>OLVS01000409.1_pt1 | contig 22836 bp, 20 predicted proteins | sample 1644121 | NCBI WGS metagenome assembly OLVS01 (sample SAMEA103958121, study PRJEB25191) | human gut metagenome
TGTTTTTCTGCCCTATTTCTTCTTTGATACGACTAAAACGCCAGCTCTCGCATAATGAGAACTGGCGTTCTTTGACAGGCTGCTGCGCCTTCGGCGCAGTGCTGCTGAGCTTCGCCCTGTCCTATCTGACCCGCGAGCTGTCCGACGGCACGCCCTTTGTGGACGACACCGCCCTTCAGCTGCGGCGGCTGGGCGTGCTGACCATCGTGCTGCCCATCGTGAGTGTTGTTTTGCAGATGATCCCCTATGCCGTCTTTGACCTGTCCGCGCCCGACCGGCTGGACAACGCCGGCAGCGTGATACTGGGCGTGGTGCTGATCCTGGCGTCGCTGGTGTTCCGCTATGGCGCGGAGCTGGCGCAGAGCAAGGAGATGAACTGACCATGCGGGAGTTTGCTTTGGCGGCGCTGCCGTGGGTGCTGGCGGGACTGCAGTGGTGATCCTGTGTGCCAGCCAGGGCAAGAAAGGGCAAGGTGCGGAGGACGAGCGCCTTGCCACGGGCATGGCGCTGGCCGCACTGACAGCGGGAAAGCCCAAGAAACACAAAGAAAATGATAGCAAATTGTAATATTGTAGCGCGATTATACGGCTTGTTGTCGGAAGATGGCCGTATAACGGGAATGTCCTCGTAATGTGGGCGTAGGGGCGGGGTCGACACGTTAAGAAAACATGCCAGTGGCATGTTTTTAGTGGCGATCTCGGCGGCTATGCCGCCGTAGCATCCATCTTGATTTTGAAAGCACCCTCTTACGTCGTCAGGGTGGGCAGAGTCGCCCGCCCCTACAGATCATATCCCCCCAAGCATTTCTTGACATATATACTTAAAGCAAGTATACTATGTGCGTGCGATTACAAAATAAGATGATTTTTGAGGTGCGGCATGCGCAATAAAAACAACAAGCATCTGGGCTTGGAGATCGACCCGGTTCTCCACTACAAGCTGAAATATATTGCGCAGTACGAAGGACGCTCCGCCAACGGGCAGATCCTCTATTTGCTGCGCCAGTGCATCCGGGAGTTTGAGACAAAGGAAGGCCCAATCCCCGCCCCATCTGAAGATAAAAAAGACTGACTGCAAACCGCAGTCAGTCTTTTTTATCCTTCATTCTCCCACAAACAGCTCAAACGCCAGCTCCGCCTGTGCGTGCAGCAGTGCCAGTCCGCCGATCACCGGCAGTCCTCTGTCCTGCGCTGCCGCCAGCAGCGCCGTTTCGCGGGGCTGATATACCAGATCATAGACCCAGCCGTGACAGTTCTCCAGAAAGCGGAAGTCCGCAAACTCCTCCTGTCCCGTCATGCCCAGTGGCGTGGCGTTCACCAGCAGGTCGCAGTCCGCCGCCAGCAGCGGCAGCTCCCGCCATAGCCGGGTCTCCATGTTCCAGCCTGCCGTTTTCTCCGGGTGGCGGCAGCAGATCGTCAGCGCCGCGCCGGAGCGCCGCAGCGCCCGGCTCACCGCCGAGGCCGCACCGCCGCTGCCCAGCACCAGCACCCGTTTTCCGGATGCTGTAAAGGGAAGTGACCTGACAAAGCCCTCGCCGTCGGTGTTGTAGCCTACGGCGCGGCCCTGCCGCACCACCACGGTGTTCACCGCCCTCATGGCGGCTGCGTCGCCCTCCACCGCGTCCAGCAGCGGCAGAATGGCCTGCTTGTGGGGCATGGTCACGTTAAAGCCGTCCCATTTTCCCCGACGGGCTTCCGCCACGAAGGCTTCCAGCTCCCCCTCCCGCACGGTCACAGTGGTATAGATGCCCTCCAATCCCCGCTGCCGCAGCAGCGCCGTGTGGATGGCCGGGGAACGGCTGTGAGCCACGGGATCGCCAATCACACAAAGTCTGTACATGTGATCTCCTTTACACATTCTGCCGCTCCATGGCTTCCAGCGTGTCGATGGCCCGCAGGTAGCCGGGGAAGCCCTGCCCGGCGATGACCTTGACGCAGGCGGGCGCTGTGACCGACGTGTGCCGCCACGGCTCACGGGCGGAGATATCGCTGATGTGCACCTCCACCGCTGGAACGCGGATGGAGCGCAGCGCGTCGTGGATGGCGTAGCTGTAGTGGGCGTAAGCGCCGGGGTTGATGACGATGCCGCCGGTGCCGTCGGCGTCCGCCAGCTGAATGGCGTCGATCAGTGCACCCTCGTGGTTGGACTGCACGAAACGGGCCTGATGACCCCGCTCTTTGGCGTAGTCCGCGATCATGCCGCACAGGTCGGCGTAGGTGCTGTGGCCGTAAATGTCCGGCTCACGCTGCCCCAGCAGGTTCAGGTTGGGGCCGTTGAGGATCAAAAGCTTCATGCGTTCCTCCAGATCTCGGCGGCCTGCGCCGCCAGCTGCTCTGCCGTGCCGCTGCCGATGGCGGCGTCGGCACAGTCCAGATACCAGTCCCGGCGCCGCCGGGCCAGCTGCTCCAATGTGTATTGCTTCAATAAGGGCCGCTCACGGTTGCCCACGCACCCGGCGATCTGGCAGATATCCCGATCCAGAAGCACCACCACGCCGCTCTCCCTGAGCAGCCGCCGGTTTTCCGCAGATTCCACCACACCGCCGCCGGTGGCGATGACCCGCGTATCCTCCCTGAGCAGCGCCGCGAGGATGCGACTCTCTACGGCGCGAAAGCCGCTTTCGCCCTGCTGGGCAAAAATAGCGGGGATGCGCAGTCCCGTCTCTACCTCAATCAGCGTGTCGCAGTCGGAAAAGGGCAGCCCCAGCCGTTCCGCCGCCAGACGGCCCACGGTGGTCTTGCCGCTGCCGGGCAGACCGATCAGGATCAGGTGCTTCATTCCTGTTCCACCTGGCGGGTCTGGGCCATGATGGCCCGGAACACCGCCTCCACGGCGGTGCGGTACTCCGGGGCCATGTCGCCCCGGCTCCGCAGCACCTCGGCTTCCCGTGTCTCGTCCCGGATGGCCGTTCCTGCGGCGGCCTTTAATGCGCCGATCTTGCTGCCGATTTGCAGCCGCTTTGCCAGCAGCGCCACGATCTCGCCGTCTATTTTGTCGATTGCGCCGCGATAGCCCGCCAGATCCTCCGTCGGCTCCTCCTGCCACAGCTGGCAGATGGCCAGCGCGGCGGCAGCCTCCACAATGGGAGCGGCCCGCAGCGCGATGCAGCTGTCGTGCCGTCCCGCGGCGGACAGGGTGACGTTTTCCATCCGCTCCATGTCCACCGTGTCCTGCGGTTTGCATATGGTGGGCGTGGGCTTGAAGGTCACGGTGAATTCCACCGGCATGCCGTTGGTGATGCCACCGTTGACGCCGCCGTTGTGGTTGCTGGTCGTCCACACGGTCTTGCCGTCGGTGCGCAGGGGATCGTTGGCCTGGCTGCCCCGCAGGGCGGCGAGATTCTCGCCCGCGCCGAATCCGATGGCCTTCACGGCAGGGATAGCGAACACGTGGCGGGCGATCTCACCCTCCACCGTGTCGGGCCAGTCCGGGCCGCCCAGCCCCGCCGTAAGCCCGGTGACGGTGCAGGCCACCTGTCCGCCCACGCTGTCACCCTGTTCCTTCGCCTCGGCGGCACGGCGGCGCAGGTTTTCCTCGTCCACCACGTGGGCCGTCACGGTGACGCCCTGACTGGCCAGCACCGTTTTGGCGATGCTGCCTGCCGCCACCAGCGGCGCGGTGAGCCGTCCGGAGAAGTGCCCGCCGCCCCGATAGTCCTGAAAGCCCTTGGCCTTGATCCGGGCGGTGTAGTCCGCGTGGCCGGGCCGGGCCACCGACCGCAGCGCCTCGTAGTCCTGCGGCCGGGCGTCCCGGTTGGGCAGCGCCATCACCAGCGGCATGCCGGTGGTGCGGCCCTGAAACACGCCGGAGAGGAACTGTACCTCGTCCGGCTCCTGCCGTGCCGTGGCCAGTGCGCCGCTGGGGCGGCGGCGCAGCAGGTCGCGCTCCATTTGCAGCTCGTCTATGGGGACGCCGGCCGGGACATGCCGCAGCAGCACCCCCACCACAGGGCCGTGTGACTCCCCGAACAACGTATAGTCCAACATGGGCTTATCCTCAACTTTCCATCAATTCTTCCGTTTTTCCGCCCAGCATGGCGTAGTCACGCCAGAAATCCTCATAGGATTTTGCCACGCAGTTTCCGCCCCGCAGCACAACCGGTTCCCGGCAGAACAGGGCGGCGCAGCCGCACAGCATGGCGATGCGGTGATCGTCAAAGGCATCCAGCGTCACGCCACCGTGCAGGGGCCTGCCGCCAACGACGGTCAGGCCGTCCGGCAGCTCCTCCACCGCTACACCCAGCACCGCCAGCACGGCGGCCACCGTGTGGAGCCGGTCGCTCTCCTTGCGGCGCAGAAACGCGCCGCCGGTGAACCGGGTAGTCTGGGGCCGCATGGCCGCCAGCAGCGCCAGCGCAGGCAGCAGATCCGGCGTTTGGGACACGTCCACCGTTTCCGGCAGCTCCTGTAAATAGCCGGTAATGACCCGGTCGGGCTGGCTGCTGTGCAGCGGCAGATTCGTCACGGTCACGCCGCCGCCCTGCAGCGCGTTCGCTGCCAGCCACCAGCCGCCCGCCGACCAGTCGCCCTCCACCGGGGACTCATCGGGCTGAAAGACCTGCGACGCGGGAATGCGCCAGCCTGTTTCCGTGGTCAGCACGGTCACGCCGTGCCGCCGCAGGGCGTCCAGCGTCATGTCCACATAGGCGCGGGATACCAGCGGCGTGGTCAGCACAAGCTCTGACGGCTCCGCCAGCAGCGGCAGTGCCATCAGCAGGCCGCTGACGGTCTGGGAAGTCTCGTCTCCCCGCAGGGCATAGCGCCCCGGCGTCAGCGGCTCGGTGATGCGGTAGCCTGCGTTCTCCCGCGCTACGGGATAGGGCGCGGACAGGGGCCGCTCCAATAGCCGGGGTGTTCCGGTAAGATGCAGTCCGGTGCGTCCCAGCGCCATCGCCAGCGGCAGCAGAAACCGCAACGTCGCGCCGGACGCGCCGCAGTCGATGGCGTCGCCGCCCTGCCGCAAGACCCGCAGCCCGGACAGCGTGGCGCTCACATCCGCTCCGGACAGCTCCTGCGGCAGCGGCTGTCCCGCCAGAAAGCGGCAGATTAGCTCCCGGTGCCATGCGCTTTTGCTGGGCGGCGCGGCCACCGTGCCCGTCAGGCGGGCGGGATACAGCCGCCGGGTCATGCCAGACCCTCCTGCAGCGCCGCCAGCGGCACGCCCTCCACGTAGGCGTCGCCGATCGCCCGCAGCAAAACAGCGTGAAGGGTATCTCCTTCACATTTCTTGTCCCGCGCCAGATAGCGGGACACCGTTTCTGTATCAAACGGCATCGTACAGGGCAACTCCCAGCGCTCCAGCAACGCCAGCAGCCGGTCGTAGGCCACCTGTACCCCGTCGCCCCGGCGGAGCTGCCACCGCAGCATGGCCGCCATCCCGGCGGCCACCGCCTCGCCGTGGGTGCAGGCGGCGTAGCCGCCTGCTGCCTCGTAGGCGTGACCGAAGGTGTGGCCGAAGTTCAGCAGCCGCCGCGCCCCGGTGTCCCGCTCGTCGGCGGCCACCAGCGCCGCCTTGATTGTCAGGCACCGGGCGATGATGGCCGTCCAGTTCGGCGTGTCGGTTTCAAGCGCGTCCAGCAGCCCGGCGTCCTGAATAAACCCGTATTTGATGATCTCCGCCATGCCGCACCGCAGCTCACGCCGGGGCAGCGTAGTCAGACAGTCCGGATCGGCGATCACCAGCCGGGGCTGATAGAACGCGCCCAGCAGGTTCTTGCCCTCCGGCAGATCCACCGCCGTTTTACCGCCCACGGCGCTGTCCACCTGAGAGAGCAGCGTGGTGGGCAGCTGCGCCAGCGCCATGCCCCGCTGATAGCAGGCGGCGACAAAGCCCGCCATGTCGCCGGTGACGCCGCCGCCCAGCGCCAGCAGTCCGTCGCTTCGGGTAAAGCCCTCCTGCGCCAGCTGGCGGCACAGGGAGAGCCACGTCTCCGGGGTCTTGTGCGCCTCTCCCGCCGGGAAGGTCAGCAGCTGGCCGGAAAGTCCCGCGCTCCGCAGGCTGTCCAGCACCGCGCCGCCGTACAGCGCCGCCACCTTTTCATCCGCCGTGACGGCCCAGCGGTCAATGCCCAGCGCCGCCAGCAGTGCTCCGGTCTGCCGCAGCGCGGCGGGCTGGATATGAACGGGATAGCCGCCTTGCGGCAGCGGGACGGTCACGGTCATGAGAAGTTTCCTCCGAATGGTCATTTTTTCCATTTTACCCTATATTGCCCCCGTTGTAAAGTGGCGGAACAGCACGGTTTGCCCTTCCTGACGGAAAGCTGTCTGCGGCGGGATGGAGAAATGGATGCAAAATTTGGAAAAAAAGACGGATACTATGCACCCGGCATATTGTTTTTTTGGTGAGAATCGTGTATAAATAATATAATATCCACACGCACCGCATTGGCGCAGTTCCATAACTTGGACGAAAGGGAGAGAGCATACCATGAAAAAATGGATCAGTTTATTGATGGCCCTGCTGATGGCGCTGAGCCTGCTGCCCGCCACGGCCGTGGCTGCTGAACCGTCAGAGCCGGTTCGGCAGGAGGAGATTTCTCAGGAGGAGTTGATGCTGGCGGAGACGGAGGAGAATGCTCCCACTGCGCTCAGCGCGTCTGACGATCTGGATACCCGGCTGAGCAATGCGGGCTTTACCGCTCCGCAGATGGGCTCCATGAACGGCGATCACAAGGATTTCTATTTGTGCACACCTTGGCAGGACAACGACTGTGTTTCCTTCGACTATGATAACAGCGGTATTGTAGGCAGGCTGACCGTGACGCTGAAGCCGGCCACGCTGGCCAAGTGGAAAGCGCTCTATGAGGCGGAAAAACAGCAGAATTTCGGTTTCAATGACAGCTTGGATGTCAATATTCGTTCTGACGCACCGTCCGGTACGGTACGGGGCGCGGGTGCGCTGATCTGGGAAGCGGGCTGCACGAACGTGGTGCAGGACTTCCTGGACGGCAATCTCGGCAGCTATATGGAGCTCTATGGAGTTTCGAGCGGGTATGACAGCTTCGGCAGATACTTCCCGCTGATATCGGTGGAAAAGCGGAACGGTAAGGTGATCTTGTCCGCTGAGAGCGGCGAAACCTACTACCGCTATCTGATGGTATGGGATAACGACAATGATGACAGCAGCCGGCTGGCTCAGCATAACCTGTTTGTCACCGTTAAGGTGGAAAGCAATATTCACTACGAGTGGGACGTGAATACCACCATGGAAGACGCGCTGCGGAACGCCGGATACAGAGTGCCTACGCAAAAGCTCTTTGACGTGGAGATGCCCGACGGTCTTGTGGAGGGTGTGGACTATACATACAGCTACGATGCTTCCACCGGCCACGTGAGTATCAGGTTGCTGAAGAGCGACGGATGGATGAAAGCGTTTGAAACGTGCTATGACAACAATGGTTATTTCGGCATAACGACCTGCTTCAACAAGCCGTCAGCAAGCGCCGTTAAGGTCAAGTTCTACGTGACGGATGACGATGACAGTGTTGTCCAGATGTATGCCAACAATGATTTGTCAGAATTCTCCTGGTACAGCGGCACGAATCTGCGGCCCGGCAGCACGCGGACGATCATCAATACCTACGCGGACAGCAGCGGCGATATGCAGCTGTCTGCGAAAGCGGGAACCTATTGGGTACGCTGTATCGCCGTGTTGGGCGACAAGAACGGGAATATCCTGCGTAACCTCAACAGTCAGCATAAGTACATGTACACCGTCAGTATTGAGGTTCCCGAGGATTTCAGCTATGGATGGAATACCCGCCCCATTGAAGAACGGCTGGCAGAGGCAGGCTTTGTCGTGCCTCAGCAGGATAAGCTGGACAAGCACATTCCCGGCGCCCTCAATCTGAAAATGCCCACAGGACTGAAGGAGAACACCGATTATACCTGCAAATACGATGAAAAGACCGGCGAAGTGAACATCACCATCAAGAAGGGTAATAAGGCGGATTGGAAAGCGGCCTATCTGGATTCCGTTCTAAGCGGGGGCATGGATCGCATCATCATGAATGTCCTGTTCGGTTCCGAGTGTGGCGCGGTGCAGGGCGTCAGTTGGGTCGGTGATGAGGCCAATCTGGGGATGCTGTTGTGGGATGGTATCTGGGACGATGACGAGTATGCGTTTACTTCCCGCGGCGATTTCAGCATGTGCGGCAACGGGTGCGCAATAGCCGACGTGAGGGGTAACGGTAACGGCACCGTCACCATCAGCGGAAAGAAGGGCACGACAGAGTTCTATCAGGCGGCCATGTGGAAGGACGACGCGGGGAATGTGCTGTCCAAATATCTGGTCAAGGTCAAGATCACCGTTGCCGCCGCTTTCAGTCACACCGCTGTGGTGACACCTGTGATGGATGGCCTGAACGCGGCAGATACAACACGCTTTACACTGGCCCTTGAGGAACCCGATGCGCTGTTGACTGCTATCCCCGCAAAGGGAAAGATCACACTGGTTCCCAAGGACGGCGCTGCTCTGGTCAACGAATGGGGTTATGTCGGCGGCTTCTGGGTGCAGGCTCCGGCGGGCTATACGCTGCAATCCTGCTATCTGGACTATGGCCCGGGGCAGAACGCCGATTTACATGATTTTGAAATCAACAGCAACAGCTACTGGATCCCCGTGGACTTCTATAACCCGACCATTGATTCCGACACCTTGGTCAAACTTGCCTGGAAAAATAACAATGCCAATGCGGCGGATCGGATCGAATCGTTTGACGTGTGCATCGACAGTAACTGGGGCAAGCTGTCCAGCTCCGGCGGTTCACCCAACGCGCTGGACGTGGCGGCCATCTATGAATGCCTGACGCAGGATAAAACGCCTGCCTGCGGCGACAAGATGGCCTGCGACGTGAATCTGGACGGCAATGTGGATATCTACGACCTGCAATACCTCTACGAGTGTGTGGCCCGGAACCAATAACGGCGAATTGCCCTACGGCGGCGGTTCACACCTGCCGAATGTACTTTCCATACACCTTGGCGCCGCTGCCGCAGGGCTTTTGCAAATAAAAAACACTGGGGAAAGCCGAAAGCTTTCCCCAGTGTTTTTTCATATCGTTCAGCACAGCGTGTCGGCGTCCTCGGCGTACAGCTTGTCGTTGATCTCCCCCAGCGTCATGTTGTGGCTCAGCCCGAAGATCACGATGGCGTCCCGCCGGTCGCGGGAGTACAGCGGCGCAAGCCGGGCGTGGCGCAGCAGGTCCTGTGCCTCATCCACCGAAGCGCCAAGGCCGAAGCACAGGCACAGCAACCGGTTGCGGGAGGGTGTGCGCCGTCCGGAAAATACCTGGTGGAGATACACCTCGCTGATGCCCGACTGGCGGGCCAGCGCCGTTTTGGAGATCTCCCGCCGCTGGAACAGCGCCTGCAGCCGCTCCTGCAGCGCGTAGCCCTGAAAGCTGCTGTCGTTGTCCGCCAGCACCCGATCCAGATCGTTTCCGGTCATCAATTCCTGCTGTAACTGGTCTGTGTTTTTGCGTTCCATTTTTCCTTGCCGCCTTTACATTGTTGTTCATTTCATTTATACTGCATATTGTAACAAAAATTTTCCTAAAAACAATATGCGCGCTGCATAGGGTAGGGGGGTTTTTATGTATGACCAGCTTTTGCGCGCGGTAGATCAATATTTTGACGAAGTAAAAGTATTGCGGCGGAGTGCCCGCGGTGTCATCACGCTGCTGCGCCACCGAAAAACGGGAAAGCGCTACGTGTTCCGCCAGTTTATGGGCAGCGCCGACGTGTACCGCCGCCTGCTGACGGTGGAGTGTCCCCATCTGCCCCGCATCGAGGAGGCGGTGGACAGCGATGGCCGTGTAGCAGTGCTGGAGGAGTACGTACAGGGCGATACGCTGCTGTTTCTGCTGGAGGGAGGCCTGCTGGACTGGGCTGAAGCCAAAAAGGTCACGCAGGATGTGTGTGCGGCGCTGTGGGTGCTGCATTCGCTGGGCGCGGTGCACCGGGATGTGAAGGACAGCAACGTGATCCTGCGGGGCAGCGACGCGGTGCTGATCGACTTTGACGCGTCCCGCATCGTCAAGCCGGAGCTGGCCGCCGACACGGTGGTGCTGGGCACCACCGGCTACGCCGCGCCGGAGCAGTTCGGTCTGTCCCAGACCGATGGCCGGGCGGATATCTACTCCCTCGGCGTGCTGCTGAACGTGATGCTGACGGGGCAGCACCCCTCCCGGAAGCTGGCGTCCGGCAAGGCGGGACACATCGTCCAGCGCTGCACCATGATGAACCCCGACCAGCGCTATCAGACTGTTTGGGAGCTTCGTGACGCCCTATGAGTGAGAAAACCACAAAAACCTGCCTCCGCTGCGGCGCGGCGCTTCCGGAGGAAGCGGCCTTCTGCCCGGTCTGCACCGCCTCGCAGATGGAGCGGCAGACGATGGCCTTGCCCCGCCGCAGACGGCGGGTGTGGCCTGTGGCGGCGGGGTGTCTGCTGCTGGTGGCATTGGCGCTGCCTGTGGGTGCGGTACTGTGGAGCAGCACCGCACGGGTCGAGACGCTCCCGGAGGATACGACCCCGCTGACCGCTTACCACGAGAGCGAAGACGGGGCGGAAAAGCGCTACAGCGCGCTGTGCCAGATCTATTACGAGGGGGAGGACGGGCAGCTGTACCACGTGTTCGCCTCCTTCAGCCCCGGCATTGACGGCGGCAGCACCATGCGGGGCTATCGTTCCGCCCTGCTGGAGCCGGACTGTACCGATACCGGGCCGCTGACGCTGTTTGTGGAGGAGGTGGCTTCCGGCCGGAACGGCAGAGACAGCTTTTCCGCTCTGCTGGAGGACTGGAGCGTGACCGTTGCGGCGCCTGACGGCGGCGAGCGCTGTACCCTGTCTGATCCTACATTCGACTATATTTCTACCACCGACGCCCTACTGTATCAGGAGCTGACGGGGACAAGCGCCTGTGCGGATAACGAGATACTCTGGACGCTGCAAATGAAAAACGGCGACGTGGTGACGGTGAAGCAGGGCGTGACCTACAGCCTTAAAACAGTGGTGGAGTACCACTGGGAGGATACCCCCATGAGCACGGCGGCGGAGCTGCAAGCCCTGCTGGATGACATTGCCGCCTCGGCCAAGGCGGAGGAGGCGGTGTACCTCTATCTGCCCGCCGCCGACTATGACGCGCCGGTGTCGGTGAACACTCCCGTGACGCTGGTGGGGCAGGAGGGCACCACGTTTTCCGCCACGCTGACGGCAAGCGTCCCGGATTATGACGGCTGGACGGAGCCGGTGGTGGCGCTGCGGTCGCTGACCTTCTCCGGAACGGGCGGCACCGGCGTGAACGCCTGCGGCCCGGTGTATTTGCGGGGCTGCCGCTTTACCGGCTGGGACGTGGCGGCGCAGGCTTTGGACGGCGGCTGGATCTTCTGTCAGGAGGATGTCCGCTTCGACCGAAATGCCGTGGCCCTGCGGCTGAACAGCAATTTCAGTATCTCCTGCGGTGCTAACATTAACAACACGTCCTTTACCCGCAACGGCGTGGCCCTGCAATTGGAGCGGATCCCCGGCGAGCGGATGGGCCTGATACTGGACTACTGCACCTTCTACGGCAACGGGACCGACATTGAAAACCCCGAAAACTATACGGTGGAGCTTCTGTCCACCACCAGCATGAAATAACCACATATGAAATAACACATTGGTGCGGATATGACAATATCCGCACCAATGTGTTATACTATTCCCATCAATTCTGATCGTTGGGAGGATGGCAAAATGATTTACCGTGACTTCAAGGGAACGAAGCTTTCCATGCTGGGCTTTGGCACCATGCGTCTGCCGGTGCTGGAAAACGGCCAGATCGACGCGGCGCTGACGCAGAAAATGGTCGATTACGCCATGGCGCATGGGGTGAATTATTATGACACCGCGTGGCCCTACATGCAGAATCGTTCGGAGACCGTGGTGGGACAGTGTCTGAAAAAGCACCCCCGTGACAGCTTTTATCTGGCCACCAAGTTCCCCGGCCACATGGTGGCGGAGACCTATGACCCCGCCGATATCTTCGAGCAGCAGCTGCAAAAATGTCAGGTGGAGTATTTCGACTTCTACCTGCTGCACAACGTGTATGAAAACTCCGTCCACGTGTACGACGATCCCCACTGGGGCATCGTGGATTACTTCATTGAGCAGAAGAAGAGGGGCCGCATCAAGCATCTGGGCTTTTCCAGCCATGCCGACCTGCCCTGCCTGACGGATTTCCTGAACCGCTATGGCGACGAGATGGAGTTCTGCCAGCTGCAATTCAACTATCTGGACTGGACGCTGCAGCACGGCAAGGAAAAGTACGAGCTGCTGCGGCAGCGTAACATCCCCCTGTGGGTCATGGAGCCTGTGCGGGGCGGCAAGCTGGTAACGCTGGAGCCGGACGAGGAGCAGCGGCTCCACGCCATCCGGCCGGACGACAGCATCGCCTCCTTCGGCTTCCGCTGGTTACAGGGCTTCGATAACATCACCATGGTGCTGTCCGGCATGTCCAACATGGCCCAGATGGCCGACAATATCAAGACCTTCGACCATCTGGATCCCCTGTCCGACGCCGAGCGGGATATCCTGATAGAGGCTGCCGAGCGCATGAAGAATTCCATTCCCTGCACCGCCTGCCGCTATTGCTGCGACGGCTGCCCCCAGGGATTGGATATCCCCGACCTGCTGCATAAGTATAACCAGCTGCGGGTGGGCAGCGGCTCCTCCGTGAAGATGCAGCTGGACGCCCTGCCCCAGGACAAATGGCCCGCCGCCTGTATCGCCTGCGGCGCCTGTGCCGCCGTCTGTCCCCAGAAGATCGCCATTCCCGATGAACTGGCGGCCTTCGCGGCGGAGCTGGACAAGCTGCCCAGCTGGGCCGAGGTCTGCAAGGCCCGTGCCGAAGCGGAGCGTCAGGAAAAGGCCTCTCGCGGCCGCTGAATAGAATGAAGTAAAGCGAGGCCCCGGCTTTCTGCCGGGGCATCGGTTTGCTTCCTTATTTTTTCAGCTGCTCCACGACTTTGGCAAAGTCCTCTCTGGCCCCCTTGTAATAGGGCAGCATGCAGTAGCAGTGTACCATGCCGGGCCGGGTCGTGACCGTATAGGGAATCGCCGCCTGCCGGCAGGCGGCTTCAAATTCCGGCCACGCGCCGTACAGCACCTCGTCCGTGCTGTAATAGAAGTGGATATCCCCCACGCCGGAATATTCGCCCCGCGAGGGGGAGAGCATGTATTCCGGCACATTGTCCTGCCCGTGGCGCATGAGCGCTTCGTCCTTTGCCATGAAGGCATAGTCGATGGCCACGTCGCGAGGATTCAGCGCCTGCATGCGGGCGCGTTCCTCGTTGTTCCACGGCACCTCGCCGGGGGAGACGGCCACAATGTGCCGGGGAGGGGACAGGGGAGCGCCCAGCGCGTTGTTGTGAGCGGCCATGCCCAGTGCCAGCGCACCGCCAGAGGAAAACCCGCAGGTGCTGACGTTTCCGTCGCTGTACAGGGCGATCATCTGCCGGTAGCAGGCGTAGGCCATGTCGTAGCTGACGGTGATGCAGTGCTCCGTGCAGAGGGGATAGATGGGGAACCAGACGTCGCAGCCTGTTCCATAGCACAGCTTCCGCAGCACGGCGGCGTCGCCCTTGTCCGGACCGATGACCATGCCGCCGCCGAAGAAGAACAGAATGGCCCGCTGGGACGGTTTGCTCTCCACCCGGACGATCAGGCACGGAAAGCCGTTGACCACCCGCTTTTCGTAGTGGGCCTTGCGGTCAGTGGGCATGAAAAAGCCCCGGCCCCGGTTGGCCTTTTCGATAGCCTTCAGCAGCTGCTCCTCCGGCAGAGTGAAGGCCTTCTTCACGCCGGAGAGCCGATAGACGCCGCGCAGCAATGACGCGCCGATGCTTATAGTGTTGTCCTCCTTTTACTTCTGCGCCGTGACGCACAGCCAGCCCATTTTGTTGCTGTGGGTCTGGACATGCTGGAAGCCCGCCTGCTCTAAAGCGGCTTGCAGCTCCGTGTCACGGTAGACGGTCATGCCGTCGATGATCTCTGTCCACTTGCTGTATTTCTCCGGGTCTCCGCACTCGTTGCAGATGAGAAACGTGCCGCTGGGCTTCAGCACACGATAGACCTCCCGGAAGCTGGCGGACAGGTCGGGCCAGAAGTAGACCGTCTCAAAGGCCGTGACCGCGTCGAACCACGAGGACGCGAAGATCATGTCCGCCACGTTGCCATTCAGCACGGTGCAGCGGCCCTGTTGAATGGCCTGTTGGTTGACCTTCCGGGCTTTTTCCACGCTGACGGGGGAGTAGTCAATGCCCTTGACGATGCCGTCGGGGCATTTTTTCAGCAGCCGCGTCAGGTTGGCTCCGCCGCCGCAGCCGCAGTCCAGCACCGCCGCGTTACCGGCAAGCTTCAGGAACCGGAAGCCCCAGCGGGCCATGGGACTGTGGCACAGGTTCATCATGGATACCATCACCCGGCCGCTAAACCCGGCGGGCTTGCGGGTGTTTTCAAAGAATGACATGTTCTCACTCCTTATTCTCGGTTAGCTTTGACTAACCTGAGGTGTTATAGAAAAGCTGCGTCTTGCAGCCTGTGGGATGGCCTTATTATAGCCGCATGCTCTTAGCCTGTCAAGCGGTTTGTTTTGCGGCGGGAGGGGAGAAGAAAAGCGGCTGTTGAGGGGTGGAAAAGGGGTCATAAGCCGGTCAATAAACCGGTTTATGACCCCCATTTTTCCCCTTATTCATGCGGCGTTATGCACCGAAGTACGTTTGGATGGTTTGCATCCGCTGGCTTTGGGTCACGTGGAAGGGGCAGCGGCTGTCACAGTGGCCGCAGCCCACGCAGTCCCCGGCCCGCTTCTCCAGCGTCAGGTAGTGCTCCCGCGCCAGATTGTCCCCCTGCATAGCCAGATCGTAATACTTGTTGATAAGGGCGACGTCCAGTCCGGCGGGGCAGGGGTGGCAGTGCTTGCAGTAGACGCAGCGGCCCACCGCACCGGCCGGGGCCAGCTCGCCCAGACAGGAGTAGTCCCGATCCGCCGCAGACGCGTCAAAGAAGGACAGCACCTCCCGCATTTCCCGCTGATTGCCGAAGCCCGGCAGAACGGCCATAACGCCGGGCTTGTCCAGCGCGTACTGGATGCACTGTTCCCGCGTCAGAGCGACGCCGAAGGGAGACTGAGCGGCATCCAGCAGCTGGCCGCCGCAGAAGGGCTTCATGACGGTGATGGCCACGCCCTCCCGCTGGCAGCGGCGGTACAGGTCGTACCGCTCGGTGTTCTCGCCGATACCGTAATCGCCCTGTCCGTAGTCGTAGGCGGGGTTGATGCTGAACATCACCACATCCACAATGCCCCTATCCAGCACCATGTTCACCAGCGCCGGGGTGTGGGAGGACAGGCCGATATGGCGGATCACCCCTTGCTTTTTCAGCTCCCGCACATAGTCCGGCACGCCGTTTGCCTGATAGGCGGCAAGGTCGCTCTCCTCGTCCAGACAGTGGAGGAAGCCCACGTCGATATAGTCCGTCCGCAGCTGCTCCAGCTGCCACGCCACGGATCGTTTCACCTCGGCCAGCTCCGTCGTCCAGCCATACTCGCCGGAGGTGTAGTCCGCGCCGAAGTGGATTTGCAGATACACCTTGTCCCGGATGCCCTCCAGCGCCTTGCCGTAGGCGGCGAAGATGGCGGCGTGGCCGCCCGCCATGTCAAAGTAGTTGACGCCGCTGTCGACGGCGGCCCGGACAGTGGCGATGATCTCTTTTTCCGGCTGTGCGCCGATGACGGAGGAGCCCATACCGATGACGCTTACTTGTTCCCCGCCGTGGGGCAGAACGCGATATTCCATAGAAAACCCTCCTTCTCCTGTTGGCGCTTACTTTACCTCGTGGGGCTTATAGACTCGCCGCTCCAAGGCGAAAATACGGTCGCTGAACTCGCCCACCGACAGGTCGTTCAGCACCTCGCGGTAGATCTCCATGCGGCTGTCGATCATGTCGATGCAGGACAGCAGCTCCGCCTCGGCAAACAGCGGGCGCACGGCGGCGCCGAACTCTGGCTCGCCGTGGTGGGACAGGATCATGTGCTGCACCAGCATGGACTTGTCATTGGGAATGCCCAGCTCCTTTGCCGTGTCGGCCACCTCCTGTGCGCCCATCACCAGATGGCCCAGCAGCTGTCCGCCGGTAGAGTAGTTGGTCACGAGCCCCAGCTCGGAAAACGCGAACTCCTTCGATTTGGCGAAATCGTGCAGCAGCGTGCCCGTCAGCAGCAGGTCGCGGTCGATGACGGCGCGGTACTGACCGGCCAGAAAGTCCGCCATGGTCAGCATGTCCACCGTGTGCATCAGCAAACCCCGGAGGAAGCCGTGGTGGACGCTTTTGGCGGCGGGGATCTGCTGAAAGTCCGCCAGATGCCGCCGCAGCAGCTCACGGCACAGGCGCTGGTAGTCTGCGTCTTTCATGCTGTCCAGCAGGTCGTAGACCTTTTGCAGATAGGCGTCGGCATCGATGGGCGCCACGGGAACCAGCGCACTCAGCTCCACCGGATCGCCCTCCGTGCGAAGGCGCAGGCGGTCAATGACGATCTGCGGCGTACCCCGATACTCCGACACCGTGCCCCGCAGCTTGATGATCCGACCCTCGTCCGCCACGCCGATGGGGCCGGTGTAGTCCCACACCTTGGCGTCGATGACGCCGGAGGCATCGGCAAGCGACGCGCTCAGAAACGGCTTGCCTGCCGCCGTGGTCTTGGGGTAAGCGCCCTTCAGGATGTAAAAGCCCTCCACGATGTCGCCGCTGCGCATATCGGCGATTTTTTTGTTGTATTCCATATGTCCGTTATCCTTTCCGGTGAGGTTATTCTCGATTGCGGCGGTCAACCCCGCTCCTTGTGAGATGCCTGACGCATGCTGAGGCTGATGCGCTTTTTCTTTTCGTCTACCTCCAGCACCACCACTTTTACGATATCGCCCACGGACACCACCTCAGAGGGGTGGCGGATGAACTTGTCCGCCACCTGCGAGATATGCACCAGTCCGTCCTGATGGACGCCGATATCCACGAACACGCCGAAGTCGATGACGTTCCGCACCGTGCCGGTCAGCTCCATGCCGGGCTTCAGATCCTTCATCTCCAGCACGTCGGTGCGGAGGATAGGCTTGGGCAGCTCGTCGCGGACGTCCCGTCCCGGCTTCAGCAGCTCGGCTACGATGTCCCGCAATGTGGGAAGGCCCACGCCCACGGCCTCGGCGGCCTTTTCCTCGCCGCAGGCCTTCAGGCGCTGGGGCAGGCCGGCGATGCGCTCGGCCTTCACGTCCGCCAGCGTATAGCCTGTCAGCTCCAGAAGCGCCTTGGCGGCGTCATAGCTCTCCGGGTGGACGGCGGTGTTGTCCAGCACGCTCTTGCTCTCCGGCACACGGAGGAAGCCCGCGCACTGCTGGAACGCCTTGGGGCCCAGCTTGGGGACTTTCTTGATCTGGGCGCGGGAGGTGAACACACCGTTCTCCTCCCGGTAGGTGACGACGTTTTTCGCCGTGGTGCCGTTCAGTCCCGCTACCCGCTGCAAAAGGGAGGGGGACGCCGTGTTGATATCCACGCCCACGGCGTTGACGCAGTCCTCCACCACGCCGTTGAGGGCTTCATCCAGCTGCTTGGCGGGCATGTCGTGCTGGTACTGGCCCACGCCGATGGCCTTGGGGTCGATCTTCACCAGTTCCGCCAGCGGGTCCTGCAAGCGCCGGGCGATGGACACGGCGCTGCGGAGGTTCACGTCGTACTGGGGGAACTCCTCGGCGGCCAGCTTGCTGGCGGAGTAGACGGAAGCGCCCGCCTCGGACACGATCATATAGCTGACGTGAGCGCCGGTCTCGTTCACCTGATGGATCAGCTCCACCGCCATCTGCTCCGTTTCCCGGCTGGCGGTGCCGTTGCCGATGGCGATATGCTCCACGCCGTGCTTGCGGATCAGCTTGGCCAGCGTGACGATGGCCTCCTTCTTCTGCCGCTCGCCGTAGGTGGGGTACACCACGGCGGTGTCCAGCACCTTGCCGGTGCCGTCCACCACCGCTACCTTGCAGCCCATGCGGTAGCCGGGGTCAAGACCCATGGTGACCTTGCCCTTTACCGGCGGCTGCATCAGCAGGGGCTTCAGGTTCAGGGCGAACTGGCCGATGGCGCCCTCATTGGCGCTGTCCGTCAGCGTGGAGCGGGCCTCGCGCTCCAGCGAGGGGTAGATGAGCCGATCATAGGCATCCTCACAGGCGGCCTTGATGAACTCCATGGCGGAGGAGCCGGGCTTCACCACGGCGCGGCGCATCAGCGGCAGCGCCGCGTCACGGTCCAGCACCACGGTAACGGAGAGGAAGCCCTCCTTTTCGCCCCGGTTCACGGCCAGTATCTGGTGGCCGGCCAGCTTGGAAAGGGGCTGGTCAAAGTCGTAGTACAGACGGTACACGCTGTCCTCCTCCGTGGCGGCCAGGCTGCGGAGACGGCCCTGCCGCGTCAGCAGGCCCCGCAGGGTCTTGCGGATATCCGCGTCGTCCGACAGCGTTTCGGCGATAATGTCGTTGGCGCCTTGCAATGCGTCGGCCACTGTCTCCACGCCCTTTTCCGGGTCGATGAAGGCCTGCGCGGCGTCCTCTGGGCGGGGACAGTCCCACTCCTGCGCCAGCAGCAGGGCGGCCAGCGGCTCCAGTCCCTTTTCCCGTGCGGCGGTGGCGCGGGTGCGGCGTTTCTGCTTGTAGGGACGGTAGAGATCCTCCACCTCCGCCAGCGTTTTGGCGCTGTCGATGGCGGCGGACAGGTCCTCCGTCAGCTTGCCCTGCTCCTCGATGGCCTTTTTCACCGTCTCGCGGCGTTCCTCTAAGTTCCGCAGGTACTGGAGCCGCTCCTCCAGCGTCCGCAGGGCGGTGTCGTCCATGGCTCCGTGCAGCTCCTTGCGGTAGCGGGCGATGAAGGGGATGGTGTTGCCCTCGTCCAGCAGGCGGACGATGTTTTCCACGTGCTGGGGGTTTTTGTCAAGCTCTTGGGCAAGGGTTTGAATGATATCCATATGATAATTCCTTTCGTGAGAAGGACGCGGGGCGTCCGGTGAGATTGTCAAAGCCGGTGTATGTTACCACAGCCGCCGGAAAAATGCCGGCGCGGCGGTCAGAACAGATCCAGCATGTTGTCCAGATAGATTTCCTCCCGTACCTTCAGCTGGTGTTCCGGTTTGGTCAGGTAATAGAGCAGAAATTCCAAAATCAGCGCGGTGCCGAGACCCCGGCCCTCGATCTTGAAGTGGGAGAAGCCCATGGGCAGATAGCTGTCCCGGATATCCTCCACGCCGATGAAGCCGGGGTTTTCCATGGCTTTGGAGAAGCGGTAGCCTCCGGCGGCGTCCGGCGCGGCGCAGCGGTGCTCCGGGCCGGGCTCGCCCAGATTCTTCCGGCTGACCGCTTCGTAGCAGGCTTTCCTGTCCCGGCAGCCGAAGAAACAGCACTCGTTGCAGAGAAATTCCACTTTGTCTTTCAGCGGCTGGGGCAGGACGTTCAGCTGGGCAAAGGCCTTGTTCAGCCGGAAATCCGGCACCACATAGCGGAAATCCTCCCGCTCCACCTCCCGGCGGAAGTCCCAAAAGTCCGTCAGAACCTTGGTGGTGGAGGAGACGAGATAGAGCGGGGGATAGGTGCGCTTCAGGTAGTCCAGCAGCAGCTCCGCGTGGACGATGACGCCGTTGGGAACGCCACCGCTCTCCGCCAGTAGACGGCACAGGGCGTTGCATCTTTCATCCGCCAGATGCTCCGGTCGCAGCCGGGAATTGCTGAAGGTCAGGCGAGCGGAGACGCCGTACTCCCGCGTCAGGGCCAGTACCTCCCGGGGGGTGTGGCTACCGCTTCCGATACGGCCGCCGCCCCAGAGACAGTCCTCCGGCGCGCCGTACAGAGAGCCGATATCGCACCAGTCGTAGAAATATTCCCGGTGGGTGCGGTACAGGGGGAGAAACACCCGGTACAGCTCGTAGCACTCGAACAGGCCGGGGAGATGATAGTATGCGGTCTTGTGGTTCATATGGGAAACAACTCCTCTTTCTATCAGTATAGCACCCGGCAGGGCGGCAAATCAAGCATGATGTGGGGGTGATGACTTGCGGGGTATCGAAAGATAATTTTCCGCTGCTGCAAAAATAGTATTGTGTTTACGCAGGACAGGTGGTATAACAGGGATAGAACGGTTAGCGAGAGCTAACAACACGAGCTTCAGAATCTTGCAAAGAGATCACGATAAAGGAGACTTTCACCATGAAAATTTTAGTATACGGCGCGGGGGTGCTGGGCTGCAATCTGGCGCGGAATCTGTTCCGGGCCGGAAAGAATGTTACGCTGCTGGCGCGGGGAAAATGGGCCGAGGAGATCAAAAAGAACGGCCTGCGGATCAAGGACAAGTTTTCACCCCGCGTGTCGCTCAGCCGTATCCCGGTGACGACGGAGCTGAAGCCGGAAGCACCCTACGACGTGATCTTTGTGGTCATGCGCTACACCCAGCTTGACACGATCATGGATACCCTGCGGGCAAGCAGGGCGAAAAATATCATCTTTGTGGGCAACAATGTGCGGGCAGAAGCCACCGCCGCCGCACTGCCGGAGAAAAACGTGCTGTTCGCCTTTGCGTCCTCGGCGGGCCATCGGGAGAGCGATCGGGTGGCGTCCGTCGACCTGAAAAAAATCACCATCGGGCCGCTTTCCGGCGCACCCTCCAACGAGGGGCTGATCGGGGAGATCTTCAGCGGCACGAAGTACAAGGTGGCCTATGAGCCCAACATGGGGGACTATCTGCTGTGCCACGCGGCGTTCGTGCTGCCGGCGGCCTTTGCCTGCTATAAGACCGACGGCGACCTGAAGAAGCTCAAGGGCAACACCGCCTATCTGAGCCGGATGATCGACGCCAACATCGAGGGCTACCGTGCCATCCGGAACGCCGGGCATACGATTTTGCCCAAGGAGGACAGCGACTTTGAGGGCGCGGCGTACCGCAAGACCTGCCTGCGCTTCTTCAAGCTCCTATGCGCCACGAGTCTGGGGAAGATCTGTGTCTCCGACCACGCCATGAACGCGGTGGACGAGATGAGCGCACTGAACCGCGACCTGAAGCGGTTCTTTGAGGAGAACGGCGCGGCGTATCCGGTGTGGCGGGAGCTTGAGCAGGAGGCCGGAAGGTACTTGCGGGCCTGAGCTGTGCCGGACGGCGGACGGCACACGGGGTGGAAACTGGTTGACAGTCCGGACAGGGGAGAGCGAGCGGTATAGGGAACAGGGCGGTTCGGGCTGTTTTTGGGGCGATTTGTGTCACATTGCCCACGGCGGGAGAAAAAGGTGCTATGCTGGTGTCAAGATAGGTCGGCGGGAATGAGCCTGCCGCCGCAATGAAGTGAGAAGGAGGCACACGGCATGAAGAAACGGATCACCAGTGTGCTGCTGGCGCTGCTGATGGCGCTGGCCCTGCTGCCTGCGACGGCGTGGGCGGAGGACACAACATGGAGTACAGATATCAAGCTTGACGGCGATATGGTTTTGACAGGAACGGTGACCATCAGCGGAGCGGTAACGCTCTCCGGCAATGGCACGATCACCCGCGGCAGCGGCTGCACGGACGCGATGATCCTTGTGCCCAGCGGCGCAAAGCTGACCATTGAGGGCTCCGTTACGCTGGACGGCACACCCTCCAGCGGCACGGCATCGAACGCGGCAGCCATTCAGGTGGATGAGGGCGGCACGGTCATTATGAACGGCGGCACCATCTGCAACAACGTCAACAATGGCAATGGCGGCGTCATCACCGGCAACTATGGCGGTCAGCGCGGCGGCGGTATTTCCCACAGAGCCGATGGCAAAGGCCTTTTTGAGATCAGCGGCGATCCTGTGATCGTCGGCAATTACAGGGGCGGTGAAAAGAACTCCGACGGGAGCATCACCGGCGGTATGACCGATAATGTGGGTCTGACCACCAGCGGCAAAGCCAAGAACTTCATCACGATCGTCGGCCCCATGAAGACTGGTGCGGAGGTTTGGGTGAACATCGTGACCAAGCTGGACACGCAGACGGAGATCGACGCCGAAAACAACGTCCACACCTACCTGCATGCAGGCTCCTACAGGGTAACAGCCGATGACGTTGCCCACTTCAACATTGATGACGGCGGCGAAAAGTTCTTCAAGCTGACCGAAAATAACGGCGCGCAGAAGATCATCATCGCCCTGCCTGAGGCGGGCACGACGCAGTATACGGTGACGGTCAATCTGGGCAAAAACATGACCAGCCAGAGTGGCGTCGGTACGACCCTGACCAGAACCGTGGATGCCAATAAGACCATGGAGCCGATCCTCTGTGAGGCGGCCGAGGGGTACTATTTCCCTGAGACTTATACGGTGGCGGAGACCTCCGGTATTTCCGTAATGAGAAATGCCAACGACCATCAGATCATGGTATCGGGTACGCCTACGGCGAATGTGACCATCACACTGCCTGACGCGGTGGCCGATCCCGATTATAAGCAGGACGATAACAAACCGGTCAATCCCAAGCCGGGACATACCACCTCCGGCGGCAGCACCGTTACCGGCAGCACTGTCACCTCCGCCAAGACCTTTGACGCAGGTGTGGCCGCCTATGGCGTGACCGCGCTGCTGTCCCTATCCGGCATGGCATGGCTGGGCAGAAAGCGCGAGGACTAAAGAGCGTACATTTTACATGCTCCACCCATGGGGAGAGTGGGTACCATAATGTCAAGGCCATCCCTTACCGGGATGGCCTTGACGCAGCCTGTCAAAGAACGCCAGTTCTCGTTATGCGAGAGCTGGCGTTTTAGTCGTA
>OLVS01000421.1_pt1 | contig 22021 bp, 23 predicted proteins | sample 1644121 | NCBI WGS metagenome assembly OLVS01 (sample SAMEA103958121, study PRJEB25191) | human gut metagenome
GGGAGTGCGACCCCTACAGCGTTTGTAATAAATCCCACCTCTCACATCAATTAAACAAACTTCAATTTGTCTTTTTCTATTTATAATGTTATAATTCTATTATATTTTGAAAGGTCGTGTTTTTATGTATAATTTAGTAGTTTTTGCTTCTCGGAAATGGTTCTACTTTGCAAGCTATTATTGATAGTATAAATACTCGGAGATTTAAATGCCAAAATTAATCTAGTTATTTCTGATAATCCAAACTCTTATGCTCTTGAGAGAGCTAAAAGCAGTAATATTCCAACTTATGTTATTGTTGGAAAGAGCAAAGAAGAAATTGATACAGAACTAGATAATGTTTTGAGCAATTATAGTATTGATTTGATTGTTTTAGCTGGTTATTTAAAATTAATTGGCAATAGGTTAATAAGCAAATATACTATTATAAATACTCACCCATCACTTTTACCTAAATTTGGTGGTAAGGGGATGTATGGTATGAATGTTCACAAAGCAGTTGTAGAAGCAAAAGAAGAATTTAGTGGTCCTACTGTCCATTTCGTAAATAGTAATTATGATGAGGGAAATATTATAGCTCAGGCAAAAGTTAAACTTTCAGCTGATGAAACAGCAGAAAGTTTAGCAAAAAAAGTTCAATCTGTTGAAAAGCTCCAATTAATTGAAGTATTAAAAAACTTTATCAAAGGCAAAGCAAATTAGTTGTAAACTAAAATAACCAGTCATTTAGACTGGTTATTTATTTAAATATTTTTATATTTTTTATAGTTTATATATGCAAGAACAGAAATTATTGCTAGTATAAATATTACTGGTATTGTATCTTCTATTCCTGTGTATGGAACTTCATTACTTGCTATATTAGCATTTTTGTTTTGATTTTGTTTAACTTCACTTTTGGGTATATCCGAAACTATAGGTGTTCCATCTTTTGTAGGTTCTTTTATTGTTAAGCTTATGCTAGCGTCTGAAATGGCATCTCCCTTTGGAGTATCTGTTGTTGTATCTCCTGTTGTTTCTGGTCCAAAAACCTCCATATCTGATAAAAGGACTTTTGTAGTAGTTCCTGCAACACTATCTTTTACTTTTAATTTTATTTTTCCTATTATTTGTGACTCACCTGGTTTTATTTCTTTTGCTCCATTAGAATCACTAGAAAATTTTGTGTCCATACTTGCTAAGAATCCATTTTGATTACCTTGTTTTACAAGTACTATATACCATGGATTTTTATTTGTATCATCTTGTCTTCCACTATATAATATAGAATAATTTGCATATTCTGTATAATCAGATTTAATACTTGTATCATCATCTAGCACAGGTTCAAATATGTTTTCTGGATATTCTAATATTCCATAAAACTGTCCTATTCCTGTTGATTTTGTAACATTTGAAATTAATACATTTATTGTAACTGTATCTCCTTGTTCTACTGTTGTTTTATCTGCTGACAAGCTAATCTTACAAGCTTCATCTGCCGCATTTACTTTTGTTGTTAATAATATTACAAATAAAAACAAACTTGCAATTATTATACTTTTTCTTTTCATTATTTTTTCTCCTTTGCATTTTTTAACATTATTAGTATATACATTTATTGAAATAAAATCAATATATTTTAAAAAAAATACCACCTCGAACTAAATTCGAGACGGTATCTTTAATCAAATTTTATACTATTTAATTTTTGATAATAATGCTTTTAAAGCGCTTATTATTGGAACTGTTTTATCTTCAACATTAACTAAACTTCTATCTAATACATCTAAATGTGCTGTTCCTGTTGGGTCTTCTGCTCCATATTCATATTTCATTGCAGCATCTCCTGAAATTACTTCTCTATCATTTACTGATGCATCTGCACCTACTCCTGCTCCAACTTCTTCTTTGTTAATATGTGCATTTGTGCTTTCATTTAATTTAATTGTTAATTTTTGCAATAATTTAATTGTTTGACTTGCTTTTGATTCTGCTTCGATTCCATCTTTGCTTGCTGTAGCGCTTCCTTTTGCATTAAAGTTTGCATCTAGAACTTCTTTATCTTCTACAGTTGCTTTGATATTACCATTTCCTTCTGCTTCTACACCGATTGAACCATTTTCTATTTTTAATGCTGCATTTGCATCTCCTTCAGCTTTAATATTTACTTTTTTGTCTGCAAGATCAGCATTTATCTTTCCTTCTAATGATACTGATTTTTCTGGAATATTTAATTCAACTTCTCCATTATAAACTGTTGCTAATACTTCGATTTCTTTACCTTCTTTTGTTGTAAAGTTTATTGTTGTTGTACCATTTGCTTTTGCTTCTAGTACACCATCTTTGTATGTGATTATTCCGTTGTTGCTACTTTCTGCTTTTACAAATTCACCATTAACTTTTAAAGTTGAACCTAAACCATTTTCTATTTTGTCAAATGTTAATGTTATATATTGTTCTTGATTTTTTATTTGTTTTTCAGAAATCCATCCTTCACCAGATACATAAACACCATATTCTTTATTTGGAACTATTATACTTACTATACCACAACCTAGTGTTCCTTCTTCGTATGTTTTTCTTACTCTTTTTCCGTTATGGAATGTATAAGTTTTTCCTTCGAAATAAATTTTTGTATTTAATTTTGCTTCAACTGGTTCTGTTGTAATTTCCTCTTTTGTTGGTTCTGTAGCATTAGCTTCTGCTGCAAAACACATTGTACTCATTAAAGATAATAGTAATGTTATTAATATTATTACTGAAATTCTAGATTTTAAAGTTTGACTCATAATATCAACCTCCCTTATAAATATATTTATTTGGTTTTTCGAATTGCTTAATTTATTTTTGTGCACGCCAAATCTTTTTGATTATATTAATTGTACCACTTTTTACATTTTATGTCAACATCTGTAAATAAAAAATTTAAGCCTCCCATAATGGAAGGCTTATTATACTATAATTATTCCTCAAATATTGCTGCAAATTCATCCCCGTCTATTTTTTCTTTTTCTAACAATACTTGTGCTACTTTTGATAATTTATCCATATTATTACTTAATATTGTTTTTGCTTTGTTATATGCTTCGTCTATTATTCTTTTTACTTCTTCATCTATTTTTGCTGCTGTTTCTTCACTAAAGTTTTTAGTTTGTGCTAAATCTCTACCTAAAAATACTTCTTCTTGTCCTGAACCAAATGTTATTGTTCCTATTTTATCACTCATTCCGTATCTTGTAACCATATCTCTTGCGATTTTAGATGCTCTTTCTATATCGTTGCTTGCTCCTGTTGATATATCATTTAATACTAATTGCTCCGCAACTCTTCCTCCTAGTAATGATATAATAGTTTCTTCCATTTCTGTTTTTGACATGAAATTTTTATCTTCGTCTGGTTTATACATTGTATATCCGCCTGCCATGCCACGAGGTACTATTGAAATTTGATGTACTGTATCTTGTGTTGGTAAGAATTTGCTTACTACTGCATGACCTGCTTCATGGAATGCTACTAGTTTGTTTTCTTTTTCGCTTCTTACTCTACTCTTCTTTTCTGGTCCCATTGTAACTTTTACCATTGCATCTTCTATTTCTGTCATTGTTATTTCTTTTTTATCTCTTCTTGCAGCAAGTAATGCAGCTTCGTTTAATACATTCTCTAAATCTGCACCTGAAAATCCAGCTGTATTTTTTGCTATTGTTTTTAAATCAACATCATCTGCAATTTTCTTTTTTCTGCTATGAACTTCTAGTATTTGTTCTCTTGCTTTTACATCTGGTGCTGATACTACTATTTGTCTGTCAAATCTTCCTGGCCTTAATAAAGCTTTATCCAATACGTCTGGTCTATTTGTTGCTGCTAAAACTATTACTCCTTCGTTGCTTCCAAATCCATCCATTTCAACTAATAATTGGTTTAATGTTTGTTCTCTTTCATCATGTCCTCCACCAAGTCCAGCTCCTCTTTGACGTCCAACTGCATCAATCTCATCTATAAATATAATACATGGAGCATTTTTCTTTGCTTGGTCAAATAAATCTCTCACTCTTGATGCACCTACACCAACAAACATTTCTACGAAGTCTGAACCACTTATTATAAAAAATGGAACTCCGGCCTCACCTGCAACTGCTTTTGCAAGTAATGTTTTACCTGTACCAGGTTGACCTACTAATAAAACTCCCTTTGGAATTCTAGCTCCCATATCTGTAAATTTTTTAGGTGATTTTAAAAATTCTACTATTTCTTCTAATTCTTCTTTTTCTTCATCTACCCCAGCTACATCATCAAATGTTACTCTTGTTTTTTCTCCTGTTCCCATCATTCTGGCTCTACTTTTCCCAAATGACATTGTTTTGTTTCCTGCATTTCCTTGGCTATTTCCCATAAACAAGAACCAAAATACAAAGAAAATAATTAGTATTCCAAATGGTGAAAGCAAGCTAAGCATTGTAATTATTGCTGATTGTGATCTTTCTTCTAATGTAAGACTTCCATCTACTAGATGACTACTTACCTTATCCATAAAGCTATCTAAACTTGGTATGTTAACTTCCTTTTCTATTTTAGGATTTGCTTTTAATACTACATAAGCCTTTTTTCCATCTGCTGATATTTCTATATTTTCTACTTTTCCGCTTTCAATTTCTATCATTAATTCTGAATAAGTCATTTTTGTTTGTGAGTTATCCAGTATTGACGAAATTAATACTATAAGTATTATCCCCATTATTAACCACATTGCTAATGTTTTTAAACTTTTTTTCATTTTACCTTCTCCTTTACTGTAATGGGATTAATTTTGTCTTCTGTACTATATATCCCAATATTTGTTGTTTAATAATGTTATTTTTCTATAATGCAATATAGCATATACATTTTTTTTATTCAATAGTTTTTTGCAAAGTTTTTTTCTTCTATTCTTTGTGTATCAATGCTTTGCTTACGGAAGGTCATAGTTAGGAGTGAAAAAAATTTTTTTATTTTTTACTAAAATTTTTATGTTTTTTGTTGGTTTTAAAAATTTGTTTCCTATATTATTGTTACAAAGTTTAATTATATCATCTATATTTACTTTTTCTATTCCTTCTGTTGTTCCTAAAAGTTCATTAATAGTATATAGTATTAACCTTCTTTTTATTACTAATTCTAGGTTGTTGAATTTTTTTAGGTCTAAAATTATTTGGTTGTTTGCTTTTTTGTGTATACAATCATGTGTTTCTACAGTTTTTTCTAGAGATACACATATTTCATCAAATGCTTTTTGTGTTACCCTATTTAAATATTCACTTTCTTCTGTTGCCACTTCTGATAATCTGTTTATTGTTTTTAATATATTTGGATTAAATTCCTTCTTTATATACGGAATAACACAATTTCTTACTTTGTTTCTTGTATAAATATTTTCATTATTTGATTTATCTATTCGTGGATTTAGTTTGTTCTCTTCACAATAGTTTTCTATTTCTTCTCTTGATGTTTCTATTAGTGGCTTTATAAATTTATTTTCTCTTATTGGGTCTAGCCCTTTTAATCCAGATATTCCGCTTCCTCTTAAAATGTTCATTATTATAGTTTCTACTTTATCATTATTATTATGTGCTGTTGCTATTTTATTTGAATCTGTATTTTTTAACACCTCTTCAAAAAAATCATATCTTATTTTTCTTCCTGCTTCTTCTGTTCCCATTTTTGATTCTTTTGCAATTTTTACTACATCTATTTTCTTTGTAAAGCATTCTACCCCTATGTTTTTGCAAAATCTTTTTACATATTCAGTTTCTTCGTCTGCCTCTTTTCGTATCATATGATTTATATGTGCTACAAATATTTTAAAATCTAATTCTTCTTTTAATTCATTTAGTACATTCAATAGGCATATTGAATCCGGTCCGCCTGATACTCCTATTACTATACTATCTCCTTTTTCTATTAAATTATATTTTTTTATTGTTTGCAAAATTTTATCTTTCATATTTTGTCTCCTAATTGTTTAATGCTAAAATTATAGCATTTATTTTTAATAAATACAAATAGAGGGTCCCACATTTTAAATGTTGGAGCCCCCTTATTTTATTCATCTCTATATCTTTCTATATTTACAAACTTAGTATAATTGCCAAGCCATAATAGCTCTACCGTTCCTGTTGAACCAGCTCTGTGTTTTGCCATTATAACTTCTGCTATATTTTTCTTTTCTGTATCTGGGTTATAGTAATCATCTCTATATAAAAACATTACTATGTCTGCATCTTGCTCAATGGCACCAGATTCACGAAGATCTGAAAGCATCGGTCTATGGTCAGCTCTTTGTTCTGCTGCTCTTGATAATTGTGATAATGCAATTACTGGAACATCTAATTCTTTTGCAAGTATTTTTAAAGACCTACTTATTTCTGAGATTTCTTGTTCACGGCTAGCATTTCTTTTTCCTGTTCCTTGAATTAATTGCAAGTAATCTATTACTATTAGTCCTATATTTTTTTCTAGTTTTAATTTTCTACATTTTGCTCTTATTTCTGTTACTGTTATACCTGGTGTATCATCTATATATATAGGAGCTTCTGAAAGAGGTCCAAGTGCTGTTGCAAGTTTTACCCAGTCATCTTCTTCTATTTTTCCTGTTCTTATTTTATTGCTATCTACCATGGCTTCACTACATAGAATTCTGTTTACTAACTGGCTTTTTGACATTTCTAGGTTAAATATAACAACTGGCACTTTTGCTTGTACAGCTGCATTTGTTGCAATATTTAGTGCAAATGCAGATTTACCCATTGCAGGTCTTGCAGCAACTAATACTAAATCTGAATTGTGAAGTCCGTGCTGTTTTGTAATCTAAATCTGCAAATCCTGTTGGAATTCCTGTTATTGGCTCTTTTTGATTATATAATTTTTCTATTTCTGCAAATGTTTCTACTAATACTTCTTTTAATGGTGTATAGCCTTTTTGATTTTTTCCTTGTGCTATTTCGAATATCTTTTTTTCTGCTTGATCCATTATTGTGTCTAGATCTTCTGTTTCCGCATATCCTAAATCTATTAATTCATTAGATGTTCTTATAAGTTTTCTTAATATAGATTTTTCTTCTACAATTCTTATATATTTTTCCACATTTGCTGTTGTAGGAACTTTATCTGGTAAAACTGCTAAATATTCTAGTCCTCCAACTGCTTCAAATTTTCCAAGTGATATTAGTTCTGCTTTTACTGTTATTATATCTATTGGCTCTGCTCTATTATATAAGTTTGTTATTGCTTCATATATTGTTTTATTATCTTGTCTATAAAAATCATCTGGTTTTAGAACTTCTATACTGTCAACTACAGCGTCTTTATCTGTAAGCATACTTCCTATTACGGCTTGTTCTGCTTCTATATCGTGTGGTGGTACTTTTCCTAATTCCATACTTTGCCTCCTTTGCTAATGTATAGGGACAAAGCTTATCTTTGAAGATAGTCTTTGTATGAAGAGCTATGTCCCTACTGAACATCTGGTGATGTCAGCATTCTTTATCATCTACTCTTTTTATTCTGGTTGTATGTCTACCGTTAATTTTGCATTTATTCCTTCTCCAAATTTTATATCTACTGAAAATCTTCCTATGTTTTTTATTGTTTCTTTTAAAACTATTTTCTTTTTATCTATATCCATATTTTGTTTATTTTTTAGTTCTTGTGATATTTCTTTTGCTGTTATTCCACCGAATATTTTTCCATTTTCCCCTGCTTTTACTTTTAAGTTTAATGTTATATTATTTATTTTTTCTGCCTGTTTTTTAAACTCTTCTATTTCTAAGCTTTTCTTATGTGCTTGAGAAGCTTTTTTTGCTTGTAATTTTAAAAGGTTATCCTTTGTTGCCTCTAATGCTAGTTTCTTTGGAAATAAAAAGTTTCTTGCATAACCGTCATTTGCATTTATAATTTCATCTTTTTTCCCTACATTTTTAATATCTTGTAATAATATAACCTTCATATGTATGCACCTCTTTAAATTTTTTCATATTGTATCATAGTTTTTTTATAAATACAACTTTTATATGCCTTATCCTTTATAATATGGGTGTAACTTGTCCTTTATAACATAGAATTCATATAGAATTCTGTCGTTTTTTGTAAGCTTCGGGGAAAAAGGGGTCAGACCCCTTTTTCCCCATTTCCTCAAAAAGCTTGCTCTAATCTATTGTTGTGCTTGTTCTTCCTGTTCCAACTACATTTTCTTGCAAAGAACGCCATGTATTACATCCAACTATTCCATCTGTTGATAATCCTCTACTTCGTTGATAGTTTCTTACTGCTTCTTCTGTTCTTCCTCCAAATATTCCGTCTAGTCCTCCTGTTTTATATCCTAATGTGTTTAAGTCGTCTTGTGCTATTAGCACATACGTACTTATACTGCCTCTTTTTATTAATGGATATCCTGCTGTGCCACAGGCTGGTCTTCCAAATCTTTTATCAAAATGTACCCAAGTAGGTGTTAAACTTTGTGGTTCTACATAGGTCCATACTCCGTGAACTGTTTGCTGTGTTCCATAGTCTATTTCTTTCTGATGTACTTAACACTTGACCTGCGTCAAATGAAACTCCGTGAGTAATGTTGAGATTACGCAACACAGTAGAACCAATTTTATATGATTTAAATTGTATTATATATATTTTTTTTGAAATCTTTTAAATATTTTTGGAATAATTTTACATTTATGCATTGCTTTTTAGTCAAAAAAGTGATAATGTAATGTCTATAAGAAATGAGTTTGAGCAGAGTGTGTTGCCACCTACATACACAGTTTTATCTGTGAGAAAGTGAGGTGGTTTTATGGTAGAAACATATTTAATTTATACAATTTACCTACTTCTTTATGGATTAGTAGGAGTAATAGCCATAAATATTGCCTTAATAGTTGCGGTTGCAATCTTATTAAGTAAACAATAAAATAACCATTCTGCTTTGATCGGGCGAATGGTTATCTAACTATTTTAACGGCAACACACTTTGTGTTACTCATTTCTTATTTATATTATACTCATTAGATTTATATTTGTCAAATAGTTTTTTGTTTTATAGTATTCATTTATTCAGCTCTTTCATCACTGTTCTCTTGCCTAAATCCTGATTCTCTTAGAAATGCTAACCTTCTCTGTGCATTTGCTGATAACTGAGCTTGTTGTGCTAAAGTTGGTGCTCCTTGCCTTAAACTGTCTCTAAAAGATTTTTCTGGTTTTAATTCTACGCTTTTCAATAATTTATCAGATATATCTGTTCTACTTACCTTTCTATCATAACATGATAATGGCATTTGTTCACCATTTTCTAGCTCTAAGACAACATCATTAAACTTATAAAAATCTTGCATTCTATCATCGTAAAAGCAAAAATTAAAATTCAAATCTGACATTATTCCACTACATAATTCTATATCCCCGTTTTTAAAAACAGCATTATCTTCTTTCATTTGCATAAATCCAGCCATATCGGCTAAAGAAAAATCCTCAGCATATCTTGATAATTGTTTTGGGTGTGTATGTCCATTGCAAACTATAGCATTTTTTTCTCCAATTTGCTGTGCACTTTTAACATATGCATTTAAATTTCCTAATAAAGGTGTAAAATCCGCTTCTGCACGGTTTCCCTGGTTTCTGCACCAGATAATATTATCAAATTTTACAGTCTGACCTTCTGTCGTTCCTGTTAATAAATATGAAAATTCTGCTCCTGCTTTTTCTGATTCATCATTTACTTTTAGTAATTGCTCAAAAACTTCTTGACTCAATACGACTTTTCCCATAGGAACATCTTGTAATCTCTTTGCATCAATGGGTGTATTTAGTCCGTAGTTTGCTGTTTGAAATCTTTTTCTTTGTGCTTCTGAATTTAATAGTGCTCTATAGGATCTATTAACATATTCTTGTTTTATATCTGCCATTAATTATCACCTCTCGAGGATAGAAAAATTAATATTACATATATATTATCTCATATTTTTTATTAAAAAGCAATTTTTTTAATCTATCGTTGTCCCTGTTCTTCCTGTTCCTACTACATCTTCTTGTAGTGAACGCCAAGTATTGCAACCTACTATTCCATCTACTGGTAGTCCTCTGCTCCTTTGATAATTTCTTACTGCTTCTTCGGTTCTGCCTCCAAATATTCCGATCTAATCCACCTGTTCTAAATCCTAATGTGTTCAAATCATCTTGTGCTATTAGCACATACGTACTTATACTGCCTCTTTTTATTAATGGATATCCTGCTGTGCCACAGGCTGGTCTTCCAAATCTTTTATCAAAATGTACCCAAGTAGGTGTTAAACTTTGTGGTTCTACATAGGTCCATACTCCGTGAACTGTTTGCTGTGTTCCATAGTCTATTTCTTTCTGATGTACTTAACACTTGACCTGCGTCAAATGAAACTCCGCGCGTAATGTTGACTTTGTGAGCCATGGCCACCGTTCCCATGGTCTTTTAAATGCAAATCCTACTGGAATTGGTGCTCCAAATAAATATCTTGTTGTGTTAAAACTTTGCATTGCTCTTTTTGTTGTCCAAAGTGTTGGACTTTTGCTTGAACCTCTAAATTCTCCAACAGTTAATGTTCTATTTGCATTGTATGGCATAGCCTCATTTTCATTTCTATAATAATTTTCCATTCTATTTGTATCATTATTAAATACTATTATTTTTGCCATAAAAAACCTCCATAAAATATATCTCTTTATATTTTATGGAGATTTTTATTTTTTGTGCCAAAATCCCCGTCCACTTTGGCATTTTATGATAGAATATAAAAAATTTAATTTTATTAATATAAGCGTAATGAAGTGCACATACAATTTATATTGCTTTTTATTTATTAATATAATATACTTTATTCATATTAATGGAGGTGTTTTATGAGTATTGAAATATCTGATTTTGGAAAAGATTTAAATGGAAACTGTGTTAAACTTTTTTCAATAAGCAATTTTAATGGTCTTGTTGCAAAGGTTACTAATTTTGGAGCTGTACTTGTTTCTCTGTTTGTTCCTGACAAAAATGGTAATCTAGCTGATGTTGTTTTAGGATTTGATTCTTTAGAAAATTATTTTAAAAATGATATTTGCTACTTTGGTTCAACTGTTGGAAGAAACAGCAACAGAGTTAAAAATGCTAGTTTTGTACTAAATGGTACAACTTATAATTTAGATAAAAATGAAAGAGGAAAAAATGACTTACATAGTGGATTTAATCCATATAATAGTAGGCTTTGGGATTATTCTATAGATGAAGATACAAATTCTGTTTCTTTTAACTTAATAAGTCCAGATATGGATCAAGGATTCCCTGGGGAATTTAATATAACAGTTACTTATAGCTTAGATAATGATAACAATTTAAAAATAAAATATACAGGAACATCTAATAAAGATACTATTGCAAATATGACAAATCATAGTTATTTTAACTTATCTGGTCATAATAGTGGAACTGCAATGGAGCACAAATTGTACATAAATGCTGATAAATATGTAGAAGTTGATGACGAACTTATTCCTACTGGAGAATTAAGAGATGTTTCTAATACCCCTATGGATTTTAGAACTCCAACTAAAATAGGTCTTAGAATAAATGAAGACTTTAAACAATTTGAATATACTGGTGGATATGACCATAGTTTTGTTATTAACAAAACTAATAATGGTATTGAAAAAATAGCTGTTTTATCTGATGAAAGTTCTGGAAGAACTATGGAAGTTTATACTGATAGTATCGGAGTTCAATTTTATGCTGGAAACTTTATAGAGAATAATAAAGTAATTGGTAAAGAAAATTGTAATTATAAAAATCGTTCTGGTGTTTGCTTAGAAACTGGATTTCTACCAGACTCTATGAATCAACCAAATTTTGTTACACCTTTGTTAAAAGCAGGGAATACTTATAATACAACTACAATATATAAATTTATATAGAGCAAATAAAGGGCGACTATGTCGCCCTTTATTTTATGTTACATTACTCTTGCTTTTATTATATGTCTTTGTTTATTATCATTTGTACATGTTATTAGTGTTATTTCTTTATTTCCATTTGTTAACTGGCTTGTACATTCTAACTCATCTGGATTTACTATAAATTTATCATATACAGTATATGTTAACATTCTACCACTTAAATCTGTTATTTCTATTTTATCTCCTAATTGCAAATTTGGTACTTTGCTAAAGAACTTTGAATTTTTATAGTTATGACCTGCTATACAAAGATTTCCTACTTCATTTGGATTTGGTCCGTGAAATCTACATGGAGCTATTTTTAACAATTCGTCTGTATATGTTGAAAGTATTGGATAGTTAACATTTATTGAAGGTATATTAATTACTCCTATTGTATAATATATTGTTCCATCACTTGCAGTTAGTTTTTGCTCATCTGGAACTTCTATTTTTTGTTCTATTTGAACCACTTGTGTTGTAGTTACATTTTTTTCTTCAGGAATTGCATTCAATCTTACTACTATTACTTCTTCATCCACAAGTTTTGTTGTATCTTGAAAAGAAATTTCTTGTAAAATTTCTTTTGATACCTCTTCACTCTTGTTTCTATCGTACTCTGCATAAATTGCATAAGAAGATAATACGCATAGCAAAAAAACAGATAAAAAGAATTCAAATTTAAATGCTTTTTTCTTTTTCTTCATATCTGGTGTTACATATAATTTTTGCGAAACAAGAATTTGATTCATGCAATATCCCCTTCTTTAAAATTAATCCACTATAATTCTAACATATTTCTTTTAATTTTTCAACAGTGTTATTTATACTTTCGCTTGGGGTTGAAGCACCTGCCATAATTCCTATTTTACTTATATTTTTAAGTCTATTTTTATTTAGCTCTTCTGATGTTTCTATAAGTATGCAATTTTTACATTCTTTTTTAGCGATCTCATATAATTTAGTAGTGTTTGAACTATGTTTTCCACCAATTATAATCATTAAATCTACTTGTTTTGCTATTTCTTGGGTTTCTTTTTGTCTAATGCTTGTAGCATTACAAATTGTATTCTTAACTTCGAAGACTATATTTTTATCTACATTTTCTTCCACAGCTTTTACAATTTTATTAAATTTCTCCACACTAAATGTAGTTTGAGAAACTAGTAATAATTTTTTCAAATTAGATTCCTTAAAATTTTTTATTGCCTTTTCTACATCTTCTTCTTTTTCTAATATAGTTGAATTTTTTCTACAATAGCTCACTGTTCCTATTGTTTCTGCATGATCTTTTTGTCCTATTATAAAAATATAATAGTCTTTTGCTGAATACTCTTTTACAATATTGTGTATTTTTAATACATTTGGACATGTTAAGTCTATTACTTTTAAATTGAGCTCTTCAGCTCTTTCGTATACTTCTTTTGGCACACCATGTGACCTTATTATTACATTATTTTTTGCTTCTTCTACATTATTAATAATTATAAGGCCTTGTTCTTCCAAGCTCTGTGTAACCTGTTTATTATGTACTAGTTCTCCTAAGCAATATGTTTCTTTTTGTTTTTGTACTGACTCTTTTGTTTTGTCAACAGCATTTTTAACTCCATAACAGAAACCTGCTGTTTTGCCAACAATTATCTCCATACATTTCACCTTTTAATTATTTTCGTTCATTAATTTTTCGTAGCATTTTCTACATACAGGAATATATAGCCCTTCGTCGCCAACTAGTATATCTCCATTTTTTTGTTTTCCCTTAAAATATGTAAAAATAGCTTCTTCACTTCTGCAATTTTCGCATACAGATGTTAACATTTGAACATTATCAGACATACACAATAAATCTCCCATTGGTCCAAAAGTCTTTCTTTCTGATGTTAGATTTAAACCAGCTATAAAAAACTTTTTTCCTTTTTTGGTAAGTTTATATAGTTCATCTAAATCTCCTTTTAAAAATTGAAATTCATCAATTACATATACATCTGCATCATAATTTTTTATGTCGTCTATGCTATTAATATTAATTGCATTTTGTTTATATCCATTTCTGCTGATAACACTTTGCTCTGAAAATCTATCATCTATAGTTGGTTTAAATATTTTTACGTTTTTTCCTGCTATTTGTTGTCTTTTAGCTTCATCTAATATCTTTTGAGTTTTACCACATTTCATTGGTCCTGTGTAAACATTTATATCTCCCACTTTTATCACCTGTTTATATCATTTTTAAAATTTCTTCTTTTAGTACTTTTACTATATCTTCTTGTTTTACTTTTCTAATTATCTCACCTTTTTTAAATAAAAGTCCTTCTTTAATTCCTCCGGCAATTCCTATATCTGCGTGTCTTGCTTCATTTGGTCCATTTACTCCGCAACCCATTACAGCTACTGTAATAGGAGCTTTTATAGTTTGTAAAAATTCTTCTATTTCATTTGCTATTGGTATTAAATCATATTGAATTCTTCCACATGTTGGGCACGCTATAAGTGTTGGTGCATTTTTATATAGATTACAATCTTTTAATATTTCTTTGGCAACTTTTATTTCTTTAACAGGATCTGCTGATAATGATACCCTCATTGTATCTCCAATACCTTCTCTTAACAAAATTCCAAGTCCTATACTTGAGCTTACAGTTCCACTAAACTCTGTTCCCGCATGTGTTACTCCTAGATGTAATGGATAATTTATTGTATTTGCAGCTTCTTTATAACTTTCTATGCACAAGTCTAATGATGATGCTTTTAATGATAATGCCATATCATAAAAATCTAAGTCTTCTAATATTTTTATATGTCTTAACCCTGCTTCTACCATTCCTTTTGCTGTTGGTTTTCCATCTCTTTGTAAAATATCTTTCGGAAGCGATCCACTGTTTACCCCTATTCTAATTGGAATTTTTCTTTCTTTACAAGCATCTACTACAGCTTTTACTCTATCTACGCTTCCAATGTTTCCTGGATTTATTCTAATTTTATCTACTCCTGCCTTTGCTGCTTCTAGTGCTATTCTATAATCAAAATGTATATCAGAAACAATTGGTATATGTATTTTACTTTTTATTTCTTTTATTGCTTTTGCATCTTCTTCGTCTAAGCATGCAACTCTTATAATCTCACAACCAGCTTCTTCTAATTTTAAAATTTGTTCCACTGTCGACTTAACATCTTTTGTTTTTGTATTTGTCATTGATTGAATTACTACTTTATTTTGTCCACCTATTTGTACATCTCCTACAAATATTTTTCTTGTTTCATTTCTTGTTATCATAGTTATCCCCTTAATTTTTATTTTACTTTGTTATTCTATCATAGATTATCTATTTTTTAAACAATAAGTTATAAAAATTACAAATTACCTTTTCTTTACTTTTCTTGCAAATCTTGATATAATTATTGTTGGAATAAATTTTAGGAGGGCTATTGTATGGGAAATGCAAAAGCAGAAAAGGAAGAATTAAAAAAATTAGAAGATGAAGCATATTTTGAACTTTGCCAAATTATTGCAGAAGCTGTACAACTTCAAGATATTGAGCTTTTAGATTACAGAATTGCTTCATGGAAAAATAAATATAAAAAATTATTAGATAATCCTAGTCCTGAATTTAAAAAAAGGATTGAATACTTACTTAATGAATATTATTCTTCTGTTACCCAATACATTCAGTCTCAAATTAAATTTAATGAGAATAAAAAGATTGAAAATCAGAGTAAAGCTTTAAGAGAATTATATGTAATAATTAGAGATACTGATGATTTAAAAACGTTAGATAAAAAAGTTAATGCTTGGAAAGAAAAATATCCAAAAGACAAATTTCTTAAAATGTATCAGTCAAAATATGAACACATGACTAGTAAAAGAAATTTAAGAGAAAATGCTTTTGACCAAGAAATGGCTTTTAAAGATCTTGTTGAAATTACTAAACACACTGGCACCTTTGAAGAATTTGCAAGAGAACGTGAACAATGGGAAAATAAGTATTCTATACATGATAAATTTGAATTAGATGATTTTATAAAACATCAGTCTGAAGTTAAACGATATACTTCTGATGAGTATTTACATTCTATTTCTAGAGAAGAAGAAAAAGAAGAAAATACTAATAAAGTAGAAGTTGAATTACCTAAACAGCCTGAACAACAAGAAGAACAACAATCAAATAATTTGTATTCAGATTTAAGCAAACAAGCTGCTGCTTATAGTGCACTTGTTACAATTTCTCAAAAGCCAAACAATGTAAATGAAATGTTTAAATGGGTATATAAAAATAGTTCTATTAAATTTAATGATAAATATAAAGAGCTTATTCTAAATGCTACATATTTAGATTACTCTCCAACTTACTTAAAAAAATTAAAAACACCTGATTTAAATATAAATAATAAATCTCTTTCTTATGAAGAGTTTAAAGAAATGGATGATATTAAAAAATATGCAATAATTAGTTATTTTAATTTATTGCTTCCACCAGATAAAGCAATTTCTAATGGTTTTTTCAACTCTTGTATAAATACAGTTTATGCAAAATCAGAAAAGGCCAAGTACACAAATTCTTCACTTAATGAAATAAATCAAGAAAACTTAAAAGATGGCATAGAAATAAAATTATCTAAATCTGATGCAGAACAAGAACTTGATTTGCCTGAGCTAAAAAAGCAAGAAATCCCTGATACTGAGGTTGAAAAAGTTTCAACTAGTACAGCTGAGGAAAAACAAGAAGAAAACATTGACTCTGCAAAGAAATTGCAAGAAGATTTGCCAACAGAACCAGAAGAATCGCCTGCTGAACATATTAAGCAAGACGAAGTAAAAAAAGAATATGAATTGGTAGCAAAACCTAATGACGAAGTTAAAGAACAGAGCAAAGAAATGGATAACAAGCCAGAAATTCCTACTATTCAAGATAATCAAGACGAACAAAGTCTTGTAAAAGAAAATAATACACCAACAATAGATTTGGAAATTGAAGAAGAACCTAGTAAAGAAGAATTATTTAGTTCACCTGAAACTTCTATTGAAAAACCTAGAATTGATGTTTCTTTAGATAATTCTTTTGAAGAACCTGTAGTAAAAGAAGTAGAGAATGTTGAACCAGAACCTTTACAGCAGGAACAAATTATTACTGTTTCTCCATTACTATTTTCTGCAATAAATTATAAATCAAAGCAAGCTGATGCAGTAGAAAAAATAGATGAACATGTAAACGAGTATGTGTTATCAAGTTCTAAAACAATTTCTGATAATGTTCAAACAAAACAAAAAACAGATTGGGATTAACAAAGAGGCTATTAAAGCCTCTTTTTAGTGTTCATATATATTTCCTATATCTGTTCTATAATCTAATTTCTCATCTATGTTTCCTTTTATTGCGTTATATACTTTTTCTTTTGCTTCTTGTAAAGATTTTGCTGATGTTGTTAAACCAAATAATCTAGAATTGCTTACTGATGAATATTTATTACCTTCTAAATGCTTAGTGTTTGCAAAATATATTTTTACTCCTTGTTTTTCTATTGCTTCTCTACTTATTGTAAATATCAAAGGTTCTTTTCTACTTTCTACTGCATATTCTTTTGTAACTATGTATACTGTAAAAGTACATTCTTTTTTGAATTTGCAGTTTTCTGTGCTTAGTGTTTTATTAAATATATTCTTCATTACATCTGTAAATGGAGTTTCTAATGAATTTAAAACATTTAGTGCTTCTGGATCCCCAAATCTAGAATTGAATTCTATAAATTTAATTCCATTTTTTGTTTTAAAGAATCCTCCATATATAACTCCATTAAATTCTAAATTATCTTTATTTATATATTTTAATGTTTCTTTTATTAAATTGCTACATTCGTCTATGTCTTTTTGTTCTAAAAATGGTAACATTCCATTTTCAAAACTTAGGCAACCCATTCCACCTGTTCCTGGTCCCTTATCTTCATTAAATCTATATGGATAGTCAAATGTTGTTGGAGTAACTACAATATTTTCTCCATCTGTTAATGCCATTACAGTGAATTCTCTTCCTTCTATTTTGTCTTGAATAATTACATTTCCACTTATTTCTAAACAGCTTTTTGCATACTCAAGCCCTTCGTCTTTCCCCTTAAAATGTATTCCTCCAACTTTTACTCCTTTTCCTCCTGTAAGTCCTTCTGGTTTTACAACAAAGCTATCATCATTATATGAATTTATTATATTTTTTAATTCTTCTATGCTTGTTATATTATAGTTTTTTATTATCATTTGTGGAGCTAATTTTTCTACTATATCTAGCGCATAAGTTTTGCTCCATTCTATTTTAGCCCCCTTTGATGTTGGTCCAAATGTTTTTAATCCTAATTCTCTTGCAACATCTATTAATCCGTCTTGTAATAAATTATCACTACTTATTAAACATACTTCAATATTATTTTCTTTTATAAAGTCTGAAACTATCTCTTTGTTAAATGGATCTGCTACAATATATTTACCTCCTGATTTATTTACCATTTCTATAATGCTTGGATTCTCATAAGGGCATACTGTATACAAACTATAGCCTTTGCTAATATATTCTGCTAGCACAGCTTCTCTTCCACCATTACCTAGTAATAAACATTTTTCCATTTTGGATTCCTCCTAATTTTACAGATTGGATTTTGTGTGAGGGGAATTCTAGGGACTGTCCCTCAAAATCACCAAACCTGGGGATTTTGGGGACTGTCCTGAATTCACCCCAATTAAACAAATTCCAATTTATTTAATAAAAAAATAAAATAATTTATAATTTTGGTTGAAATGAGGCAAATGTAATGTTACAATAAAAATGTTGTAAAATATGACAAAAAAAGTGGAAAAATGAAGAGAATTGTATAAAACTCTTCAAAAATCGAATAGGGGGACTAGCATGAACGATATTAAAGTTTTTGCCTGCAATTCAGCAGAAGAATTTACAAAAGAAATATGTGATAATTTAGGAATTGAAATGGGACAAAAAGATTCCTTTAAATTTGCAAATGATAACAATTTTGTACAACTAAAAGAAACAGTTAGAGAAAAAGACGTATACATTGTACAAACAACACAGCCACCAGTTAATGAAAGAATAATGGAGTTACTAATAACTGTAGAAGCAGCTAAAAGAGCAGGAGCAAGAAGAGTAACAGCAGTTTTACCATACTTCATGTATTCAAGATCAGATAAAAAAGATCAATCAAGAGTGCCAGTAACAGCAAAATTAATGGCAACATTGTTAGAAGCAGCAGGAGTAGATCATGTTCTTACATGTGACCTACATAATCCAGCAATCCAAGCATATTTTAATATAATATGTGATAGAGTAACAGCAAAACACTTATTGGAGAAATATTTCCAAGAAAAACAAATAAAAGATATGGTAGTTGTAGCAACAGATGCAGGAAGTTCAAAAAAAGCATATAAATATTCTAAATTCTTTGAGTGCCCACTAGCGTTAATAGATAAAAGAAGAGAATCAAACAATGACAATGCAGTAGCAACAAACATAATAGGAGATATAGAAGGTAAAACAGCAGTAATATTTGATGATGAAGTTAGCACAGCAGGAACTTTAGTAGAAGCAGCACATATATTAAAAGAACATGGAGCAAAGGAAATTTATGCAGGAGCAACACATGGAGTACTAGTAGGACCAGCAATAGAAAGAATAGAAAAATCACCAATAAAAGAATTAGTAGTAACAAATACAATTCCAATTGAGCCAGAAAAAAGAATAGACAAAATAAAAGTAGTTTCAATAGCACCTCTATTTGCGGAAGCAATAAAAAGATTAAATGAAGCAAAACCATTAGGAGATTTATTCGAATACGACAAATAAGATGGTACTCTAAAATGTAGAGAAAATGTAGGGGTCGCACTCCTGGGCGACCCATTCTTCGAAGACATTTCTTAAATAATATTTTTCCCAAAAACCAAATCTAAATTATTGACAATTATTAACTTTTAATATATAATAGTAAAAGTTAAAAAATCCCACAAGACGAGGCAGATAGCAGTAGTGATAGTGAGGGGAGGGAAATAAATGTCAGAAGTTAAAGTTAATAATGGTAATATAGAAGACGCATTAAAAAGATTTAAAAGACAATGCGTAAGAAATGGTGTTCTACAAGAGGTTAGAAAAAGAGAACATTACGAAAAACCAAGTGTAAAAAGAAAGAAAAAATCAGAAGCAGCAAGAAAAAGAAAATTTTAAAAGTATTAAAGGTGGAAGTTAGGAGGAATAGCTTTCATCTTTTTTGTTTAAAGGAGGAAAAAATATGTTAAAAGAAAAATTAATGGAAGACTTAAAAGAAGCAATGAAGGAAAAAGAAGTATTAAAGAAGAATGTTGTTCAAATGATAAGAGCAGCAATTTTGCAAGTAGAAAAAGACAAACAAATAGAACTAAATGATGATCAAATATTAGAAATAATAGCAAAAGAAGCTAAAAAAAGAAAAGAATCATTGGCAGATTACGAGAAAAGCGGAAGAGAAGACTTGATAAATCAAGTTAAGGAAGAAATAGAAATAATAAATAAATATCTTCCAGAACAAATGGAAAAAGAAGAAATAGAAAAAATAGTAAAAGAAATAGTAGAAGAAACAGGAGCAACAACAATAAAAGACATGGGAAAAGTAATGAAAATTGCAAAAGAAAGAATAGGAACAAGAGCAGATGGAAAAGATATAAGTGATGCAGTTAAGAAAATATTGGCATAAATAAAATAAAAAGGAGAATCTATAATGGCATATATAACAAAAGAAATAAAAAAAGGTATAAAATTACATTGCATAGAAACAGAAAAATTTAAAACAAATTTGTTAGCAATGTTTATAACACTACCATTAACAAGAGAAAACGTTACATTTGATAGTGTTATACCAGCTGTTCTTAAAAGAGGAACAGAAAAATTAAAAACACAAGAAGAAATTTCAAAGAAATTAGAAAACATGTATGGTGCAGCTTTTGATTGTGGTATAGAAAAAATAGGAGATAACCATGTAATTAAATTTTATTTAGAAGCACTAAACGATAATTTTATACCAAAAGAAGCAAATCAAGATTTGTTAAGAGAAAGCGTAGAGCTTTTACTAGATATAATACTAAACCCATTAGTAGAAAACAATGCATTTAAATCAGACTATGTTAGCTCAGAAAAAGAGAACATAAAAGTTTTAATAGAATCAAAAATAGATAATAAAGATGCATATGCATTTAACAGATGTGTTGAAGAAATGTATAAAGACAAACCTTATGGGTTATACAAATATGGATATATAGAAGATTTAGATAAAATAAATGAAAAAAATCTCTACAACTATTACAAAGAATTAATTGCAAATAGTAAAATAGACATATTTATTTCTGGTGCTTTAAATGCAGAAAAAACAGCAAAAGTAGTAGAAGAAAATGAGAACATTAAAAAACTTTCAGAAAGAGATGACAAACGTATACTAGGTGGAGAAAAATCTATAGAGAGCAAAGAAATCCACACAATAGAGGAAAAGATGGATATAACACAAGGAAAACTAGTAATGGGATTAGATGTAGAAAACATAAATGAAGAAGATAAATTTAAAGTAGCAATATATAATGTAATACTAGGAGAAAGTGCTACATCAAAATTATTCCAGAATGTAAGAGAAAAAGCAAGCTTGGCATATACAGCACGTTCAAACTATGTAAGACAAAAGTCTAATATATATATTAGATGCGGAATAGAAATAGGAAATTATGAAAAAGCAGTAAAAATAATAAAAGAACAATTAGAAGATATGAAAAACGGTAAATTTACCGAAGAAGATATAAAAAATGCAAAAAAATATATGACATCAGGAATAGAATCAATACAAGATGAACAAGATTCAGAAATAACATATTATTTAGGACAAGAACTATCACAAAAATTAACAACATTTAAAGAATATGCACAAAAAATAGAAGAAGTTACAGCAGAAGATGTAAAAGAAGTAGCAAATAATATAAATATAAATACAATATATTTCTTAAGAAATTAGAAATAAATTGTAATTTGTGTGAGGGGGAATTCTAGGGACTGTCCCTTAAAATCAC
>OLVS01000423.1_pt1 | contig 21889 bp, 23 predicted proteins | sample 1644121 | NCBI WGS metagenome assembly OLVS01 (sample SAMEA103958121, study PRJEB25191) | human gut metagenome
GACGCTGACAGCCCCCTTTACACAAGGGGGCCAAGGGCGGGCAAAGTCGCCCGCCCCTGCGACCGTTTAACGTAGCTCCTGCGTCTGACCCGCCTATTTCCCCAAGCAAAAAGCCACCCTTGCGGGTGGCTTTTCCGGTTTCACACCATGCGGCAGGCTTCGCAGTCGTCGCAGTCGGGGAATTTGCTCTTGTCGTAGGGGATGTTATTGCGGTCGTAGTAGTCCTTGACAGCGGACTTGATGGACTCCTCCGCCAGCACGCTGCAATGCAGCTTGTGGGCAGGCAGGCCGCCCAGCGCGTCCACCACCTGCTTGTTGGTGACGGCCAGCGCCTCGTCGATGGTTTTGCCCTTGATGAGCTCGGTGGCCATGGAACTGGAGGCGATGGCGCTGCCGCAGCCGAAGGTCTCGAACTTCACGTCCTCGATGATGTTGCCGTTGATCTTCAGGTACATCTTCATAATGTCGCCGCACTTGGCGTTGCCCACCTCGCCCACGCCGTCGGCGTTGGGGATCTCACCCACGTTCCGGGGGTGCATGAAGTGATCCATTACAATATCGGTATAAAGAGCCATGATATGATCCTCCTTACATTATATTAAAGCATAAACTGCCGCTGGCCGGAGAGCAGCTCCTTCCACACGGGGGACATGCTCCGCAGGTAGGCCACCACCTCGGGGATGACCTGCAGCATGTAATCCACTTCCTCCTGGGTGTTCCACTCGCACAGGCTCAAGCGCAGCGAGCCGTGGGCCACCTCGTGGGGACGGCCGATGGCCAGCAGCACGTGGCTGGGGTCCAGCGAACCGCTGGTGCAGGCGCTGCCGGAGCTGGCGCAGATGCCCTTGGCATCCAGCAGGAGCAGCAGGCTCTCGCCCTCGATGCCCTCGAAGCAGAAATTCACGTTGCCGGGCAGCCGGTGGACGGGGTCGCCGTTGAGGGCGGAATGGGGGATTTGAGAGAGTCCTGCCATCAGCTTGTCCCGCAGGGCGGACACCTTGGCGGCGTTCTCGTCGATATGGGCGCAGGCCTCTTGCAGCGCGGCGGCCATGGACACGATGCCGGGGATGTTCTCGGTGCCGGCCCGCTTGCCCCGCTCCTGAGCGCCGCCCTCGATGATGTTGGTGAGGGGGATGCCCTGACGGGCGTACAGCACGCCCACGCCCTTGGGGCCGTGGAACTTGTGGGCGGAGAGAGACAGCATGTCAATATTCTGGGCCTTCACGTCAATGTGCAGGTGGCCCGCCGCCTGCACCGCGTCGGTGTGGAACAGCACGCCCTTCTCTTTGCACACCGCGCCGATCTCCGGAATGGGCAGGATGGAGCCGATCTCGTTGTTGGCGTACATGATGGTGACAAGGCAGGTGTCCTCCCGGATGGCGTCAGCCACCTGCTGAGCGGTGACGGTGCCGGTGGGGCCCACGTCCAGCAGCTGCACGTCGAAGCCCTCTTTTTCCAGCTTCTTCAGGGTGTGCAGGATGGCGTGATGCTCGAAGGCGGTGGAGATGATGTGCTTCTTGCCCTTCCGCTCGCCGATACGGGCGGCGGAGACAAGAGCCTGATTGTCGGCCTCGCTGCCGCCGGAGGTAAAGGTGATCTCCCGGGGCTGGCAGCCCAGACAGGCAGCCACGGTCTGGCGGGCGGTCATCAGCGCCTCCGCCGCCTGCTGGCCAACGGTGTGCAGGCTGGAGGGGTTTCCGTAATAGGTTTCCATATAGGGCAGCATCGCGTCGATGGCCGTGCGGCTCATTTTGGTGGTGGCCGCGTTATCTGCATAGATCTGCATGGCGTTCCTCCTCGTATATTCTATCACTCTTGCGGGCTTTTGCCCACTTGTTTTGTAGGTTAATTGGATGATAACACGAATTGCCTACTGTGTCAATAGGTGATTTGAAGAAAAATGGTAGGGTGTTTTTGTAGGGGTCAGCCCTTGCCTCTCCCTTTGGGAGAGGTGGCCGAGCGCAGCGAGGACGGAGAGGGTCGACACGTTCTTCCGGCCCGCCGTGCGGGCCGGTCTTCCCCCGCTGCCCGCAGGCAGCGGAATCCCCTAGGGGCGGGGACGGGGAGGCCCCCGGCGGGCGGGCCCAGCGTAGGTCATCGCGGTCTGCCCGCTGGGGGACACCCCGGCCACGCCCCGAAGACGGCAGGGCACCCCACCCCCCAACAGGCAGCGACAACCACCGCACCACCCCACGGGACGCCGCCGCCACCGACCCCCCAAAACCAAACCGGGGCGGCGGCGGCCCGCGCAGCGCCGCCCACCGGCGGCGCAATTCAGATTGTGGCCCCGGCCGCCCAAAGCCACCCCCGACTGAGAGGTAAGGCGGCCGGGGACACAGGCGGCGGCGTGGGGGGCAAACACCACGCCGGGCAAGAAGCACAGGCCAGACGCGCCGAAGCACCACGCCAGCGAAGACGCCACCAAAGGGGGGACGCCGCCGCCACCTATTGTGTGCGAGGCCCCTTATTCAAGGGGTGGTGCGGGGGGTCATTGCGTCCCAAGACATGAACACGTAACAGCCGCCGGAGCAGCGTATACGGCTTTACGTTCCATAAGGCGCAGATATCCAGAAGTTCGTTGTACTCGTTCTTTCGGAGTTTCGTCGATACCGTCCGAATGTGCCGCTTGTCCCATTTGGCCTGTCGTGTCCGGTCTTGCTTTTGCATGTCCGGCATCCGGAAAGATGCATCCGCATCATCCGCATGCAAATGCATGTTTCCGCTGTTCCATGTGTCCCAGTTTACCATCAATAAACCTCCCTTTTTCCACCGTTTCCGAACAAAAAAAAGGGGCCGAAGCCCCCTTTTTCCACCGTTTATCAGCCGTCCCACGGATACCAGATTTCACCTTGTTCTGCGTAGTAGTCGGCCACGTACTGGATGCAGTCCAATTCAAACTGTTCCATCATGTCCCGAATCCGGTCGTCCGTGGTGGCGTCCGGGTCGGATTCAATGGCGTACTGGTCGAGCATCATCAACGAGCCATGCGCCGCCGAATGACACCGCCAGCACAAGGTAATCATGTTCATCGGGTGATGTGCGCCACCCCGGCCCCGTGGTTTGATGTGATGGATTTGAATTACGTCCGTCGAGTCGCACAAGGCGCATCGAAAGCCGTCCCGTTCGTACACCTGTCGCCGTAGCTTGTTATTCACGTTTGCTGTCATGCCCATGTCTGGCACCGTCCTTTCTACCGCCTTTCCGGCGGCACCCTCCATGCAGCACACGAAGTCAAGGCCAACGTGACCGGAGGTCATGCCAGTGCGCACACTGGCAGCCTTGACCGTGTGGTACAATGGAGAGTGCCGAGGAAGACGGCCAAAGGGGTGTCCAATGAATGAAATGAAGCTGCCCGGCTTCATTTGTATTGTAGCACAGGCGTTCTATCGTTGTCAAGAATCTTGTTCGATTGTACTGGAATCTCTCAAGTATCTTGTCGCACATCTTGTGTTCCTTTCCCGCAGGGAATACCACATGTTGCTTTGGGAGAGGTGGCCGAGCGCAGCGAGGACGGAGAGGGTCGGAACGTTAAGAAAATATGCCGGTGTCGACACGTTAAGAAAATATGCCAGTGGCATATTTTTAGTGTCGATCTCAGCGGCTATGCCGCTGTAGCATCCTTCTTGGTTTCCACCGCATCATCTTTTAGTTCCGATCGTGGCGGCTATATCCTGTTGCGGTTCCCAAAATTTCGCAGCGGCATTTAAGCCGCCGAAATTTTGACCGCTGCACTCGTTCGCCGTGCTTCATCTGCCACCGGCAGCGCACGGCTCTCTCCCCGCCGCAGCATCTATCTGGATTTCCACCGCACTGTCTTGGAACGCCCTCTCAGTCACCTACGGTGACAGCTCTCCCAAAGGGAGAGCCAAGGGCGGGGCCGACAGAGTCGTCGGCCCCTACGCACTGGTCACCGTACACCAAACGAACTGAAAAAAAGGCCGCCCCGCCGGGACGGTCTCTTTCACACCAGCCGGGACTGGGACAGGCCAAAGCTGACGGCTATGGCCGCGTCCACCCGCTCCATCACGTCGCTGTCCACCTGCCCCATCCGCTGGCGCAGACGCTGCTTATCCAGCGTGCGCACCTGCTCCAGCAGGATCACCGACTCCTTGGGCAGACCATACCGCATGGCCTGAAGCTCGATATGTGTGGGCAGCTTGGCCTTGCCCATCTGCGAGGTGATGGCCGCCGCGATCACCGTGGGGCTGTGGCGGTTTCCCGTGTCGTTCTGCACGATCAGTACCGGTCTGACGCCGCCCTGCTCGCTGCCCACCACCGGGCTGAGGTCGGCGTAATAGATCTCTCCGCGCTTGACAGTTGTATCCACAAAGTTCACACTCCGTATCGTCTCGCGCCGGGTCCAAAGGCCCGCCGCGCTGGAAGTACCCAACATGTATCAGGTCACTTCCATTGTCCCCGGCCTGCCGCCGGTTTATACGCCCCCGCGCCAATTGCCTGCGCAGGGGCTGTTCTATCCTATGCCCGTCCCCCGCCGCAAGTGCCGCCCCGCGCCGCAACACACAGGAAAAAAACGAAAAAAGGACTACCACATCTTGTATTTCTATGGTATACTATCTACGTGTGCAATGCCCCGGCACAGCACGCCGGGAGAAACAGGAGGAGCAAAGAGATGAAATGCCCCTATTGCGGATATAAGGAAAGCAAGGTGGTGGACTCCCGCCCCGCTGACGAGAGCAGCAGCATCCGCCGCCGCCGGGAATGCCTGAAGTGCGAAAAGCGCTTTACCACCTATGAAACGGTGGAAAGTCTGCCCATGGTGGTCATCAAAAAGGACGGCAGCCGCCAGAGCTTCGACCGCAGCAAGGTGCTGCGGGGCATCCAGCGCTCCTGCGAAAAGCGGCCCGTCCCCGTGGCGGACATGGAGCGCATGGCCACCGAGATCGAGCAGGAGCTGCAAAACTCGCTGGAGCGGGAGACCAGCACCGAGGTCATCGGTGAAAAGGTCATGGAGAAGCTGAAAGCCGCCGACGAGGTGGCCTACGTCCGCTTCGCCAGCGTGTACCGCCAGTTCAAGGATATCAACACCTTTATGTCGGAGCTGAACAAGCTGCTGAACGAGAAGTAAGGAGGGCGCTTTGACATTTTGTAGGGGCGGACGACTCTGTCCGCCCCCAACGATGACTGCTGCATGACCGTTAGGGCGAACAGAGTCGTCCGCCCCTACGGATCTCTACCGGTGGTTCACCGCCTACAGCACATTCTTAATACTCAGCTGCTCCAGCTCCGCCAGACGGTCGAACTCCAGCGCCAGCTGTACCGCCGCGTTGGAGAGGGCGTCGTTATCCTGCTTCCTCACGTACAGGGCGCACTGGTGCAGCAGGGTATCGGCTTCGTTGATCTCCTCGTGCTGCAGGGTGATGTGGAGATAGCTCTGCTTGTCCTGCCAGTCGGCTTGGAGAGCGGCCATCTCCCGCTGTGCCGCGGCCCAGTCGCCGCTTTCGGCGGCAGAGGTCACGGCGTTCAGCCGGGCCGTCCAGTCATCGCACCGGGCGGTGAGATAGACGCTGTTGGCAAGCCCGGCGGCCATCAGCAGCACCAGCGTCAGAATGGCAACACGGAGTGCCTTCATTTCACCGACTCCTTCTTCGCCAGCACCACGCTGCCGCCCCGATCCACCGTCATCAGGAACACGTCCTGCACCCGATGGGCCTTGTGGGCTTTCAGTTGCTTTTGCAGCCACTTGTCGTCCAGCCCCATTTTTTGCAGGTTCTTCCCCATCAGCCGCCCGTTGTCGATGATGATGACCGGCAGGAACACGTCGTCGTCCACCTTCAGCCCCATCTGCTTGGGGGTGGCGGGCTGTACGTCGGCCCGGAGCAGCACGCTCAGCTGGCCGCTGGTCTCCAGCACGGCGTATTTCACGTCGGCAAGGGAGGATACGCCCTGCACCCGTAGTTCCTCCAGCACCTCGTCCAGCGTCAGGCGGCTGCGCTTCATGGCGGTCTGCTGTAAAACGCCGTCCCGGACGATGATGGTAGGCTCGCCGCAGATGAGGGAGCGAAACCGGACGCTCAGCAGACTGATGCCGCTGAGCAGCGTACTGAGCGCCAGCAGCGTGGCAATGGGGATGATGCCCTGCAACAGCGGCAGGCCGAAGTCCTGCATCGGTACCGACGCCAGGTCGCTGAGCAGCATCATCAGAACGAATTCAATGGGCTCCAGCTGGCCGATCTGCCGCTTTCCGGTGAGCCGCAGACCCACGATCAGCAGCGCGTACAGCAGCACCGTGCGGAAAAACGCGGTTATCATAAACGATCAACTCCTTTTGAATGGAGTATGGACGTTTTTTGAAAAAATATTGCCAAACGCAATAAAACTGGTCACATCCGTGGCCGCTTTTATATAAAATAAAAAAGGGGCGCTTCCACCGCCCCAGCGCAGAGCGAAAGGAGGACTTTCGGAACACCACATCCGACACAAAGCGCCAGCGCCTGCCCACAGGGCAGGACGACGAGGAGGAGAGAGTATCGAAGTATTCGGCGGGTGCTCTCCCGTACCGCCTTCGGGTACGTCAGGCAGCGGACAAATATGCGGGCGACCGCAAAACAAAGCCGCTGCCGCCGGAGAAGAAGTGACAGATCACTGCGCGTTTGTCCTTTTGATATTTTAATTGTATCAGGAGGTACGACACTATGTGTGGAATCGTAGGATATGTAGGAACGCAGCAGGCCGCGCCGCTGCTGCTGGAGGGACTGCGCCGGCTGGAATACCGGGGCTATGACTCCGCCGGTATGGCCGTGTGCGGCCCGGACAGTCTGCGTGTGCAGAAGGCCAAGGGCCGTTTGCAGGCGCTGGCCGATCTGACGGACGAGGGCAAGACCATGCCCGGCGTTATCGGCATCGGCCATACCCGCTGGGCCACCCATGGCGAGCCCAACGACACCAACGCCCACCCGCAGGTCAGCGAGAGCGGCCGCTTCGCCGTGGTGCACAACGGCATTATCGAAAACTACGCGGAGCTGAAAAAGAAGCTGCTGGAAAAGGGCTATACCTTCCGCTCCGAGACGGACACCGAGGTGGTGGCCCAGCTGCTGGACTGGTATTACCGGGACAGCCGCGACGTGTTCGAGGCCGTCACCAGTATGCTGTCGGCGGTGGAGGGCACCTATGCCTTGGGCATCCTGTGCGCCGACACGCCGGATCGGCTCATCGCCGCCCGGAAGGATGCGCCGCTGCTGCTGGGCTACGGCGAGGGAGAGAACTTCATCGCCTCCGACGTGACGGCGCTGCTGCGGCACACCCGGGACGTGGTGTACATGGACGACGGCGAGCTGGCCGTGGTGACGGCCGGCAGCATCCGCATCTATGACGAGCGCCGCCGCCCGGTGGAAAAGGAGCGCCACTACATCGACTGGGACGTGGACGCGGCGGAAAAGGGCGGCTATGCCCACTTCATGCTGAAGGAAATTTTCGAGCAGCCCACCGCCATTTCCAAGGCCATCACTGGCCGCATTCAGGAGGGCCGTGTGGTGCTCAGCGACCTGACCATGACCGACCGGGAAATTCGGGATATCGGCCGCATCTGCATCGTGGCCTGCGGCTCCAGCTACCATGTGGGCATGGTGGGCAAGTACAATCTGGAGCGGATGCTGCGCCGCAGCGTGGAGGTATGTCTGGCCTCCGAGTTCCGGTACAGCGACCCCATCATCGGCCCCGGCGATCTGGTGATCGTCATCAGCCAGTCCGGCGAGACGCTGGACTCCATGGCCGCATTGCGGGAAGCCAAGAAGCGGGGCGCCCGCATTCTCTCCATCGTCAATGTGGTCGGCTCCTCCATCGCGCGGGAGTCCGACGACGTGCTGTATACCTGGGCAGGCCCGGAGATCGCCGTGGCCACCACCAAGGCCTACAGCACCCAGATGGTGGTGCTGAACCTGCTGGGATTGTACTTCGGCGACATTATGGGCACCATCGATCTGGAAACCTATACCGCCATGGTGCAGGGCATTCAGGCGCTCCCCCATCAGATGGAGGAAATTCTCTCCGACACCGGGTACATTCAGGCCGCCGCCAGAGAGCTGGCCGGACACGATCAGGTGTTTTTCATCGGGCGGAATCTGGACTACGCCCTGTCGCTGGAGGGCAGCCTGAAGCTGAAGGAAATTTCCTATATCCACTCCGAGGCGTATGCCTCCGGCGAATTGAAGCACGGCACCATCTCTCTCATCGAGGAGGGCACGCCGGTGATCGCCGCCGCCACCTATATGCCCCTGTTCGACAAGGCCATGAGCAACGTGGTGGAGGTGCAGGCCCGGGGCGCCAACGTGCTGGCGCTGACCACCGCCGCCGGAACGGAGCGGATGCACAGCCGGGTGAAAAACGTGCTGACCGTGCCGGAGACGGAAGCCATGCTGCTGCCCCAGCTGGGCGTAGTGCCCCTGCAGCTGCTGGCCTACTACATCGCGCTGGAACGGGGCTGCGACATCGACAAGCCCCGGAACCTCGCCAAGAGCGTCACGGTGGAGTAAGCATTCTGACAACGAGATAAAACAGGAAGCCATCCGACGGATGGCTTCCTGTTTTCATGAAATTCTTTACTTGGAGCGCAGCTCCGCGCCGAAGCGCTTCACCAGCTTGTTGATGACACCGTTAGCCACGTCCTCGATCTCGGCGGAGGTCAGGGTCTTTTCCTTGGAGCCGATGGCCAGGCGGACGGTGACGGACTTCTTGCCGTCGGGCACCTGCTTGCCCCGGTACTCGTCCACGAAGTGCGCGCCGTGGAACAGCTCGCTCTTGACGCCCCGGATGGTCTGGGCCACGTCCTCCCACTTCACCTCGCCGGGCAGCAGCACGGAGATGTCGTACTCCGTCATGGGGTACTCCGGCAGGTGGGTGAAGCTGTTGGTGCGGGAGCGGAAGGGCTTCAGGCAATCCTGATCCAGCTCAAAGAGCATGACGTTCAGGTTCTTGATGCCGCACTCCATGGACACCTTCTTGCTGAGCAGGGCCAGATCGCCGATGCGCTCCTCGCCCAGATAGACGTTCAGCCACACCACGTTGTCGGCCCACACGGGCTTTTCCACCTGCTTAAGGGTGAAGCCCTCCATGTGGGTGTAGCGGGGCATCATTTCCAGCACGCCTTTGGCCTTGCGGAACAGGGTGGTCACGTCCTTGCCGCCGCAGACGAAGGCACCGGCCACATGCTTGCGCTGGGAGGGCAGCTTCTCGCGGGGATCATAGGGGGTAGTGTAATTCTCATCCCGGAACACCTGGGCGGTCTCGTAGATGGCGAACTCGTCGAAGTACCGCTCGTTCTTCACCACGGCCTTGCACAGATTGGGCAGCAGCGAGGAACGGACAAACCGCTCGGCAGGAGAGGGCGGCGTGGACAGGGCCAGAATGCCGTCGGTGCTCTGCAGCACGGCGTTGACATACAGCTCGTCCATCCAGGGATAGGTGAAAATCTCCTGCATGCCGCAGCGGAAGGACAGATACTCCTTGATCTTCCGCTCCAGATCCTTGTCCAGCTGGTTGATAGCGCCGTCGAAGGAGGTGGTGATGGGCGCGGCCTCAAAGTTCTCGTAGCCGTACATGCGGGCCACTTCCTCCATGATGTCGGCCTTGATGCTGACGTCGCCGGTGGAGCGCCACGTAGGCACCACCACGTGCATATTGTCGCCGTCGAAGGTCACCTGATAGCCCAGCAGCTCCATCTTGTGCTTCACGTCGTCGGGGGTCAGGGACTTGCCCAGGCGGCGCTCCAGCCAGCTGAGGGTCACGTCGATCTCAGCGTTCTCCAGATGCTTGGGATACAGGTCGGACAGACCCGTCACCTTCATTTCGGGATACAGCTCCGCGAACAGCGCCATGGACATGGCCAGCGCCTGGTCGCAGCGCTCCGGGTCGATGGCCTTTTCATAGCGGGCGGAAGCCTCGGTGCGGTTGTCGTACCGCAGGGCGGTGCGGCGGATGCCCTTGGCGTCGAAGTTGGCCACCTCCAGAATAACGCGGCTGGTCTCCGGCAGGATGGAGTCCTTGGCGCCGCCCATGACGCCGGCCAGACCTACCGCGCCCGCGTCGTCGGCGATCACCAGATCGTCGGTGCTCAGGGGCAGCTCCTTGCCGTTCAGCAGCAGCAGCTTTTCCCCCTCGGCGGCACGGCGGACGATGATGTGGCCCGCGATGTGGTCGGAGTCGAAGGCGTGGGTGGGCTGACCGGTAGCCAGCATGACGTAGTTGGTCACGTCCACCAGCGCGTTGATGGGACGCATGCCCACCTTCCAGATGCGGCTCTGCATCTTATAGGTGGCGGGCTTCACGTACAGGTTCTCAATGGAGGCGGCCACGTAACGGGGGCAGCGCTCCGTGTCCTCCACGGTGACGGTCAGGCTGCCCTGGCCCACGTCGCTCCGGTAGGGGGCGATAGGCTTCAGGGGCAGGCCGTACAGGGCCGCCAGCTCACGGGCGATGCCGTAATGGCCCCACAGGTCGGGGCGGTTGGTCATGGACTTGTTGTCGATCTCCAGAATGATATCGTTCAGCTCCAGCGCGTCGGCCAGCGGCGTACCGGCAGGCGCGTCGAAGTCGCTCAAATCGAGGATGTGGGCCTCCTCCTTGGTGGGGAACAGGTCGGAAAGGCCGATCTCCACCGCGCCGCAGATCATGCCGTAGCTCTCCACGCCGCGGAGCTTGCTCTTCTTGATCTCCACCAGCTCGCCCTCGCCGTGCCACTTGCACATGGCGCCGGGCAGCGCCACGGCCACCTTCATGCCTTCGGTCAGGTTGCTGCCGCCGCAGACGATATCCTTGACCTCGCCGCCGATATCGGTCTTGCAGACCTTCAGCTTGTCGGCGTTGGGATGCTGCTCGATGGTCTTGATCCGGCCCACCACCATGTGGTCGAACTGCTTGGCCAGCTCGATGGTGTCCTCCACCTCCACGGTGGACATGGTAAGATCATACGCCAGCCGCTTCAGATCCATATCCGCCGGCAGGTCGACGTAATCCTTGATCCAGTTCAGTGATACTTTCATGTGTCTTGCCCTCCCTTAGCGGAACTGATTCAGGAACCGCAGGTCAGCGCTGTGGAACAGACGCACATCGTCCACGCCGTAGCGCATCATGACCAGACGATCCAAGCCGATGTTGACATAGAAGCCGGTGTATTCGTCGGGGTCGAGACCGGCCGCCTTCAATACGTTGGGGTGGGGGGTGCCGCCGGGCATGACCTCGATCCAGCCCACGTGCTTGCACACGCTGCAGCCCTTGCCGCCGCACACCAGACAGCCCATGTCGATCTCAAAGCCCGGCTCCACGAAGGGGAAGAAGCCGGCACGCATACGCACCGGAACATCCCGGCCGAACACCTTGCTGAGAATGCTCTTGATCATCACCTTGCCGGAGGAGAAGGTGAAGTCCTTGTCCACGATCAGCGCCTCATACTGGAAGAAGGCGCGCTCGTGACGGGCGTCGGTGGTCTCGTTGCGGTACACCTTGCCGGGGTACACAAAGCGATAGGGAGCCTTGTGGGTCTGGAGATAGCGGACGGAGCCGCCGGTCAGGTGGGGACGCAGGCACAGCTTGTCCCAGCACTCGCCCTTGTCGTGGCCCTCCAACCAATAGGTGTCCATGCTCTCACGGGCGGGATGGTTGGGAGGGAAGTTCAGGTTATCGAAGCCGTACAGCTCGCTGGTGATATCGTCCTCCTCGAAAATTTCAAAGCCCATGGAGCGGAACGCATCGTTCAGGTCGTAGCACATCTGGGTGATGGGGTGCAGACCGCCGCCGGAGGGCAGAATGCCCGGCACGGAGATATCGAAGTCGGGATCCACCTCCGACGCCTTCATCTTCAGCTCATTGCGGCGCTGGTCCAGCAGCTCGGTCAGCTGGGCCTTGGCCTGGTTCACCGCCTTGCCCATCTCGGGACGCAGGGAAACGTCCAGCTTGGGCAGCTCCTTCAGCAGTCCCGTCAGCGTGCCCTGCTTGCCCAGCAGCAGCGCCTTGACCTCCTGCAGCTCCGGCTCGGTGCGGACGGCCTCGATCCTGGCCTTGCCCTCAGCCAGTAATTGTTCCAGTTTTTCTTTCATATTCAGCGCTTCCTCCTTTTGGTTGTGGGCGTCTGTCAGGCAGCTCCGCCTCGTCGTATGCCGAGCCATCCAATCAGGCGGCCTGCCCGCCAGCAGCCCATAGTTAAGAGTTTTCGTAAGTGAGTCTTTGGGAATATGGGTATAAAAAATGCCCCTCATCCCAGTCAAACAGGGACGAAAGGCAAAACTTCCGTGGTACCACCCAGCTTCGCGGACATGTCCGCGCACTCGTTTTCCCGTTAACGGAGGTTGACCCGTCCGCGCATTTCCTCGCGGCAGCTCCGGAGCGAACACCACATCACGGCACAGGACGGCTTTCAGCCGGTGACCGTCCCTCTCTTGGAGCCGTGTTCCCGTTGTGGAACTTCTCCCTCATGGCTTTTATATCAAATTACCTACTATTTATAACACACCCTTTGCAAAGATGCAAGGGGGAATTTTGGCAAAAAAGCCACAAAAAGAGGAAAATTTTTCACTTTGTTTTTGACTTTATGAGAGAAACGCGAAAACGCAAACGACGCGGCCGCATAACATGCTTCACAGGGATCGGCAAAGCCAACCCCTGTGAAAAAGAAATCATATGCAGTGCCCGAAGGCGTTTCCGGCGGCAAAGCCGCGAGCGTTGTCCCGGCTTATTTCACGCTCTCCCGGATGAAATCCGCGAAGCGCTGGGCCGCCGCCGTCTGGGGCACGCCCCGCAGGATACACATGTCCACGCTGCGGGGCGGAATGTCAAAGGTGGTCTCCAGCTTCCGCAGGCGGCCATTCTCCATATCCCGGCGGACGAATTCCTCCGTCACGCCTGCCACGCCGAAGCCGATAGCCGCCAGATCCACCAGCAGGCTTCGTGCACCCAGCTCGATCTCCGGGTTCAGCCGCAGGCCGTTCTGTAGGAAGTACTTCTCCAGATACAGGCGGGAGCTGGCCTTCCGCTCCAGCAGGATCAGCGGGAAATCCGCGATCTCCGCCAGCGTGTAGATGTGGTTAAAATCACAGGGGTAGTCGGGGCTTGCCACAAAGATGGAATGGGTGGCGAAGCAAGGGATCGTCTCAAAGCTGCCCTCGTTGGGAGTGCTGGCAAAGGCAATATCCACCTTGCCGGACTGCAGCAGGCCCAGCACCTTGTGGCTGCGGCCGGAGACGATTTGAATATGAATGGCGGGGTACTGCTTGTGGAAGCTGTCCAGATAGGGCAGCAGGAACTGGCTGGTGACGGTATCGGACGCGCCGATGGTCAGGTGTCCCATTTGCAGCTCTCGGGTCTGGCTCAGCTTGGCCTCGCCGGTTTCCAGCAGGCCGATGGCGCTGCGGACATATTCATACAGCAACTTGCCGTCGGCGGTCAGGGTGACGCCGCGGCTGTTGCGGGCAAAAAGACGGGTCTGGAGATCGCCCTCCAGCTGCTTGATGGACTGGCTGACGGCGGATTGGCTGATATACAGCGCCTGCGCCGCGGCGGTGATGTTGCCAGCTTCCGCCACTTCCTTGAATACCTTGTAGAGTTCCAGTTTAACGGCCATTTCAACCATCCTTTCATAAGCTATGACGATATGTCAATAATCACACATTTAAAATAATTATACCAGATATGACAGCAAATGCAAGCCCCAATTTGACGTTTTTCCGAACCTGTGGTACAATACTATGAGAAAACCATTCTTTTTTGAGGTGAGTCTATGCAGCAGATCAAGCGGGTCTGGAACAATCAGGATCTTGCCAACAAGGTGATCCTTGTCACCGGCATCATCATGGCCATCGTGTGTCTGGTGATGGGACAGGGCATGTATGGCGTGGTGTTTATTTTGCTGATGCTGGCCTTTGTGGCGGCCCACAGCACCCAGCGGGGCAAGCGCCTGCGCCGTCTGTACGGCGGCATGTATTTCCACATGCCGGACGGCGAGATCGTGCCCATGAGCTTCGAGCAGGTATCCACCGAGTACGTGAAGGGCCAACAGGGCAAGTACGCCGACCGCCTTGTGTCCCTGTGGTTCCCCTACTGGCGGATCAACGAGGACGGCATGCTGGATACCGGCTTCGGGCTGGAGATCGACCTGACGGGCTTTGACGATCCCAACGGCCTGCTGCCGCTGCTGAAAAAGGGCGACTTCATCTATGTGACGGGCCGGGTGCAGGCCGAGCGCCGGGATTACTTCCGCATCGACCGGGTGGAGGAGCTCCGCCGTCAGGAGACGCGGCCATGAAGCAGGAGCGGGGCGATCTTCTGGCCTTTGTCCACGGCGTGATCAATTTGATCTGGCCGGTGTTCGCCTACGATCTGGCGGAGCTGGCGTCGCTGATCATCGGGGGCTACAGCTGGGCCACTATGGTGCCGTCCACCATCATGCTGATCCTGCCCATCGTGTCCGACGTGGCGGGCATCGTGGTGGCGGGCGTGCGGTACTACCGGCGGCAGAGCGTGCTGGCGCTGATGGGATTGATCTTCTCCATTGCGGCGCTGGCGCTGTACTATATCCTGCGGGTGATGATGCAATTTTCACTGGGCTGGCTGGAACCGGCGATTTAAAGGGAGCTTTTACCATATGAAACAGGAACTCATCCATGTTGGCGCCATCGTCAACGCACACGGCATCCGGGGCGAGGTGAAGCTGAACCCCGTAGGCTTTGACCCGGAATTTCTGGCGGAATTTGACCGCTTCAACATCGGCGGAAAGGAGACGGAGGTGTGCTCCTCCCGCGTTCACAAATCCGTGCTGCTGCTGACGCTGCCGGGGGTGGAGGACATGGACGCGGCGCTGGCCCTGAAGGGCAAGAGCGTGTCCATCTACGCCGAGGACGTGGAACTGCCGGAGGGCGAATACTTCGACGTGGAGCTGGAGGGCTGCACGGTGCTGGACGACGCCACCGGAGAGGAGCTGGGCAAGCTGAAGCGTGTGCTGCACTACCCCGCCCACAAGGTCTATGAGGTGAAGGGCGCACGTGAGTATTTGATCCCCGCCGTGCCGGGGGTGTTCATCGCCTCGGTGGACATTGACGCGGGGGTGGTGCGCATCCACAACATGAAAGGACTGGCCACCGATGAGAATTGACATCATGACACTGTTCCCCGACGCCATCCACGCCATGATGGATCAGTCCATCATCGGCCGGGCACAGGAGCGGGGATATATCACCATCGCCACCCACCAGATCCGGGACTACACCACCAACAAGCAGATGCAGGTGGACGACTATCCCTATGGCGGCGGCCGGGGCGCGGTGATGCAGGCCGATCCCCTGTACCGCTGCTGGCAGCACATCTGCGACGAGGCGGGACAGCGGGTGCACACCATCTACATGTCCCCTTGCGGCCGCACCTTTGACCAGCAGGTGGCCCGGGAATTGAAGGAACAGTATGACCATCTGATTCTTGTCTGCGGCCACTATGAGGGCGTGGACGAGCGGTTTCTGGAGGAATGCGTGGACGAGGAGCTGTCGCTGGGCGATTTTGTCCTGACCGGCGGCGAGATCCCCGCCATGGCGGTAGCGGACTGCCTGTGCCGCATGGTGCCCGGTGTACTGCCGGAGGAGAGCTGCTACACGGAGGAGAGCCACTGGGACGGCCTTTTGGAGTACCCCCAGTACTCCCGGCCTGAGGAGTGGCATGGCCGCAAGGTGCCTGCCGTACTGCTGAGCGGCCATCACGGCAACGTGGCGGACTGGCGGAAAAAGGAGAGCTATAAGCGCACCATGCTGCGCCGTCCGGACATGTTCGCCAAGTTCGATGAAACGACGCTGACCACCAAGCATGACCGCAAGGTGCTGGCGGAGGCCAAGGCGGAGTTCGCCGCCATGCAGACGGAAGCGGAAAACAAAGAGGAATAGTTGTCCCGGCGCTCCCCGCAATCATATTACACACAAGTTGACCCCCGCTGCCCGATGGGCAGCGGGGGTGCTGTATCTCATGCCAGTTGTTAGATATACCGCTGCGTGGTCACGTCGAACACACCTCTCGTGGTGATGCGCAGGGTGGGGATCACCGGCAGCGCCATGAAGCTCAGCGTCATGAACGGGTCGATGTTCCGGTTGACGCCGGCGGCAAAGGCCTTCTCCTTGGCCTCCTCCAGCTTGCGGTTCACCTCTACCAGCGGCTCGTCGCTCATGATACCGGCCACCGCCAGCGGTACCTCACCGGTGACGGCGCCGTCCTGGGCCACCACGATGCCGCCGTTCAGCGCCACCACCTGATTGGCGGCAAAGGCCATATCCTCGTCGTTGGCGCCCACCACAATGATATTGTGGCTGTCGTGGCTGATGGAGGTGGCCACCGCGCCGTGCTTCAGGCCGTAGCCCTTGATGTAGCCCAGACCGATATGATGGGTGTTCTTGTGCCGCTCGATAACGGCGATCTTCAGGATATCGTACTCCGCGTCGATGCGGTCGGTATAGCCGCAGTCGGTGGTGGTGATCTCGCCGTCCACCATGCCGATGACGGCGTGGGGCCGGTTGTCCACAAAGTCGGCGGCGGTCAGCTGGGACACATGGAAGGTGTGGTGTGCCCGCTCCACCAGATAGGGATCCACCTCCGGTACGGGGAAGTCCGCCACCCGACCGTTCTCGCACATCAGCACGCCCCGCTTGTAGACCTTCTCAATGTTGAAATGCTCGAAGTCGTCGATGATGACGAAGTCGCCCAGATAGCCGGGCGCGATAGCGCCCCGGTTGTTCAGCAGGAAGTACCGTGCGGCGTTGTGGCAGGCGGCCTTGATGGCGGTGATGGGCTCCACGCCCAGCGAGATGGCCTTCTTCACGATGTAGTCGATGTGGCCCTTCTCCAGCAGGTCGTTGGGGTGCTTGTCATCGGTGCAGAACATGCAGCGCTCCACATACTTGTCGCACAGCAGGGGAACCAGCGCCTCCAGATTGCGGGCGGCGGTGCCCTCGCGGATCATAATGAACTGGCCCCGCTGCAGCTTGGCGATGGCGTCGTTGAGATCGTGGCACTCGTGGTCGGAGTACACGCCTGCCGCCACATAGGCGTTCAGGTCGTTGCCCACCAGATCAGGGGCGTGGCCGTCGATCTTCTTGTGGTGGGCCTGACTGGCCACGATCTTGGACACCACGTCCGGATCGCTGTGGATGACGCCGTAGGAGTTCATCATCTCGGCCAAGCCCTGTACGCGGGCATGGTCATAGAAGGAGTCGATGGCCCGGTAGTCCAGATTGGCACCGGACTCGTCCATGGGCGTGGCGGGTACGCAGGAGGGCAGCATGAACCGCACATCCACTGGCAGATCCTCGGTGGCTTGCAGCATGTACTCAATGCCGTCGGTGCCCATGACGTTGGCGATCTCGTGGGGGTCGGTGATGACGGTGGTGGTGCCGTGGGGCAGCACCGCCCGGGCGAATTCGCTGGGGCTCACCAGCGAGCTTTCCAGATGGATGTGGGCGTCCACAAAGCCCGGCAGCACGATCTTGCCGGAAACGTCCACCTCCACGTCGCCATGGTACTCGCCCATGCCCACGATCAGGCCCTCGGCCACGGCGATGTCCGCCTGACACAGCTCATTGGAAAACACGTTGACGTAGGTGGCGTTTTTCAGCACCAGATCGGCCGGGCGGCGGCCCGCCGCCACCTCGATGACGTGCAGCTTCTTGTTCAGCTTGCGGTTGATCTTGCCGGCATAGCTCTCTTTGACTGCCATAATATGACCTCCATCGCAATAAATTTTATTGATTTCTCATATTAGCACGATTTATCATAAATGTCCATTTCAAATTTGCGGCAGTAATTGGAAAAAGATAAGGAGGGATAATGACGGACGGCATCGCACGGGCAATGTCGGCGGGGTGCCAATCGCCCTTGGCCCCCTCTGACGAGGGGGCTGTCACCGAAGGTGACTGGGGAGAGACATTCGTTTTGCCGAACCTCTTGTGTTTATCGTCTCTCCCTCCGTCGGGGTGTTAAGAAAACATGCCGGTGGCATGTTTTTAGCCCCGATCTCGGCGGCTATGCCGCCGTAGCTGCCACCTCCCTCGTCAGAGGGAGGCAAAAAACCGTCCCGATGGATCGGGACGGTTTTCACAATGTATGATGTTATTTTATCCCTTGACGCTGCCGTCCGCGTTGAACACAGGCAGCTTGCCCAGGAACATAATGTCCTTGCGGTCTGCCGCACCGCCCTCGGCCAGCACGGCGATCTTGGCCACCACCTCGCCGCCGGCCTTATGCACCAGCGCTTCCATGGCCTTCAGGCTGCCGCCGGTGGAGATCACGTCGTCCATGATGACGATCTTCTTCCCCTTGATCAGCGCCGCGTCGTCGCTGCCCAGATACAGCATCTGCTGGGCCAGCGTGGTGATGGACTGGTCGGCCACAGAGATGGGGTCGGGCATGTAGACCTTGGGGCCCTTGCGGGCGATGAAGTACTTTTTCGCGCCGCTCTGGCGGGCCATCTCGTGGATGAGGGGGATGGACTTGGCCTCGGCGGTAAAGAGGTAATCGTATTCAATGCCCTCCAGCTTCTTGAGCATGGCGGCAGCGGCGGCCTCGGTCACTTCCGCGTCGCCGAAGCAGATGAACGCGCCGATATAAAGATCGTCATTCACCTTGCAGATGGGAAGCTCACGCTTCAACCCGGCAATGGTCATGGTATATGTCATTATCATAATCTCCTTTTTCCTGAATCGATCGCTTTCGACTTCCAGCCAACAGTCTCATTATAAGGTATTGACAAAAAATGTCAAGATGCCATAAGTAAAAACCGCCCCCTCTCCGTTAAAAATACTGCCTCCGTATTGCACTTTAAATGATGAAACGACATTTTGCACAAATTTTCCTCTTGAATTTTTACTATCGCTTACCGGAGAATTCGTCCGTTTCCTCTTGAGAAATCCCCGAATCCGTGTTATCATCAAAGGCGATGGAATAGGGTCCGTCAAACGTTCCCCAAAAAACTGAGGAATAAAATTTGAGGAGGCAAATTATTATGAATGCTTATCTGGCAAGCGTGCTGGAAAACGTCAAGACCAAGCACGGCAATGAGCCCGAATTCGTCCAGACCGTTGAGGAAGTTTTGTCCTCTCTGGAGCCTGTGATCGAGAAGCACCCCGAGTATGAGAAGGTCGATCTGCTGGGTCGTATGGTCGAGCCCGAGCGTATGTTCACCTTCCGCGTTGTGTGGTGCGACGATAATGGTCAGTGGCACACCAACCGCGGCTGGCGCTGCCAGTTCAACGGCGCGATCGGTCCCTACAAGGGCGGCCTGCGCTTCCAGAAGAACGTGTATGAGGGCATCATCAAGTTCCTGGGCTTCGAGCAGACCTTCAAGAACAGCCTGACCGGCCTGCCCATCGGCGGCGCCAAGGGCGGTTCCGACTTCGATCCCGCCGGCAAGTCCGACGCCGAGGTCATGCGTTTCTGCCAGAGCTTCATGACCGCTCTGTATCGTTACATCGGGCCCGACATCGACGTTCCCGCCGGTGACATGGGCGTGGGTGGCCGCGAGATCGGCTACCTGTATGGCCAGTACCGCCGCCTGAAGGGCGTGTGGGAGAACGGCGTTCTGACCGGTAAGGGTCTGAGCTACGGCGGCTCCCTGATCCGTCCCGAGGCTACTGGCTACGGCGCTATGTACTATCTGCAGGAAGTGCTGAAGCACGAGAATGACACCATCGAGGGCAAGCGCATCGCCATCTCCGGTTACGGCAACGTGGGCTGGGGCATCATGAAGAAGGCCTCTCAGCTGGGTGCCAAGGTCACTTACTTCGCCGGCCCCGATGGTTACGTTCACGATCCCGACGGCGTTATCACCGACGAGAAGCTGAACTTCATCCTCGAGATGCGCGCCAAGGATCCTATGCACTGCAAGCCTTATGCTGACAAGTTCGGCTGCGAGTTCGTCGCCGGTGAGAAGTGCTGGGGCGTCAAGGATGTCGACGTGTACATGCCCGCCGCCATGCAGAACGACGTTAAGATGGAGTCCGCTGAGAAGATCGCTGCTTCCGGCGTGAAGTACTACATCGAGGTCGCCAATATGCCCACCACCAACGAGGCTCTGAACTATCTGCGTCAGCAGAAGGGCATCATCGTGGCTCCCTCCAAGGCTGTTAACGCCGGCGGCGTGGGCGTCTCCGCTCTGGAAATGTCCCAGAACTCCGAGCGTCTGGTCTGGACTGCCGACGAGGTCGACCATCAGCTGCACAAGATGATGGAGAACATCCACAAGGTGTCCGCCGAGGCCGCCGAGGAGTACGGTCTGGGTTACGATCTGGTTGCCGGTGCCAACATCGCTGGCTTCAAGAAGGTCGCCGAGGCTATGATGGAGCAGGGCTGCTTCTAAGCCGAACGCCATCATCTGTACCAAAGTACATAAAAAGTCCCGAGGCTCTGCCTCGGGACTTTTTTACTCTACTTGCGCAAAAGGGCAATCGCCCTTTTGCGCAAAATAAGGTTCACTCCGACCCGTATCTTTCGCATGCGAATTCTGCGAAGCTTTTTATTGCATGGGTCTGCATCTATATGGTACAATAAAGGCGATTTATGTACCCTATAACGCCCTTTATTGTACCTATTATTCTATCATTTTTGCAGGAGGACGCCGCTATGAAAGACATCCGCCGCGTTGCCATCGCCGGTGCCGGCACCATGGGTTACTCGCTGGCCCAGGCATTTTCCGCCGCCGGATACCCGGTGAAACTCTATGACCTGTTCCCCGCCGCGCTGGACAAGGCGCGGGACATGATCGCCCTGAACCAGCAGACCGAGGTGACCAGCGGCAAGCTGACGGCGGAGCAGTCCGCCGCCCTGATTGGGCGTATCTCCCTCACCTCACAGCTGGAGGATCTGGCAAACACCGATTTTCTGGTGGAGGCCATTCTGGAAAAGCTGGAGGTCAAGCACGATTTCTACCGCCAGCTGTGCGCCGTTGTGGCGGAGGACGCCATACTGTGCAGCAATACCTCCGGATTGAGCATCACCAAAATAGCCGAGGCCGTCACCCATCCGGAGCGGTTCGCCGGAATGCACTGGATGAATCCACCCCATATTATTCCCCTCATTGAAATCGTGGAGGGCGAAAAAACCGCGCCGGAGACAGCGGAATGCGTCCGTCAGGTGGCGCTGGGCATGAAGAAAAAGCCCGTTATCGTCAAGGACGCACCCAGCTTCGTGCTGAACCGCTTGCAGCAGGCCATTCTGCGGGAGTCCCTCCACATCGTGCAGCAGGGCATTGCCAGTCCCGAGGCGGTGGACGACGTGATGAAGTACGCGCTGGGTTTCCGGTACGCCTGCTTTGGCCCCTTCGAGACCTGCGATCTGGGCGGGCTGGACATTCACCACAACATCGCCAAGTACACCTTCGCCGACCTGTGCAACGCCACCGAGCCGTTTGGTCTCATCAGCGAGTGCATTGAGCACGACCGGCTGGGCGTGAAGAATGGCGCGGGGTTCTATGACTACTCCGACGGCAAGGACGTGGAGGTGATCCGCCACCGGGATCACATGTTCAATAAGCTGGCGCAATGCTTGTTTGAGGACGAGGAGTAAAGTATAAGAAAAAGGCAGCCCATGGGCTGCCTTTTTCTTATACTTTCAAATATTCACCAATCGCAGTTGTCTGCGCGGGAGATGCCGCCCAGCATACCGCAGGCCAGCGGGATATCGTTGATAAGAATACCATTGATTGACAAGGACAAACACGCCTGACAGCGCGTCTTTCCGGCGCTTTTTGCTCTTTTCGACTTGGCGGGCATCAGCCCGCCTGCATCTCAAACGCCAAAAATCACTCGAAAATACATCGCTGGCAGGTGCAAGACAGTTTTGCCGGAGCAGAAATGTGTCCAGACAAGGAAAGGCCCGCAGAGAATACTTGCCGTATTGTCAAGGGGCTTGACGCAGTATGGGC
>OLVS01000441.1_pt1 | contig 21260 bp, 20 predicted proteins | sample 1644121 | NCBI WGS metagenome assembly OLVS01 (sample SAMEA103958121, study PRJEB25191) | human gut metagenome
AGATATTTGGCGGCGATGGACGAAGTTGTGCCGCCGCAGATGATGTGCTTGCCCTCTTTCGAGAAGAAGAGCGACATCATTCTGTCGCAGTCGTCGGGATTGCGCGGCGGGCCGAAGAGAAGGTTCATCGGTTCGCGCTTGCGTATCTTGACAACGCAAGCAGTCGCATCGTCTCCGGGATGACCGCCGTAGAGCTTGTCGCACTCGTCAACGAGCATCGTCGAAAGCGTTTTCGCCGTGTATCCGACAGGCACAAGCCCGGACATAAAGTCCGCGATATCGTCGCGCTTCCATCCGAAGTTGAAAGCCGTTCCGATTCCCGCATGCGGGCATCCGTCGCTCATCGCGACGAAAACATCGCCCTCCTGAAGCTTTATCTGCGACTTGAAAATGTTCTTTCCGCCGATGTTCAGCTCCGTCTCCGTATATTTAAACGGTTCGCAGTCGCGTATCATTATAACATGCGGATTGTCGTATTGAATTATCTCGGCGGTTTCGTTGTTTATGAGGTGTATGATGGTGAATGTCGAATATGCGACTCCGCGCACCGAGCATATCGGCAGGGTGGCGGCTATGGTCGCCACGCACTCTTCGAGCGGCAGACCTTCAGCCATCATCGTTGATATTATTTTTGAGGTGAGGGTGGAGAGAATGCTGGCCTTGACGCCGCTTCCGAGTCCGTCCGCGAGCACGATGACGGTTGAATTTTCGTCCTGTTCAATTATGTCAACGTGGTCGCCGCAGAGCTGTTCGCCCTCGTGGTTTATACTCTTCCAGCCTATCTCGGCGCAGAGGTTATTCATTGCTGATCGACTCCTTGAGCTTGGATAGCGCTATCTTTGTTTCTGCCGCCGTCTCGCCAAGCAGCGATGCGATCTCCTGAACGATACGCATCTGCTTGTCAACGACCTTGTCGGCTATTTCAACCGTCTGGCGGCTGATGTTTTCTTTCTGTTCGCGCACAGTCTCCTCCTGCGTAACATCACGCATGATGCATATGAGCAGGCGGTATTCCTTATCGTATATTATAGTCTCCTCAACATACTTGTCGTATTCGGCGAGATACATGCGCTTGTCGTGCATATTTCTGCCTGTTTGAAGAACGTTTAAAAAATCCTTGGGATCGAGCACGCGCACAACGCCGTCTCCGAGAATGTCGGAGGGGGAGCGAAGATTCATTATCTTGAGCGCAGCCTTGTTTATCTGCTGAACCTCGAGCTTTTCGTTGAGCAGGATAAGTCCGTTGGGCGTGTTGCGCACGATGTTGTCCGAGAAGCTCTCCGCCTTGTCCTTAAGATAGGGCAGGCACATCGATATCTCCGCCTTGCCGTGATATATGGCGATAGCCTTTTCGCGGCAGGTGTTGTATCCGCATGAGCCGCAGTTGAGCTCATCCGAGGGCTTGGTCTTGCCCATGCGGTGAAGAATCTCGGTTATCTCTGCCTCCGATGGGGGCTGGAGTCTGCGCTCGATGACGGTGAAGTTCTTCTGAAGCTCGTAGCTGTCCGGCTGATCAACTTCAAAATCCTTGTCGCCGGCGAACTGCGCCACAGCCATGTAGTCTTTTACGGGCGCGCGGTGGAATTTTTCCATTACCGGACCGCCGATGCAGCTGCCGGAGCAGGCGGACATCTCGATAAAGCAGTTATGTATCTTGCCGTTTTCAATGTCCTTGAGTGCCGCCATGCAGTTTTCAACGCCGTCAATCGCCATGTAGGTGTATTTCGGGTTGTCCTGCGCCATGGTCTTGAGTATGCCGCCGGTCGTCGGGAAGAAGCGCGCGCGGCTGTGCTCGTCCGAGTCCGTCTCGCGGGCAAGCTCAATGCCCGCCGACTTGAACCAGCTTGTCAGCTCGTCGAATGTCAAAACGGCGTCAACTATGCCTTCGTAGTACTGCGCCTCGTCTTTTTTTGCAACGCAGGGACCGATGAAAACAGTCTTTGCGTTCGGATATCTGCGCTTTATATCCTTGCAGTGAGCCTGCATGGGGGAGAGCACGTTTGCAAGAAACGGCAGCTCCGCAGGAAAATATTTTTGAATGAGCAGGTTAATAGAGTGGCAGCAGGAGGAGATGATGATATCTCTCGTGTCGCTGTCGATCATATGCTCATATTCTGTCTTGACTATTGTTGCGCCGACAGCGGTCTCCTCGGCGTCGAAAAAGCCGAGCTTCTTGAGCGCTTCGCGCATCGCGTTTATGCCCACGCCCTCATAGTTTGCAATGAAAGACGGAGCGAGGCTGACGATGACCGGGTCGCTGCTCTGGAGCAGGACTTTTACTTTTTCGGTCTCGTCAACTATCTGCTTTGCATCCTGCGGACATACGACAAAGCACTGACCGCAGAGGATACATTCGTTGCCGATAATATATGCCTGATTGCCCGAGAAGCGTATAGACTTCACCGGGCAATGGCGGATACATTTATAGCAGTTTTTACAGTTGGATTTTTTAAGAGTCAGGCAATCCATGCCGTTACACCCTCTCTTCCCTTATCCGTTTTAGTACCTTCTCCTCAAAGAAGTAGTTGAACCCCTCCGGCGTTATTCCGGTGTAGACATCGTCGTCGACCGATATAGTCACGCCCTCGCGGTTGCACCTGCCGGTGCAGAAGCTGCCGGCAAGTGTAACATCGTTTTCGAGGTCATATTTTTTCAGAGCGTCCTCAAACAGCCCGACAATCTTTTCCGAACCCTTGAGGTGGCAGGCAGAGCCTACGCAAATCTGGATTATCATATGTTTCAGACCTTTGCAAGAACGTTTTCGCTGAAGAAGTCTTTTACTGTATCGGGCTTCACGGAGAAGAACTTGTCGTCCACCGTGACGCACACGCCCTGCTGGCATTTGCCCATGCAGAAGGTACCGGAGAGCTCAACCTTGTCGTCAAGATTGTTTTCTCTTATAAGGTACTGGAGCTGCTCAACTACCTGGCGCGATCCCTTGATGTGGCAGGAGGAACCGATGCAAACGGTTATTTTCATTCATTTCACCTCTTTCACGAGTAATCAACAACATCGATCCACGAGTGGAGGAATTCGCGCTCCGCAGCGTTGCCCTTGACCGTCTGTGATGCGGCAACGATGGGCATCCATTTCTGGACATACTGTATCGCGGTGTCGCTCTTCTCGCAGAAAAGATTCAGATACTTCTTCGCGGCGTCGATATCTCCGTTGAGCCAGAAGAGGAGATATGTGCGCGCGGCGTCGGCTGAGGCGTTGCCCTGGGTGGCGTGCGACCAGTCGATGATATAAGGCGTGCCGTCGTCGGTGATTATAACGTTCGAGGGGTTGAAGTCGCCGTGGCAGACCTTGTTGTGCTTGGGCATCGACTCAAGGCGGGTGTGCAGGTCATATCTGACCGTTGCGGAAAGATCGGTCTGGCAGATCTTTCTGTTCATCTTGTCCTTTAGTTTGTTGAGTAGGGGGCAGGTCTTTGAGTGCATCTCGAGCTGGAGGTCGACGAAAAGATTGAGATATTCGTCCTTCTTCTCGGGATTCTCCTGCATCAGCTGCGCAAGCGTCTTGCCCTTGATATAGTCGGACACTATTGTCCATTTGCCGTCGATGACCGTAACCTCGAGAACTCTCGGAATATTGAGTCCGGTCTCTTCGATACGCGCCTGGTTGAGCGCCTCGTTGAGCACGTCGGCCTTTGAATAGCCTTCGTTGAAAACCTTGAGGCAGCGGTCGCCGTCGCGGTAGACTGTCTTGTTGTTCCTTACTGCTATGATTCTGTCAAGATTCATTGTGAACCCTCCTTATGCCTTGTTCTTGCCGTTCTCCGCTCTGCGGTAAGCCTGCTTGAAGTTGTGGGCGCTGTCGTCCTCGGCGATATCTGCCTCGGTCGGCATGGGCTTCTCTTCAAAGTGCTTCTTGCCGTAGTATGCGTTGAGATACATCTGCTTTATCTCGCTCATGAGCGGGTATCTCGGGTTTGCACCGGTGCACTGGTCGTCGAATGCGTTCTCGGTCATCTCGTCGAGAGTGTCGAGGAAGTATTTCTCGTCAATGCCGTAGTCTTTGATTGTCTTCTTTATTCCGACGCGCTCCTTGAGCTCGTTGATAGCTTTTATAAGATTCTCAAGCTTCTCCTTGTCGTTCTTGCCGCCGAGTCCGAGGCTGTCGGCAACCTCTGCGTAGCGGGCAAGGGTGTGCGGATGGTCGTACTGCGGGAAAGTGCCCATCTTGGCGGGAGCTTCCGCCGCGTTGAAGCGGAGAACCTCTTCAATCATCAGCGCGTTTGCAACGCCGTGGGGGAGGTGGTGATAAGCGCCGAGCTTATGCGCCATGGAGTGGCAGACACCGAGGAAAGCGTTTGCAAAAGCCATACCTGCCATTGTTGCGGCGTTCGCCATCTTTTCGCGGGCTTCGACATCCGTCTGACCGTTCTCGTATGCGCGGGGCAGATAGTCGAATATGACCTTGAGCGCCTGCTTTGCGAGTCCGTCGGTGTAGTCGGTAGCCATAACGGAAGCGTAAGCTTCGAGCGCGTGGGTGACTGCGTCGATACCGGAAGCGGCGGTCAGTCCTCTGGGTGCGCTCATATGGAAATCCGTGTCAACTATTGCCATGTTGGGCATGAGCTGATAGTCGGCAAGGGGATACTTGATGCCGGTGGTTTCGTCGGTGATAACGGCGAACGGAGTTACCTCACTGCCGGTACCTGCCGAGGTCGGGATGGCGATGAAATATGCCTTTTCGCCCATCTTCGGGAAGGTGTAGACACGCTTGCGGATATCAATAAAGCGCATAGCCATGTCCATGAAGTCCGCCTCGGGATGCTCGTAGAGAACCCACATGATTTTTGCCGCATCCATAGCGGAGCCGCCGCCCAGGGCGATTATTGTGTCGGGCTCGAAAGCTCTCATCTGCTCAACGCCCTTTTCGGCGCACTGGAGAGTCGGGTCGGGAGCAACGTCGCCGAATGTCGCATGGACAATGCCCATCTCGTCGAGCTTATCGGTTATCGGCTTGGTGTAGCCGTTTTTGTAAAGAAAGTTATCGGTGACGATGAACGCTCTCTTCTTACCCATGATATTCTTGAGCTCGTCGAGCGCGACGGGCAGGCAGCCCTTCTTGATGTAGACCTTCTCAGGTGCTCTGAACCAAAGCATGTTCTCTCTCCTCTCAGCCACAGTCTTGATGTTGATAAGATGCTTGACGCCGACATTCTCGCTGACGCTGTTGCCGCCCCATGAGCCGCAGCCGAGGGTGAGCGAGGGCGCGAGCTTGAAGTTGTAAAGATCGCCGATGCCGCCGTGGGAGGAGGGGGTGTTGACGAGAATACGGCAGGTTTTCATGCGCGCCGCGAACTCGTCGAGCTTCTCATGCTCGGTTATTTCATTGAGATATATTGAAGACGTATGACCGTAGCCGCCGTCTGCAATAAGCTGTTCAGCCTTGTTGAATGCGTCGTGAATGTCTTCCGCCTTGTACATTGCAAGCACGGGGGAGAGTTTCTCGTGAGCGAACTCCTCGGAGAGGTCGACGCTCTCGACTTCGCCGATAAGTATCTTTGTGCCTTCGGGAACGGTTACTCCCGCAAGCTCTGCGATTCTGAAAGCCGACTGACCGACTATCTTGGCGTTGAGTGCGCCGTTTATAAGAATGGTCTTTCTGACCTTCTCGGTCTCCTCAGGGTCAAGGAAGTAGCATCCGCGAGCCGCGAACTCTGTCTTGACTGCGTCATAGACATTCTGATGAACTATAACGGACTGCTCGGATGCGCAGATCATGCCGTTGTCGAATGTCTTGGAGTGGATTATCGAGTTGACAGCGAGGACAATATCAGCGGTGTCGTCGATTATAGCGGGCGTGTTGCCGGCGCCGACGCCGACTGCGGGCTTGCCGGATGAATATGCCGCCTTGACCATTCCGGGACCGCCGGTGGCGAGGATTATGTCCGCCTCTTTCATGACGAGGTTCGTCATCTCAAGGCTCGGAGTGTCGATCCACTCAATGATGCCCTCGGGAGCGCCGGCCTTGACTGCCGCGTCGAGAACTACCTTTGCGGCCGCCGCGGTTGATTTCTTGGCGCGGGGATGGGGGCTGATGATAATAGCGTTTCTGGTCTTGAGGGCAAGCAGGCACTTGAATATGGCGGTGGAGGTTGGGTTCGTCGTGGGTATGACCGCCGCGATAACGCCGACGGGTTCGGCAATCTTCTTTATGCCGTATGCCTTGTCCTCTTCAATTATACCACAGGTTTTTGTGTTTTTGTAGGCATTGTAAATATATTCTGCCGCGTAGTTGTTCTTTATGACCTTATCTTCAACAACGCCCATGCCTGTCTCTTCGACCGCCATCTTTGCAAGCGGTATTCTCGCCTTGTTTGCGGCGGAAGCGGCGGCGAGGAAGATTTTGTCTACCTGCTCCTGTGTGTAAGTTGAAAACTTCTTCTCTGCATCTTTGAGCGAAGCAAGAGCTGATTCGAGTGTTTCAACGCTGTCGATGATTTTTCTTTCGTTGTTCATGATTTTATCCCCCTAAACGGTTTACTGTTTTATCTGTGTTTTCAGGTGTGCGAGCGAGAGAGCCATGTTTTCATATTGGATCGCTACACCCTCGGGTGCTGTGAGTTTGCACGGCGCAAAGCTCATTATGGCTTTTATGCCGCTTTGACAGAGCTTGTTGCATACTTCCTGCGCCGCCTTTGCCGGCACTGTAATTACTCCGATGCTGACATTGTTTTCTTTGCAGAAATCATGTAGTCCGTCAATCGGCAGTATAGGTTTTCCGCTTGCGTTATTCTGCGAAACATCCGTATCGAACGCTGCGAGAATGTCAAGCCCGTAGTCGGAAAATCCGCCGTAGTCGAGCAGCGCCCTTCCGAGCTTTCCCGCGCCGACTATCACCGTTTTGCCGTTGCGGCTGTCGATAAGACATTCAAGGCTCGCTTTGAGGTCGGATACGGTGTAACCTATCCTCGGCTTGCCGGAGCCGCATATCGCTCCGAGATCCTTGCGAACCTGAACCTCGCCGAAGCCCAATGCCTTTGCTATCGTTGTCGCCGAGACCGTTTCGACATCTTGCGGCAGACTCTCAATAAATTTGAGATAAACAGGGATGCGCCCCAGAGCAGCTCTGGACACGTCCGTAGTTTTCATGCTGCACCTCCCGAAAAGTAGTAGTCTGACTTCTGACCAATACTATTCTATCGCATAACGGGACAAAAGGGAATTACGACTTTTATATATCGATATTATTGATATCGATATACCTTTACCTTTATTTGGCATAGTTTACAGATAGTGGGGGATATTCAGTTTTTTTATGGTGTTATTAACCTGAAACGAACTCTTTTTTTGCGTTTCCGTCGAGATCTTTCCAGACAAATTTTTTGTTTTCGAGCGTCATGTAGCCGTGATGGCTGTTCTCTTTCGGTATCGAAACCGAACCGGGATTCATATATGTATAATCTTCATGCTCAACGCACTTCGGAACATGCGTGTGTCCATGTAGAAGAATGTCACCTTTTTTCATAGGCGGAAGATTGTTTTCATTGTATATATGTCCGTGCGTCGCGTAAATAATGCTGTTCCCTAGGTCTATTATCGCGTAGTCGGCGAGAACCGGGAATTTCAGCACCATCTGATCGACTTCAGCTTCGCAGTTTCCGCGCACGCAGAGAATTTCATCTTTCATCGCGTTGAGCATTTCGATGACCTCTTTGGGAGCGTAGCCCTCCGGCAGGTCGTTTCGCGGGCCGTGATAGAGTATATCGCCGAGCAGAAGCATGCGGTCGGCGTTCTCAGTTTTGTATCTTTCAAGCATCTTTCGGCAGTAGTACGCGCTGCCGTGAATGTCGGATGCTATAAACCATTTCATTTTATATTTTCTCCTTTATCCGAAAGTCTTTCGCTTCGCTTTGACAAGCTGTTCTATAAACATGTTGTCAAGATCGGTCAGTTCATAATCCTTGCGGTGAACCAACACATCTTTATATTTGCGTGTGTTCTCCGGGCAGACGCGCTGGATGAGCCCGTATCTGTCGAGCAGCTCCTGCGGAATGGGGGAGACCCACATGAAAGTGTCGGGGTTGCGCGAGAGCAGTTCAAACTGACTTGCTCTCTCGAACACGAATATGCGCCTTTGCGAATTGTCCGGCAGTTCTTCTTTCTTGACTTCGGACAGCGGAAGGGACGGCACATACGGATCGGCGTGCGCTATCTCGATGCGGTCGCGGAGATCGTCGAAGGTAATGTCCTCTTTCTCTGCGAGCGTGCTGTTCTTACTCATGAGCAGAACATATTGAAACTCGGTTATAAGCTCGTAGGTGAGCCCCTTTTCGTCGAATGTCGATTTGTAATATTTGTCGTATCCTTCGGCGTAGCGGATTATGCATAGCTTGTATTCATCCTGGAGAATGTTTTTCATCGAGCGCATGGAGTTAGTCTCTTTGTAGAATATCTCAACCGGCGTGTCCTTGTCGAGAAGCTTTGAGAACTCGGCGAATGCGTCGGTCACATAGCTCGCCCTCGGCACAGATATCGAGAATTTTTTCTTCTCGGTCGTACCCTTGCTGAACACTTCTTCGATAGCGTCGACCTGACGGAGTATCGAGCGGGCATAACGAACAAAAACCTCGCCGTCCGGCGTCAGCACCATTCCCTTTGCGCTTCGGTCGAATATGGTAACTCCGAGGCTCGCTTCGAGCTCTTTTATCGCTCTGCTGAGGTTGGGCTGGCTGACATAGAGCTTCTCAGAAGCTTTGTTTATAGACCCGGTCTCAGCCACTTCAACTGCGTATTTCAGATGAACAAGATTCATGCTGTGTCCTCCTGTGGATTGCGCCGATAAGATAGGCGGTTGAATGCAACACTATATATGTAAATATAATACCACATATATGCCGCAAAATCTACAACATTATAATATAATAGCTCATCCGCAAGAAATCAATAGCAATATAAAAACACAAAAAAATATCCGCAGAGCTTAGTCTGCGGATAAAACTTTTGCGGTTATACGGTTGCTTCTTCTTTGCTTTCTCTGTGCGAGAACATCGGATTTTCGGGCGAGAATATGTTCACGGCGCGGTGGAGAACCTTGAGGTCTACCTGTGTTGCTTCGCCGCCGCATTCTCCGTCAAGCGTCCATATCTCGGGCTTTTCAAATGTGAGCTTTACTTCGGAAGCTTTTATGTATATAAGAGAGTCGCCGTCGAAGTCGCGTTTCATTATTCTGTGGAGCATGTTGAACGCCGCAAGCGGATTAGAGAGCTTGCGCACGAGCAGAAGCTCAAACAGACCGTCGTCAAGCTTGACATCATCTTTGTCAAATTTGAAAAGTCCCGCAACAGAAGTGGAATTTGAAAACGAGCCGAAATAGAAATCGTCCTCAAGCACATTTCCGTCATATTCTATTTTAATGTGTCTCGGCTTGACATCGGCGAGAGCGGGGATAAGATGCAGGAAAAAGCCGTTTATCATATATGCGCTGTATCCGAGCAGATTTTTCATCTTCTGCGGGGTGCTGTATGATATCTTTGTGCCGGGGCCGAAGCAGGCGACATATGAAAACTGATGTCCGTTGTAGTCGCCGACATCGTATCCGTTCGTGTGCCCCGAGGCGATAAGCTCGGCGGCTTCGTTGAGCTTTGTCGGTATTCCGAGCGTCACCGCGAGGTCGTTTGTCGAACCCATCGGCAGATAGCCTATCGGAATATTTGCCCCCGCGCTCATCAGTCCGTTTATAGTCTCGTTGAGCGTGCCGTCTCCGCCGCAGCAGATAACAAGGTCGTGACCCTCTGCAAAATCGCGCGCTATATTCACTGCGTCGCCCTGGCAGGTGGTGTATTTGATGGTGAAGTCAAAAACGCCGTCCGGAAAGGCGTTGACTATCTCACCGAGATCTGATCTCGTTCTGTTCTTTCCCGCGCAGGGATTGACTATCAGAAGTGCTTTTTTTCGTCTGCTTTCTGCTGCATTATTCATTTTTGTGCGGCCTCCCAAGTGTTCCCATATAATGACCGCGACAATCGTACCACTCGAATTTAAACAAATTGTGAACAAGTGCCTCGCAACGAAAAATATTCGGTAAAAAATTCTGATATATACTATATAGAAATAAAATCGGTGCTATAATAGTCGAAAAAGTCCGCGGAGGTTTATGATGATAAGAAATGTGCTCTTTGACTTGGATGATACGCTCTTCGATTTTCATAAGGCGGAGAAAATAGCCCTCACGAAAACACTTGTGCATTTCGGCATCGACCCGACCGAGGAGACACTGGCTCTCTACAGCACAATAAACGCAGCCCATTGGAAGCGCCTCGAACTCGGCGAAATCTCGCGCGAAGAAGTTAAAGTCGGGCGCTACCGCGAGCTGTTTAAAACGATAGGCGTCGAGTGCGATTCCGTAAAGGCGACTGCGTATTATGAAAGTATGCTCGCAATCGGCCACTATTTTATGCCCGGCGCGCCCGAGCTGCTCGAGGAGCTTTACAGAAAGTATAGACTTTATATAGTCTCAAACGGCACCGCAAAGGTACAGGAGGGCAGGATAGGAAGCTCCGGAATCGCAAAATATATGGACGGCATATTTATCTCTCAGATTCTCGGCGCCAATAAGCCGGACAAGCAGTTCTTTGATATCTGCTTTGCGGAGATACCCGATTTCTCGCTCAGCGAAACGGTCATAATCGGTGACAGCCTGAGTTCTGACATAAAAGGCGGCATAAACGCCGGGATAACAACCGTCTGGTTCAATCCCAAGGGAATAGAAAACGACAGCGACATAAAGCCGGATTATACAATAAAAGAGCTTTCGGAAGTTCCCGGTTTGCTCTCTCAGATCAGCGCGAAAATATGAGAAATGGCAAAACATAATATAAGCCCTGCGGCGGTCGGCAGAAGTGCGGCGATAACAGCCCATTTCATGCTGCCCGTCTCTTTTTTTACCGTTATCAGCGTTGTTGAGCACGGCCAGTGGAAAAGCATGAATATTATCACGCATATGGCTGTTTTTATGTCCCAGCCGTTTGCTGTAAGCAGTGTGTGCAGTGCGGCGCCGTCAGTCTGTGAGATGCCGCTGTCGGTGAGATAGCCCATGAGCATTATCGGCACGACTGTCTCGTTTGCCGGGAATCCGAGAATGAACGCAGTCAGAATGACTCCGTCCATGCCGAATAGATGCGCAAGCGGGTCGAGAAAATCCGAACAGTATGAAAAAATACTCGTGCCGTTTATTTTTATGTTCGCGCTAATCCATATTATAAGCCCGGCGGGAGCTGCAACAGCCGCGGCACGCCCCAGCACAAAGAGCGTGCGGTCGAATACGGAGCGCACTATAACTTTGCCTATCTGAGGTCGGCGATACGGCGGCAGCTCGAGCGTGAATGATGAAGGTACTCCGCGAAGTATCGTCTTTGAAAGCAGGGAACACGCCGCAAAGGTCGCAAAGACGGACAGAACTATGAGCGCCGTCAGCAGAGCGGCTCCGGCAAACGAGTCAAACGGAGCGGGCAGTGCGCCGACGATAAACAGTGAAATCAGCGATATCAGCGTCGGGAATCGCCCGTTGCACGGCACGAATCCGTTCGTGACTGCCGCCATAAGGCGTTCGCGCGGCGAATCGATTATCCGGCATCCAGTAACTCCTGCCGCGTTGCAGCCGAATCCCATGCACATTGTCAGCGCCTGCTTCCCACACGCGCCGGATTTCTTGAACCTGTGGTCGAGATTGAAGGCTACTCTCGGCAGATATCCTGAATCTTCGAGCAGCGTGAACAGCGGAAAGAATATCGCCATCGGCGGGAGCATGACCGCAACGACCCATGTCAGAACTCTGTATACTCCGTCAATGAGCGCGCTCGTCAGAATATCGGGAGCGTTTATCAAATATAGTAATTGCCGCAGTTTTGCCCCGAGCGCGTCAAAAGCCGAAAACAGCAGATTTGACGGATAGTTAGCCCCGTATACAGTCAGCCACAGCACGGCGGCGAGCAGCAGGAGCATGGCGAAAATCCCGGCACGCCCCGTGAATATGCGGTCGAGCTTTCTGTCTGCCGCCGAGTGCTTTGCGCTTGTTGTGACGCATTTTTTGAATATATCTTCAGCTCTCATAACGGCGGCTATTGCCGCTTTGTCGCGTATCATTTCATGCGTAAGCCCGAATCTGTCAATTACTTTATTTGCGAGCTTTGCCTCATCTTGCGCTGGGTCGGGAGCTTCAATTTCTCCCGAGAGTATCCGCATTGCATCGCGCCGTGGGTGGCTTGAATTTTCGCTCAGAGCGGGCGTGAGTATTTTTAGTGCTTCTTCGATTCCGCTCCCATAATGCACAGGCTCTATGGGAGCGGACTTTTTTGATATTACCGAGTCAACTGCGTCAATCAGCTCGTCGAGCCCCTTGCCGCTGCGCGCGCTCGTTCCGATTACGGATACACCGAGCTCGCGCGACAGAGCGGGAATATCAACTGATATCTTCTTTCTCTTCGCCTCGTCCATGAGATTAATGCAAACGACAGCGCGCGGAGTTATTTCAATTATTTGCAAAACAAGATTCAGATTTCGCTCAAGGCATGTTGCGTCGCACACAACTATGCAGGCGTCGGCATTTTCGCTGAGTATAAAGTCCCGCGCCACTTCCTCTTCAACCGAGTGCGTGAAGAGCGAGTATGTGCCGGGAAGATCTACCAGAATATGATTCTTTCCGTTTTTTCTGAACGACCCGCAGGCGGTGGCAACTGTTTTTCCCGTCCAGTTGCCGGTGTGCTGATTCATGCCGGTCAGAGCGTTGAACACCGTGCTTTTGCCGACGTTCGGATTCCCGGCGAGGGCTATCACAATATCGTCGGGATCAGATTTGAGAGCGGGCGTATTTGTGTCTATGCTATGCTTTCCCGTTGAAGTGCGCGTCAATCCCAATTTTACCGCCTCCGCGCCGTCATATCTTGCTGACCGCTATTTTTGCGGCGTCTTCGCTTCTGAGTGCTATGACCGCGCCGCGAATTAAATACGCCGCCGGGTCGCCGGATATAGCTTTGCCGAGACACTCAACGCGCGTTCCGTCGATAAGACCGATGTCCTGCATTCTGCGCCGGTCGTTCGCGCCGAATCCGAGTTTGTTTACATATGCCTGTTCGCCGACCGATAATGTATTCAAAGAGACAAGACTCATAATTTGATTCACCCTTTAATATAAGTTTACCCGGGGAAAGAAAGTTTCCCGATACCATAATATCGGCATCTGCGAAAAGGGTGAATGAGCGTGGACGGCGGCGAAAAATTTTTTACTTTCAACGGCAGCGAATACAGGGGCGAATACGGACTCACGGCGTCGCAGGAAGACTATCTTGAGATGATTTGCCGCAACTGTCCTCAGTCCGGCTCGGTTCGCCTCGGCGTGCTCGCGCGAAAGATAAATGTCAGCGAATCGTCCGCATCTAAAATGGTGCATAAGCTCAGCGAGACAGGGCTCGTGACATTTGAAAAATACGGAACGATATATCTCACCAAGCGAGGAAGGGGAATAGGGGAGTATCTTATCTTCCGCCACGATATTATAGAGAGCCTGTTGCGCCGAATGAATTCGAGTGAATCCGAGCTGCGCCAGACCGAGCTTATTGAACACTTCCTCGACAGAAGGACAGTTGAAAATATATCCCGCTTCCTTGAGATACACCGATAAGGCTTTATCGATACATTTGCGCTTATATTTTTTGCACTTGAGTGTAATTTTTGACATATAATGCTAAAATATAAAATAAAACGCATTTTAATGTGCTATCATACACTCTGTAATAATGCAAATGGAGGGAAAACACTCATGGCAGAAAAAAAGACAGTGTTTCTCACCGGCGCTTCCGGCCATATGGGCTGGGCAGGCTTCAAAGAGCTTTACAGCAAAAAAGACAAGCTCAACATAGTCCTGCTTCTTCGCGACAGTGAGAAAAACAGAAAGAAATTCGCAAATTACCTTAATGATCCCAGCGTTAAGATCGTCTGGGGCGACCTGAAGAAATATGACGATGTTCTCAAGTGCGTTGAGGGTTCCGATTATGTTCTCCATGTCGGCGGAATGGTCTCGCCTTCGGCTGACTATTATCCGACAAAGACCATTCAGACCAACACCACCGCTGCTAAGAACATAGTTGACGCCGTTAAGGCTCAGCCCAACAAGGACGATATCAAGGTCGTTTACATCGGCACCGTTGCTCAGACGGGCGACAGAAACGCTCCTATCCATTGGGCAAGAACCGGTGACCCGATTAAAATCAGCATCTACGATCACTATGCGATAAGCAAGACCATCGCCGAGAGCATTTTCGCCGAGTCCGGTCTTAAGCATTGGGTATCTCTTCGTCAGTCCGGTATCCTTTATCCCGACATCCTCAAGAACATCGACCCCATCATGTTCCATGTTCCGATAAACGGCGTGCTTGAGTGGGCAACTGTTGAGGATTCCGGCCGCCTTCTTGCAAACATCTGCGAGCCCGACGTTCCCGAGGACTTCTGGAGAAAGTTCTACAACATCGGCAGCGGTAAGGAATACAGACTCACCAACTTCGAGTTCGAGGAGCTGCTCCTCGGCACTCTCGGCATCGGCTCCACCAAGAAGCTCTTTGATGCCAACTGGTTCATCCTCCGTAACTTCCACGGTCAGTGGTATGCTGACTCGGATAAGCTCGAGGAGTACCTGCACTTCAGAGCCAACATCCCCGTGAAGGCATACTTCAAGCAGATGATGACTCAGGTTGCACCTTACTATAAACTCGCTTTCCTTGCAAAGCCCTTCGCAGGTATTCTCAAGAAGACCTTCATGAAGAAGCTTGCAAACACCGAGATTTACGGCACCATGTGGTGGATCTCCAACAACGTTGAAGACAGAATCACCGCTTACTACGGCTCCAAGAAGAATTGGGAAGCTATCGGCAACTGGGATACCTTCAAGATCGAGCGTCCCACCGAGGAAGTTACCCTTCTTGACCACGGTTATGATGAGAGCAAGCCCGAGAGCGAGCTTGACCTCGAGGATATGAAGAAGGCTGCTGCTTTCCGCGGCGGCGAGTGCCTCTCGACCGAGATGACCAAGGGCGACCTGTTCACTCCTCTCAAGTGGAAGTGCGCTCACGGCCATGAGTTTGAGATGACCCCGAACCTTGTTCTCAAGGGCGGCCATTGGTGCCCGAAGGAGCTTCCCTCCGACAGCGAAGGCAAGAAGTTCCACTGGGCATATGACGCTGAAGCAAAGGTCAATCCGTTCTTTGCTCAGGTTTGGTATCCCCTCCACGATAAGGACGAGAACAACGAGTACGACGAGCGTATATTCAAGGGCTTCAGCGGCTTCGAGAATATATAATCGCTTAAAAAATCAAATTTTTTGGGAGCTGCTCAGAAATGGGCAGCTCTTTTTTTGCGTGATTTTGAAAGAAAAGTGAAAAGCAGGCATTGACAAATACCCAGTGGGGGTATATAATTGGGCTAAAGACAGAAGCTGGAGATGATAAGATGGAAAACGGGAATAAATGCTGCGAATGCTGTCGGCATAAGGCGACGCCGAGGAGCGACGAGACGGTGAAGGCGCTGCAGAACAGGCTCAGCCGAATAATCGGTCAGCTCGGCGGGATAAAAAATATGCTCGACGATAACCGATATTGCGGCGATATTCTTATTCAGCTTGCCGCTGCTCAGAATGCACTGAGAAATGTCGGCTATATTATACTTGAAGAGCATATGGAGACCTGTGTCGCCGAGGGTATAAAAAACGGCGACGATGAGGTCATAGCGGAGGCTGTTGAACTCATTAAGAAGCTCAAATAATCGGAGTGAGACAGATGGAAAAATTTGATGTTACCGGCATGACTTGTGCCGCGTGCAGCGCCCATGTTGAACGCGCGGTGCGCGGGGTAGAGGGTGTGAAAGAGGTGACGGTCAGTCTGCTGACAAATTCCATGACCGTCGATTTCTCTTCACCCGCCACTGCCGAGAAAATATGCTCAGCCGTATCTGCGGCGGGTTATGGCGCATCGCCGCAGAATCAGGGCGGCAAAAAAGAAAACAAAAAAACATTGCTTGAAAGCAACGAGCCGAAAAAAATACTCCATAGGCTCATAGCATCGGTCGTGCTGCTCCTCCCGCTGATGTATGTCTCGATGGGACATCTGATGTGGGGCTGGCCCGTGCCGCAGATATTTGCTTCGGATCCGCTTGCGATAGGACTTTATCAGCTCCTGTTGACGACAGCTGTTATGGTTATAAATCAGCGATTTTTTATCAGCGGAACCAAGAGTCTTTTTCACGGTGCGCCGAACATGGACACGCTAGTGTCGCTCGGAAGCGCGGCAGCTTATATATACAGTACAGCGGTGCTCTTTGAAATGTGCAACGCGGCGGTGAACGGCAATGTTCAGATTGCGATGCACCATCTTCACGGACTCTATTTTGAGTCGGCGGCAATGATACTGACGCTTATAACCGTCGGCAAATATCTTGAAGCCGTCAGTAAAGGGCGCACAACAGATGCGATAAAGAGCCTCATGGATCTCGCGCCGAAAACCGCCTGTGTGATAAGAGACGGCAAGGAGCAGGTTATACCCGCGGAGGAAGTCGTAAAAGGCGATACTTTCGTTGTCAGACCAGGCGAGAGCATCCCTGTTGACGGCAGAGTTATAAGCGGCGAGAGCGCGGTTGATGAATCGGCGCTTACCGGCGAGAGCATCCCTGTTGACAAAGCGCCGGGCAGTCTCGTCAGCGCGGCTACGCTCAATCAGAACGGATTTCTTACTTGCGAAGCGACGCGTGTCGGCGAGGATACAACGCTCAGCCAGATAATAGATATGGTCGAAAATGCCTCGGCAACAAAAGCTCCGATAGCGAAAATCGCCGATAAAGTGTCCAGTGTATTCGTCCCGACTGTTATGGCGATAGCTCTTGTTGCGGGCGTGGCGTGGCTTATTTCCGGTCGCCCGTTCAGCTTTGCGCTTGCCCGCGCAATAAGCGTTCTTGTCATCAGCTGCCCGTGCGCCCTCGGACTTGCAACCCCTGTCGCGATAATGGTCGGCAGCGGTATGGGCGCAAAGCACGGAGTGCTGTTCAAGACTGCGACCGCGCTTGAACAGACCGGAAAAACTCAGATAGTCGTCCTCGACAAGACCGGAACGCTGACTCAGGGCAAGCCGCAGGTCACCGATATCGTGCCCGCCGACGGATTTAATAATGATTCGCTGCTGAAACTCGCGGCTTCGCTCGAAAGCAAGAGCGAACATCCGCTCGCCGCGGCGATAACGCGCAAGGCAGGGGAGAGCAATATAATCGCTGATGAGGCGCAGGGCTTCTCCGCTCTGCCCGGTCACGGAGTCAGTGCGGAGATAAACGGAAAATCCGCGATAGGCGGCAATGCATCTCTGCTCAAATCAAAAGGAATTCTAGATTCTGCAATGGAAGCCGCCGGCGAGAGACTCGCAGGTGAGGGTAAAACGCCGTTGTATTTCGCCATTAACGGCAAGCTTGCCGGTATAATCGCGGTTGCTGATGTAGTAAAAGACGACAGCAAACAGGCAATATCCGAACTCCAGAGCATGGGTGTCAGAACCGTTATGCTCACGGGCGATAACAGGCGTACGGCACTCGCTGTGGCAAAGCAGATAGGCGTAGAAAATGTCGTGTCAGATGTGCTCCCGGGTGACAAGGCGGATGTGGTCAAAAAGCTCCAGAAGTACGGCACGGTCGCCATGGTCGGCGACGGCATAAACGATGCTCCTGCGCTCACTCAGGCGGATACGGGTATTGCTATAGGTGCAGGAGCCGATGTTGCGCTCGATGCGGCTGATGTTGTGCTGATGAAGTCGAGCGTCCGCGATGTTGTGGCGTCGATACGCCTTTCGCGCCAGGTTCTCAGGAATATTCATGAGAATTTGTTCTGGGCGTTCTTCTATAACTGCATCGGTATCCCAATCGCTGCAGGCGCGCTGATACCCGTGTTCAATATCGCGCTCAATCCCATGTTCGGTGCGGCGGCAATGAGCCTTTCAAGCTTCTGTGTTGTCACCAATGCGCTCAGACTCAATTTCTTCAAGCCCGATCGCCCGTTCAAAGGCAAGTCAAAACCGCCGGTCAAGCTCCCTGAGCTCATGCCGGCAGAAGAGAATATAAAAAATACGGAGGAAACAGCTATGAAAAAGACAGTTTATATCGAAGGTATGATGTGCAACCACTGCACAGCTCATGTTCAGAAGGCACTCGAAGCGCTCGACGGAGTTGAGAGCGTTGAAGTCAGCCTTGAGGACAAAAAAGCGGTACTTACGCTCAAAAATGATGTCGATAACGCCGTTATAATGAACGCTGTCAAGGATGCCGGATACGAGCCGACAAAATGTGAATGATTTTTTAAATAAATCTTGCCATAACACTTGACATATCGAAAGTTATTTGTTAAAATAATTGCCGTCGTCACAGAACGGCAATTAACTGCGGGTGTAGTTCAATGGTAGAATTCCAGCCTTCCAAGCTGGTTACGTGGGTTCGATTCCCATCACCCGCTCCAATATGCGCTTGTAGCTCAGGTGGATAGAGCAACTGCCTTCTAAGCAGTGGGTCAGGGGTTCGAGTCCCTTCAAGCGCGCCAAGCCTGCGGGCATATCTCTTGATGTGCCCGCAGCAAACTAAATGGTGGGTATAGCTCAGTTGGTTAGAGTGCCAGGTTGTGGCCCTGGAGGTCATCGGTTCGAATCCGATTATCCACCCCAGCAAACCAACGCAAAGCAGAAATGTTTTGCGTTTTTTATATATTACCGATATTTTGGGGTGTAGCCAAGGGGTAAGGCAACGGACTTTGACTCCGTCATTCGCTGGTCCGAATCCAGCCATCCCAGCCAGAAACTCCCGCACTTTTGTGCGGGAGTTTTACTTATTACATCTTCACTATTCATTTTTCACTACCCAATGTTTTCAAGAGCTGTGGCTATTTTAAGGCAGTTGAAAACGAACTGTTTTCGGTTATGTAATCAAACACAACTAACATATAACTAACAAACAAGCAACAAATTATCAAATCACATGGATGTTATCAGATACATCCATGTGCCGATTTTACTTTTTAGTTTTACTTCGGTAGATTTATCCCCCAACATATGATAAAATATCTATATATAAACTAACCGGAGGATTGACGGCTTTTAATGAACGACAGGATGTTTACAAACAAATACCTACGGGCGATGATTATTCCGCTGTTTATCGAGCAATTTTTACTTTTGCTCGTCGGCATGGCGGATACATTTGTCGTCAGCTTCGTCGGCGATGCGGCGGTTTCCGGCGTGTCGCTCGTAAACTCCTTTAACACCGTCGCGATCTTCCTATTTTCCGCCCTTGCATCCGGCGGCGCTGTAATAATCAGTCAGTATATCGGCAGCAAAGATAACGAGCAGGCGGGCAAAGCCGCAAGTCAATTATTGATGTTTTCGGTTGTCAGCTCGGTTGTTATATCCGTTCTTATTCTCGTCTTTGAACGCCCGCTTTTGAACCTGCTTTTCGGCAGGGTTGAGGATGATGTCATGGCGGCGTGCGTCGAGTATATGCGCATTACTGCATATTCGTTCCCGGCTCTCGCGGTTTATAACGCTGGCGCGGCGATGTGCCGCAGTGTCGGCAGAGCCGATGTGTCGATGTATATATCCGCCATTGCAAACGCTGTCAATGTTGTCGGCAATATTATCGGCGTGTTCGTTCTTCATGCCGGGGTCGCGGGAGTTGCTTATCCGTCGCTGATAGCGCGGGCTATTTCCGCCGTTGCCGTCACTTGGTATTGCTTCATGCATCGGAAAACTCCCGTGAGATATACACTTTCCGGCATATTCGCGTGGCACGGCTCGTTGCTCAAAAAAGTGCTCGGAATAGCAGTCCCGAACGGCGTTGAAAACGGCGTCCATCAGCTCGTCAAAGTGGCGCTGAGCAGCATGGTCGCGCAGTTCGGAACATATCAGATAGCCGCAACAGGTGTGTCGCAGAGCATATGGTCGCTCGCAGCGCTGATGGGTATGGCGATGGCTCCGGTATATACGACTGTCATCGGTCAGTGCATGGGCGCGGGAAATATTGAAGAGGCAAACCACTATTTCAAAAAGCTCAATAAGCTGACATTCATTCTATCATTGGTGTGGAACACGGCTGTGTTCGCAATGACTCCGCTCTTGCTGAAATTCTTTGCCATATCCGATGAAGCCAAGCATCTTGTGCTCATCATGGTGCTCATCAATAACGCCATAAACGCTTTTGCCTATACATACGCAGGACCGCTCGGGAGCGGACTGAGAGCGGCGGGGGATGCGAAATTCACCATGACCGTCTCTGTTGTTCTGACTGTAGCCGCGAGGCTGTTCTTCTCTGCGCTGTTCGGTCTGTGGCTCAATATGGGCGCCGTAGGCGTGGCGATAGGCACGAGCATGGATCTGCTCTTCCGCGGAGCGATATTCTTTGTACGCTATAAAAATCAGAAATGGACTAAATTCAAACTTATATAAAGCCTATGAAAAGAAGAACTCTATCACTGATAATCTCCGGTCTGCTCGGTGTTATAGCCATATTATCCGGCATATATTTAATGGCGGCGAGCGTGACAAATTACATTGCCGAATCCCAAAAGACGGACTGGATAGTAACCGAAGCCCGGATAACCGATGTTTCGAGCCGCGTCAAAATGCTCATGTACGGTAAGGAAGCAAGCAACCGAAAACAAGAGATAGACCGCCAGCACTACACTATTCCGAACCAAAGACCAAAAGATAAGCATTGTGGGAAAATCTAAACTTTTGGATTTTCCTACAATGCCGACTACGGCGGAATCCTTCCCACTCCTTATATCTTTATTTCCGTATACATTGAATTTGTATTTAGTAAATGCTATAATGTCCCTATTCAAATTATAAATGTGTTGAATTAGTTACATGTACATATTTTTTGTGCCGCATAAATACCCTGTTGAGGTTGTCGTTCTTTGTCCAGATGTGGAAACAATAAAAGGAAGGGAACGATACAGGGAGAAAACAGGCTATTCCGGCTTTACGGTTGAAACCTTATACGATACATTTATGCAGACAACACCACGGATCGGCTTTTGGCTGGACAATTCCAACCAAACACCACAGCAGACAGCAGAAACCATTCTGAACGCCAGAAAGTCGGTATGATTGTTACATATAAGGGGAAGAAAAATTTCTTTTAGGTACTTTCTTTCCTAAAACTAATGTGATATAATAGCATCATTCCAAAAAAGGAGTAAAAAATATGCGGCAAGGTATTCTTAAATAAAACTATAATCAAATA
>OLVS01000455.1_pt1 | contig 20725 bp, 24 predicted proteins | sample 1644121 | NCBI WGS metagenome assembly OLVS01 (sample SAMEA103958121, study PRJEB25191) | human gut metagenome
GCCACCGCGAAAAAGGATGGATTTTGCAGTCACATTTCCCAATATCCTCTGCGCACACAGCAAGGAGCGGTCCGATTCTGTATCCCGCTAAAGAGGACTCTTCACATCGCCGCCTCGTCGGCTGGCTCCGAGAGTCGGTTTCTCTTTCAGGTGCGCGGACGGCTATGGGAGAACTTGACGCCGCAATCCTTTAGGAGCGCCTGTGTGCTAGCGGCCTTCATTAAGGCGCCGTCATCTGAATGAATAGCGAGCGTTCCGGGACGTACACCGTGACCGACAAAAAGGCCCGGGCGCACTCGTCGTTATCCGCTTCATAAACGCGAGCGGAGATGATGTAACGGCTGTCAACGTCAATGATGACGTTGACGTAGCAAAAGCACCCCGTATATTGGCTCGTGCGAAAGTACGTGATGTCCCACGTCCAGACTCGGTTGGGGCCTGTTGCCTGATACGACGTCGGCTTATAGCGCCCCCGCGCATCGGTGTACGTCTCTTGTTCAAGCCTTTTGCCGCGAAGATTCGATATCACGTCGAAAGCGAGCAGTGGTATTCCTGCTTCTCGTCGAGCAATTTGTATAAGGTCTGCGGTAGACTTAAATTGGGAACATCTGCCATGCACAAGCGCTCTACGATTGCTTTCCCGGTTGCTTCGGCAATTATCCGAACGCTATGGAAAGCCGCTCGCTTCGTGCGCCCATCTTCATCGCCGAGTTTTTTCCAATTCCGATAAGTCCTATCCGTTATCCCGACGGCGTCACACGCTTCCTGCGCTGTGACGCCCATCGGCGCACCCCTTTTCAATCAGCTTCATGATTTCGCGGCAGTCTTGAGCGCTGATTAATCGTCCTTTTTCTCGAGAATCGCCTGCGCTTTTTCGGTAGCAGCAGCCTAGTTGCCGTTTTCGATAATGCTGTATTTTGTTTTTCCGGCTCTCGGCTCATTTGGGCTTTTTCCCGTACCTGCCAACGAATCCGGTCTTTCGTGGCAGTCAATTCCTCGCGGTTACAGGTGCCTCAAACCACTGTTGCCCCTGGGTTACCTGCTCCGTTGTAATCCCCGCCTTACGGCAGTGCTTGCCGAACACAACTTCCCCGAGTACGTGCTTTAATACGACAGCTTCATAGGACTTCCGGCAACGGACGCTTTTTAGCAATATCAGTCAGTTCATCCGATTCCTCTGCGTGGTTAAAGCTGCCGGCATGTTATCGGCAAGAGCTCTGTCGCGCCATGTCCTGACCGTGACAACGGAAAACTTGTACGTCTGAGCCGCATCGCACAAACTGATTTCTCCGGACAAGACGCACTCAAGAGCCGCCTCTTTAAATGTGCTCGATTAGGGTTGCATTTTCCACTTTTCCTTCCTTCTTGAGATCGGAAAACTATTTTGGAAATTACTGCATGGCTTTATCTGACAGAGCTCTTTCTGCTTTTCCCGGCTTTGTCTAGCTTCTTTCTTGCGGACTATCAAGGGCACAAAACCCTATTAGGGGAACTACGGAAGGGGAATCCCGAACGGGAAAATCCGTAAGGGAAAATCACGTTGCGACATAGTTTTCTCTGTCGATACACTTTTTTGAGATGAGGACAAAGCTTCTCATCAAAAGCCGACGTTCGTTGTGTTTTTAGTTTTCCGCTACGATTTAAGGGGAGTTCCAATAATTTGAGTTTGGGAATCAAAACTGGCACGTAATCAGTGCCAGAAAACTCAATCAGGAAGAGGCTCCCCCATAACAGATGGTCGCCTCACCTACCGCATTGATTTATATCAAATATATGAGCGGTGAGGATACAACTCCCCCTTTTCCGTAAATCATACTTTGTCAATCTCAGTTTGCCGCGGCTGGCTGGGGTAGTTTGGCTTGAGATGCCCGGATCAGCTGGCGAAGCCGCGCACAGTTGTACACCAGCATGTCAAAGAAAATTTCATGGGTCGCTCTGCGCAAACCGATGCAGCGCAGTTTCATGTGACCCATGCTCCCTTCGAGAAATCCGAAGATATGCTCGATGCGGCTTCTGATTTTGGAAAACCGGTGATTGTCCTCCTCTTGCTCAGCCGTCAGAGGTCGACCAACAAATGCTTTCTGGCAAATCATCGGGATCATTCCTGCCGCAAAGATTTGAGCTGACTGTTTTGCCCCTACATAACCGGCGTCGGCAAAGAGGATGCGGCCGCTGCCGATGTCATAACCCGAAAGCAGGGGAACAATTACCTGCGAGTCGTGGACGCTGGCCGAAGTGACGTTGCACCCCACAATTAACTTGGTAGCGCTGTCGGCGTTTACATGACCCTTGTAGCCGTAATGCGTAACATCATGTTTTTTAGCCCATCTGGCATCGATGTCCTTGTGACATTGCTTATGGGGGTTATCGTTCCAGAGAGTTTGGCCCTTTCCTGCTTTGATGAGCGCGTTTTCCGTACGAGTGTTTCGCTGTTTGGGCACGTCGTAAAAGGTCGAATCCACAATACGGGCTGACTTCCGGGGCACTACACCAAGCTCATGGAGAAGCTCGACCTGCTGATCGAAGAGGGTTTGAAAAAGATCGGACTTGGCAAAGTATTCGTTGTACTGCCACAAGGTCTGATACGAGGGAACTTCGTCGGGGAAGGTGATGTCCGAAACCGACTGCAGCACAGCATCTTTCAGCAGATTGTCACTGAACTTCGTCATCGGCTGACCGAGGCGGTGCATCAACCAAAGAGCTTTTGCCATGAACACCGGGTCGAAGGACGGCCGTCCTCGTTTGGATTTTTTCGGCTTTACCTGCATCGCTACGGCAGCCTCGATCTGAGGACGGAAGGATTCGAAATCGAACACTTCATCGATACCAAGGTATTCCTCGAGATCTTTTTTGCTCCGGAGACGGCGCAAAAAACCATCCGTACGCTGATTGAAGAAAAGAGACGGCTGGGCGTTGGATTTGCGGTAGAATATCGCCATGTCTGAACGTTGGGTTTTGTATTTTTAGCACCACAATTATCCTCCATTCAGACATCAAACTCAAAGGGGAGTGGTCATGACGGCCAACTCCCCTTTTTTCGAATTTTTGGAACTCCCCATACTCACCAAGGCGTTTTGCGTTGAGGTTTCCTGCAATGCAGAAAGCATCAGCGCAATGCGTCTTAGCAATACCGAATTGGATTCTTCTTACCTTGGTGATATAGCCAAATGTGGTTTTTACAGGGATGCCAAGGTTCGCTTCTTTTGCTCTCTTAAAGAGTTCCCAACGCATGATTCCCATGTGTGTTGCATCGGTAAATTTCTCTCCACGCTTGGCAGTAAGTTGAATCTTTCCTGCGTGATAAGCCTTGTGGCAGGTCTCGCAAAGCGTGATGAGATTGTTCGGAGCATCGCCCCCAGTCTTACGGCTCTCAATGTGATGGACGTTGAGAATCGGGTCTTTGCTCTTGCCGTGACAATGACAGCATTTGCGACCATCTCGGAAAAGCACATATTCACGCACGTTCCAAAAACCTAATTGCTCTCCCTGCTGATACTGTTCACCTTCAATCTCAGGATTCTTAATCTTTTGAATATCGAAAGAAGCAACTTCGATTGTGATGCGAGAAACTGGGAGAATCGCACGAATCGCCTTAATCCGAGAGAGATGTGCACTAATCTTGTTTTCAAGAGTAGGAGCAAGCCACCCCTTATTCTTCGCGTGAACTCTATTATCAAAGCGTGGCGCACGGTAGCGCGTCTTACGGTTGCGTCTTGCTCTTCGCATCTCTCTACGACTTGAAAGCAAATCGGTGATGTCTTTACGCAATTCGACTTCAGAAGAAAACAATTCTTCTTTCTCGGTTGTTGCAGAAAGCCCGATATGCTTAGACCCTGCATCTACACCAAGATGAATCGGTTGCACGTTCTCCCCTGTCGCAATAGTGAGTTGAATCGTAAACGGAGTACGTCTTACAACTCTTGCCTTTCCATCACGCAAGAGGTGACGTGCCTTTGCAGGTTTGCAAGGCATTAACGGCTTTCCTCTTTTGTTAATCACAAAAACTTTCAAAGTTTTCTCCTTAAAGCGCAGAGACCCGCAGGTTCTGCTCAGACCTTTCAATCTGTTGTAATCCTTCGCCCGTGTTGGAAAGGGTTTCTATGTTCTCAGCACCGTGTATTACCCAATAACACTTTTAACCAAGAACCGCAGAGCGTGGAACTAGGATTTACATCCCACGGTGCCTATACATTCCTAACCAACGTAGTTCAGATTTCTCCTCACTTGGGCTAGTCAACCAGGCTTGCTTTCACAAGCCTCTCTCTTTAGAGAGGGGTAGTTGACTATTTCTTGAGAAAGTCGATTTCGCGCGGATGCACGATTCGGTGAAAGTCTTGCGTGTCGATGATAATTGAGGTGTCGCGAGAGCCGGCATTAAACGCTAATTCCTTGTAACGCGTAAATAGCGTCGGGTCGGCAATGCCCATTAGTTTTTCATGAAAAGAAACGGGCGGAACAGCCCCGAAAATGCACCCGGTCAGGTCCATGACCTCCTCGGCACTGCAAAGACCTGCGCGGCGCCCGCCGAGGGCGGTGGCAAGTTTTCCTAGGTCGGCTTGGCAGTCGGCCGGCAACACGGCAAGGACGTACTGCTTGACGCCGTTTCCCTTAACAAGACACACCAGGGCTTTGGCGCCCTGTCCGAGCTCCGTGCCGCGCACCTCGGAGACCGATTGGCTCGAGCGTTCGCAAGCCGGGTGATGAACGACGCGGTACTTGGCCGCTCCGGAGTCAAAGAGGGCACAGAGCTTCCCCAAAACGTCTTGAACCATACAATTTCCTTCGCATCACGAACAAAATAATGCGATAGCATACGCCTATGCTAAATGAACTTAAAAACAGTTTTCTCATCGCCTCGCCCGTGATGACCGATGAACGTTTTGCCAAGACGGTCATCCTTTTGCTCGAGCACCGAGCAGAGGGCTCCTTCGGTCTTGTGCTCAATAAGGAAGGAGAGTTTTCGCTTTCCGAAGCCTGTGAGCAACTCGAGTGTCCGCCTCCGAAGAGGGACATTGCCTTCGGTTGGGGCGGTCCCGTGCATCCGATGATGGCGTTCGTTTTGCATACGACGCAGGGTCAATGGCTCCGAACGGACTTTGAAAACCCGAAAACCGGCATTGCCCTGACGGTCTCGGACGACATTTTGCGCGCTGCAGCCGAAGGAAAAGGGCCGGACAAAATCTATCCGGTTTTGGGCTGCGCGATGTGGGATGCCGGGCAACTCGAAGCGGAAATTCGAGAGGGCGCGTGGTTTTGTGCCCAATCCTCGCCCCGTATCGTTTTTGATCTCCCGTGTTCGCAACGCTATGAGGCTGCGCTTGCCCTGGTCGGCAATGAGGCACTCGGAGACGAACACGTTCTTGTTTCCGATGAAATCGGTCATGCGTGATAACCGAAAAGCCTCGGTTCGGTAAAATTGCCCCCTCGGGTAAAGGCGCCATGCAAATGCAGCAGACAGGGATTATTCTCGGATTCGATTACGGTCGAGTTCGCATCGGGGTTGCGCTCGGCAATATTCTGACGGCCGGCGCAAGGCCCCTTTGCATCGTCAATGCCCAAACAAAGGCATCCAAGTGGGGCGAAATTAGTAAACAAATCAACGATTGGAAGCCGGATTGCCTTGTCATCGGCATTCCGCGCCATCCGGACGGCACTCCTCATGAAGTGACGCAAGAGGCCCTGCGGTTTGCTCGGCAACTGGCCGGACGAACGGGACTGGCTGTCTACGGCGTCGATGAGCGGTACTCGTCTGTCCTTTTGGAAAAAGAAGGCGAGGCAATCGATGACCAATCGGCGGCGACCATTTTGCAACAGTGGTTCGATGAAGGGTGCCCGAAAAACGAAGTCGGACGGAAACAAGGGAAATGAATTTTTTACTCGGCATTTATCGGTTAATCAAAATCGGCCTTTACATCATCGGGTGTTTGTGGACGGTGGCATTCGTTTTGCCCGGAGCAGATTCCATGAAACGCGGGCGCATTATTCGTGTCTGGGCCGGGCGCTTGCCGCGCATGATCGGAATTCGGATTGAGCACGAAGGGACTCTTAACTGTCCCGAGGCCTTTGACTCGGGCATTACGCCCGATTCTTTGGGGCGCCTTCTGGTTTCCAATCACGTGACGTTTTTAGACCCCTTTGTCATCGATGCGGTTTTACCGGCCGGATTTGTAGCCAAAGCGGAAATCGGGCATTGGCCTGTTTTGGGGCGCATTGCCAGTGCCGTCGGAACGATTTACATCGATCGCAGTAACAAACGTGCTCTCATCGGTATCGCCGAATCGATGGAGGCGGCCTTAAGGCAGGGGAGAAACGTTTTGGTGTTCCCGGAAGGCACAACGTCAAACGGCCAAGGACTTTTAAAGCTGCACTCCAATCTTTTTGAAGCGGCAGCCGTGACTGGGGCTCTGACGGTTCCTCTTTTGATTCAATACAAAAAAGACGGAGTTCCGAGCAGTATTCCGGCGTGGACCGGACATGAGCCGCTCTTTACGCGCTTGTGGACAATTTTGTGCACGCAAGGCTTATCGGTCACGGTTCATATCCTGCCGACACTGATGGCGACAAATCGGCACGTACTCTGTGCGGAAACCAGTGCAGCTCTTTCGGCCAAACTCGGCATTGCCGATCCTTTGGCTCAGACAAAATAAAAAAGCAAATCTATTATGACAAATGACATTGTTCGATACGAAGTTCAGGTCGGCCCTCAAGACATTGATGTTCTCAATCACGTCAATAACCGCGTTTACCTCAGATGGGTCGAGGAAGCGGCAACGACGGCTTCCGCCCAAAACGGCTGGTCGACACAGGACTATTTAAAACTCGGCGCGGCTTGGATGGCTCGCGAGCACTGGATTGAGTATCTAAGACCGTGTGTGTTAAATGACACTATTGAGATCTACACGTGGATTCAGAGTTATCAGCACGGACGTAGTTTCCGTCGCTATGCGATGAAAAACCACGGCAAGCTCTGTTGTGTTGCCGCAACAGAATGGGTTTTTGTGGATTTGACGGTTCGGCGAGCCATCGAATGCCCGGAAAATGTAGCCTCTTGCTTTGTGACCGTGCCCTCGGACGACGCTCGCCTGAAAGAACTCGGGATTGCGCGTTGTGTGCGGTTTGCTCCGGTCGGACTTGCCTAGTCGGGCAAAGCATTTAGCTTGCCTGACTCCTATGGTAAGATTACCTGAACCTTAATTCAGTTTGTGTAGCAATGTCGAGCGACGATTCTTTTTTGCTCATTGACGACGTGACGTTCGGGTACGGAAAGCGGGTCATATTAAACCAGGTGACCATGCGTTTCGGCCGAGGCAAGGTCGTGGCCATCATGGGCGGCTCCGGTATGGGGAAAACAACGCTTCTGAAGTTAATCGGAGGGTTGCTTGTTCCTTGGACCGGGCGCATTGTGTTTGACGGAAACGTTGTTGACCCCTTAAACGAAACGTCGCTTTATGCCATGCGTGAACGCATGGGGATGCTTTTTCAGTTCGGGGCATTGTTTACGGACCTATCGGTCTTTGAAAACGTGGCATTTCCGCTTCGGGAAAGAACGAATTTGGATGAGGAAACCATCCGCGATTTGGTGCTTTTGAAATTAAACGCCGTCGGGCTACGCGGAACGGCGCACCTGATGCCGGCGGAAATTTCCGGCGGTATGGCTCGGCGTGTCGCTCTAGCGCGAACCATTGCGCTTGACCCTCAGCTCATTATGTATGACGAGCCCTTCGCGGGTCTCGATCCGATTTCCATGTCCGTCACATCGCGCCTGATTCGGCGACTGACCGATGCGCTCGGGGCAACGGCGATTATCGTGACGCACGATGTGGCCGAAACCTTTGCGATTGCCGATTACGTTTATATGATTAACGAAGGGCGAGTTGCCGGCGAAGGCACTCCCGAGGAACTCGGTCGCTCCGAAGATCCCTTTGTGCGGCAGTTCTTGAAGGCAACACCCGACGGTCCCGTGCGGTTTCATTATCCGGCCGTTCCGATTCAGGACGATTTTTTGGGAACAAGCCATGATTGACGCGGTGATTTCTTTTTTAAGCGCAATCGGCCGCGTGGCAATTAAGCAAACGCAGGCTATCGGCGAATTCGGATTTTTTTCCTGGCATGTTTTGCGCCTTGTTCCGGCGTCGCTCCGGCGCTTCTTTTTAATCGCTCAGCAGATTCATTTCATCGGCAATTATTCGCTGATTATTATTTCCGTTTCCGGTCTGTTTGTCGGATTCGTGCTCGGTTTACAGGGCTATGTGACACTCGTGCAGTTCGGAAGCGAGCAGGCCTTGGGCGTTGTCGTGGCCTTGTCGCTGATGCGTGAATTGGGTCCGGTTGTCACGGCGCTTTTATTCGCCGGGCGAGCCGGAACGTCGCTGACGGCGGAAATCGGTTTGATGCGAGCCGGCGAGCAACTTGCAGCGATGGAAATGATGGGCGTTGACCCCATGCGACGCATTATTGTTCCGCGCTTTGTCGGGTCGGTGATTTCGATGCCGATTTTGGCCATTATCTTCTCGGCCATCGGCATTTTCGGGGCTTGGGTGGTCGGTGTTGTTTTAATCGGATGCGACGACGGGGCATTTTGGTCGCAGATGCAAGGCAGTGTCGATGTCTTCCACGACATTTTGAACGGCATGTTCAAGGCTGTTGTTTTCGGCATTGCCGTCGGTCTTGTGGCACTTTTCCAGGGCTACAGCGCGCGTCCGACACCCGACGGGGTTTCGCGTGCGACAACGCGTACGGTTGTCGTCAGCTCCCTGTTGGTTTTAGGTTTGGATTTCATCATGACGGCGTTCATGTTCACGGTTGTTTGAGGCGTTTTCCATGAAACGGTTAAATTTAGAATTGATGGTCGGTCTGTTTATTGTGCTCGGCTTTGCAGCATTCGTGTTTTCTGCGCTTCAGGCGGCCAATCTAGGCAACCTGAACGTCAATGCCCATACCTACACGGTCACGGCGCGTTTTGACAATATCGGCGGCTTAAAACCTCGGGCTTCCGTCAAGAGTGCCGGTGTTGTCGTCGGTCGCGTCAAGTCCGTGACATTCGATCAGGAAACGTTCCAAGCTAAGGTCGAGATTTCCGTGGATAGCCGCTACCTATTTCCTGTCGATAGTTCACTGAAGATTTTGACTTCGGGACTACTCGGCGAGCAGTACATCGGGATTTCGGCCGGCGGTGAGGATGAAAACTGGAAAGACGGGTCGGTTGCCGAACGCACGCAGTCGGCTGTTGTTCTTGAAAACCTCATCGGACAGTTCTTGTATCAATCGGCCGAAAAGGGCGGATTGGAAAAATAACTATGACAAAACAACGTAGCAAAATCCTCGTGCTTTGCGCGGCGGCTTTCCTTGTCGGATGCGCCCAGATTCCGCCCGGAGCCGGCGAGAATCCGGACGACCCGTGGGAAAAACTCAACCGGAATACGGCGGCCTTTAACGACACGGTCGATGAGTATGTGATGGAACCGGTGGCACGCGGGTATCGCTCGGCCGTTCCCAATCCGGTGCGTGAAGGCATTTCCAATGTGTTTTCCAACCTCGGCGAACCGAAAAATTTCTTGAACAATGCGTTGCAGGGAAATCTTGACGGCGCCGCCGCATCGCTGTACCGGTTGATTGTGAATACGGTATTCGGCTTGGGTGGAATTTTCGACGTGGCCGGGACGGTGGCCGGCGTGGCGCCGCGCGAGCAAGGATTCGGAACAACGCTCGGCGTGTGGGGGGTTCCTTCGGGACCCTATTTGGTGTTGCCGTTTTTCGGACCTTCGAGTGTGCGTGATGCGCCCTCGCTTGCCGTGGATTTGGCTGCACATCCGGTCACTTATGTCGATCACGCTTGGATTCGGTGGGGAACGTCGGGATTGCGGGCCGTTGACGTTCGCACGAGTCTTTTGCCACTGACCGATACGGTTAAAGCTTCCGTTGACCCGTACGTGATGACGCGCGAGGCGTATCTGGGAAATCGGCGCAAAGCCATCGGGTCAGGCGATGAAAATGAATCGTTTGCCGTCGACGAGTTTGAAGATGAGGATTCGGAGGAAATGTGATGTTACTGAGTCGCAGAAGTTTGTTGACAGTCGCGGCCGGGCTTTTGGTTTTCGGTCCCATATCGGCTTTTTCCCAAGAACAATCCGGCGATCCGAATCAATGGGTTCTTTCGATTAGCAATCAAGTCCTCGATTTGATTCGCGGTGATGCCAAGTTGGCAGCGGGTGACTTCGGTCGCGTTCATGTTTTTGTGAACGATGTTGTGATGCCGACCGTGGATTTTTTGCGCATGACGCGCATGTGCGTCGGGCCGAAATGGCGCACCGCAACACCCGAGCAAAGAGCAAAACTGCAGGACCTATTTCGTGAACAGTTGATTCGCGTTTACTCCGGAGCACTTTCGGCCGTTAAAAATCAAAAGGCCGAACTCGCACCGAGCCGTTTAAAGCCCTCGGATAAGGATGCTCTCGTACGCACGGTGCTCGTTGAGGCCGGAAAGCCGGATATTCACCTCGATTACCGGCTCAAGAAAGTCAAAGGGCTTTGGTACATCGTCGATGTGAATGTCGAAGGCATTTGGCTAGTGGACAACTACCGCAATCAATTTGCCGGGATTGTCAATTCTTCGGGTATCGAGGGATTGATTGCCGAGTTGGAAAAGAAAAACGCGGGAGCCTAGGGAATGCGGCTTTTTGAAAAAAGCATGACGCTTGCTAACGTCGCAACTCTCAAAAAAGAAGGTATTGCGGCGATGGATTCGGGCGATACGAGCATAGATCTTTCCGCTGTCACGCGTGCGGATTCTTCTGCCGTATCGGTTCTACTTTCCTGGGAGCGCTATGCCAAGGAGAAAGGTCTGACATTGCAGATTGTGCACGTGCCGTCATCGCTTGAATCACTCCTTGTTTTGTATGGGGTCAGGAGCCTATTTGACAGAATAATCGTGCGTGATAATTGACAAACACGGTGTGCTTTGAAATAATCCGTGCTCCTTGGCGCATTAGCTCAGTCGGTTAGAGCAGAGGAATCATAATCCTTGTGTCCGCGGTTCGAATCCGTGATGCGCCACCAGATTTTCAGACCGCTTCCTTGTGCGCAGGGAAGCGGTTTTTTGTTCCCTTAGCAAGGGAATATTTGATATCTGTCAATTCCGATAAGACAATTGTGCCTTGGATTCGGAGATACAATCAATTACAAATGAAAGGCTCCCATTGGAGTCTTTTGTTTTCTACGGCGCTTTTGCCGGGTTTTTCTCTTTTACGCCCCCGGAGGGATTAAGAAGGGGCGAACTTACTGGTAATACACACATGTCAACAAAAAGTAATGGAAATCGTTATATAGCCATCGGACTGATGCTCTTTGCACTCTTTTTCGGTGCCGGTAACTTGATTTTCCCCGCAGCGATGGGGCAAAGTGCCGGCGTGAATGTATGGTGGGCCCTTTTGGGCTTCTGCATTACGGGCGTAGGCTTGCCGGTATTGGGTGTCATGGCGATGGGCTATTCGGGTTGCCGCAGTCTGCAGGAGCTTGCGAGCCGCGTTCATCCCTTGTACGGTCTCTTTTACACGATTATCAGTTACATGGCCATCGGACCGTGCTTTGCCGTTCCGCGTACAGGAACGGTTTCGTTCGAAATCGCCGTGCGCCCCTTCCTGCCCGAAGGGATCTCTGAAATCGCTTTGCCGATCTTCTTGGCCATCTTTTTTGTCATCACGTTCTGGCTCTCGGCCACGCCGTCCAAACTCGTCGACCGCGTCGGTAAGTTACTGACGCCCGCCCTTGTTTTGACGCTCGGTCTGTTTATTCTGCAGTCCTTCGTGGTCCCGATGGGCGAACCACAGGCAGCTTCCAAGGCCTATGCTACTCCGACGATTGCGACTATTCAGGGTATTTTGGACGGCTACAACACCCTTGATGCCATCGCGTCTCTGATTTTCGCCGTGCTCGTGATTTCGGCGGTTAAAGAGTCGGGTGTTGTCGAAAAGGGTGCTGTGGTCAAGCAGGTTTACAAGAGCGGTTTGTTAGCCGGCTTCCTTCTTGCCGTTATCTATGCCTTTGTGGCTAAAATCGGCGCCGAGAGTGTCACGGCTATCGGCATGCAGGAAACCGGAGCTCCGGTTCTGGCCGAAAGCGCCAAGGTGCTCTTCGGAAATTCCGGTGCCCTGCTGCTTGCCGCCATCGTGCTCCTTGCCTGCCTGACGACGGCTGTCGGACTTGTTACGTGCTGCGCTGCCTATTTTCAGAAGTTAACGGGGAAATTGTCCTACGTGACTTGGGCGGCCCTCTTCTGCGTTGTGTCGTACTTAATCGGCCTGTTCGGATTAAAGACCATCATCGTCTCGACGATTCCGGTTTTGATGTTCATCTACCCGCTCTGCATGGCATTAATGGCGTTAGCTTTCATGCATAACTGGTTTGACGGACGTCAGTGCGTGTATGTCTGCACGATGGCCTTTACCTTCGTGATGGCCTTAATCAGCGGCCTTGAGACGGCGAATGTTTCTCTCGGAAACCTCGGTTCCTTCTTGCATGAGACGGTTCCGCTGTACTCCTCCGGTTTAGGCTGGATTTCCTTTGCCGTCGCCGGTGCCATTGTCGGACTGTTCTGGAAGACCATTAAGCCGATTGCTAAGTAATCGGATTGTAAGGTCGTTTAAAGCCGATCTTCTCGATGCGGGAAGGGCGGTTTTTTTTCATGGGCGCGCCGTTAGAGGTGTCCCGTTAATTCACAAGTTTTCGGGCTACGCCAAATGAAAAATTTTTAGCCTGAAAACCATTGTGAATCAAGGAGTTAGTTGCTTTTGAGGTGATAAAGTCAGAAAACGTTGCACTACACAAAAACGAAGTTTTTTGCCCCTTAAAGCCTTATGCCACAAGGGGTTTTGCGTTTTTAAGGTGAAAAAGTCTTTGTGCGATAAAAATCAAAAGGTCGGATTTCGATTTGCGGGGCGTACGGACATAAAGAAAGACCCGACAGAAACTCTGCCGGGTCCATGCTACCGAATTCCAATTGAAAGCGCTTAGGCCTTTTTGCGCACGGTCAGGATCGGAGCGTTTCCGTCAATACCGACAAGGGCTGCCGCAGCCAGGAACACAAGCTGGGGTCCCAAATGCGTATCGACGGCTTCGAAGTACTCTTTGAGCGAGTGCTCGCCGACGTCTTTTCCACCCGAGCCGAGGCACGTTGCCGGAATATCGTGACTCATCGGAGCATTGGCATCGGTCGAAGCCATGTCATAGCGCGTTAATTCGATACCTAAAGCCTCTTGTGCGGCGCGCGAGCACTGCAAAACAGGGCACGTATCGGGACGCACTCCGGCCGGACGCATGCCGATTTGAGTCTTGGTGAGTTTAAGTTTTAAAGCGTCGTCCGTGACACCCCAAATGGCATTTTCTTCCTCAACGGCGTCTTCAAAGGCTTTTAGGATTGTCGATTCGAGTTTAACGAGTTCCTTGTTGTCAACGCTTCGCATGTCCACCTGAACTTCGCAGTGGGCGGCAATGGCATTGACCGTCGTGCCGCCGGAAATCGTTCCGATGGTAAAGGTTGTTTTCGGGGTCTCCGGGACCTTGATATGGGCGACGCGGGCGCCGGCGATGCAGACAGCGTGAATCGCACTCGGATTTTTCCCGAAACGCAAGAACGAGTGTCCACCGGGACCGTCAACGGATAAAAGCCAACGGTGAGAGCCTGTGGCTCCCTTTAAGACACGGTTGATGTCTGTCCCGTCCACGGCAATAAAACCGTCAATCGGGTAGTGGGCGCACAGGTACTTGGAGCCGCGAATGTCGCCGTTTCCTTCTTCTCCGACGGTTCCGACAAACCAAATGTCGCCTTCGGTCTGAATATTCAGTGTGTTAAAGCAACGCAAAACCTGCAAGAGGGCGCGCAGACCCGAGCAGTTGTCTCCGATGCCCGGGGCCGTGTAACGCGTGCCTTCGATCTTGACGGTGACGTCGGTATCGGCTGGGAAAACCGTATCCATATGAGAGGCTAAAACAAGGACCGGACCGTTTCCTTTGCCGGGACGCCGACCGATAACGTTACCGATTTCATCGATGGTGACGTCTTTTAGTCCATAGGCCTTAAGGCGTTCGACGAGGGCGGCAGCGCGCTTACCTTCGTCAAAGGTCGGGGCCGGGATTTCACAGATTTCAACTTGTTCCTTCAGGCCGCGGTCAACTTCCGCAAGGGCAAGGTCCAGGGCTTTTTTGACGGTATCGGAGGCTTTTAATGCCGCAAATGTGTCTTGTACGTTTTTCTCAAGAGGGGGAAGGGAAATTGTCATGACGGTATCCTGAAATCGATAAAGAAAAGCAAACAACGAAACCGGCCATGGATAAGCCGGTCTCTAAGGCAAATGTCTTACAAGGCCCACACCGTCAATATAGCAAGACGGACACGATTCGGGATTGATTTTCTCGGAAAGTTGCCGAAATCGTCAGGTCGAGCTAATAAAAAAACACCGCAGGGCAGTGCCTACGGTGTTTCGGGTATTTGGTGGGAGCGCAGAGACTCGAACTCTGGACCGACGGATTAAGAGTCCGCTGCTCTACCAACTGAGCTACGCTCCCGTTCTCGATAATGGCTGATCCATTGGTGGGTCGTGCGAGATTCGAACTCACGACCAACGGATTAAAAGTCCGCTGCTCTACCGACTGAGCTAACGACCCCCTTAAACCAAGCGGTCTGCCCAAGTTCGCAGAGGAACAGTCAACCGAGATGGCGAATTAAACACGAATTTCACGGGGTTGTCAAGGTTCGTTTCGAGCCTAGTGACACGGACGGTGTTTGTGTTGCAACAAGCGAAACATAACCGGTCGGCAAGAGGGAGCGAGAAAGTATTTCAGTGCGTTTTCGCGCACCGCATGAGTGCGACGGATTGCCGGAAGGGAAAATTAACCGTCTTTATGCCGTTTTGTCTCCGATGTTAGGGAAAACACTAATACATTTGACCACAACAAACCGTGCAAATTTTAAAAAGCAGTGCATAATGAAAACGTGAAATGGCGGTTGAGAACCTGCTCAATCTGATTTAAAGCCTCATTTCCATAGTCTGAAGCTTTTGAGGATAAATGAGTGATCTAGCAATAACGGTTCTCGGTCGCCTGTGACGGGTTAATAGTTAAAATCTATTTGTAAGGAGACTGCATCATGGCAGCCGATAAGAAGCGGGTTGATTCGGTGCGTGTTGAACGCGTCAGTGATCAGAGTGAACGGAAAAAGGCGCTTGCCGCGGCCTTGGCCTATATTGAAAAAGAGTTCGGGAAGGGTTCGATTATGCGCATGAGCGATTCGGACCACGTCGATAACGTGGAAGTTGTCAGCACCGGCTCGCTCGGTCTGGATTTGGCGCTCGGAGTCGGGGGACTGCCTCGCGGTGGAAATCTTCGGACCGGAAAGTTCCGGTAAGACCACGCTGACGCTTCAGGTCATCGCCGAAATGCAGAAAATGGGCGGAACCTGTGCCTTTATCGATGCCGAACATGCCCTGGATGTGCAGTATGCGCAAAAGCTCGGCGTTAAGCTCGATGATTTACTCCTTTCGCAACCGGATACGGGCGAACAGGCTCTGGAAATTACCGATGCGCTGGTGCGATCCGGATCGGTGGATTTGGTTGTCATCGACTCGGTTGCTGCCTTAACGCCACGTAGTGAAATCGAAGGCGATATGGGCGATGCCCTTCCCGGTTTGCAGGCGCGCCTGATGAGTCAGGCTCTTCGCAAACTCACGGCTTCGATTACGAAAACCAAGACCCTGGTGATTTTCATTAACCAGATTCGTATGAAGATCGGGATTGCTTACGGCAATCCGGAAGTGACGACCGGCGGCAATGCCTTGAAGTTTTATAGCTCCGTGCGTATCGATATTCGCCGCAAGCAGACTTTAAAACGCGGTGATGAGATTTACGGATCGGAAACGCGCGTGAAGGTTGTTAAAAACAAGGTCGCGCCTCCGTTTAAGGAGGCGACGTTCGACATTCTTTACGGCGAAGGCATCTCTCGGGAAGGCGAAATGCTCGATATGGGTGCCGACCTAAATGTCATCGAAAAGAGCGGCGCTTGGTATAGCTACGAGGGCGAGCGTATCGGACAGGGGCGCGACAATGCCCGCGAGTATTTAAAGAGCCACCCCGATGTTGCCTCCGAGATTGAAAATAAGATTCGCTCCTTGCGCGGAATGCGCGCCAAGCCGACAAGCCTGACGCCGGGAGTTGCTGCTCCGGCGCCCGAAGTTAAGGCTAAGGAAAAGGCGCCGGCCGCCGACGAGTATGACATCTGATTGCCCGAACAAAGCGACCGGAAAGTCCCGGTCGCTTTTGTCGCAAGCTGTCGCATTTTTATCGCGTCGGGAGTATTCCAGGCGACAGTTACGCGAGCGTCTGATCGAACGCATCGACGGGATATCTCAAACGCCCGACGATGTCGATCAGGCGCTCGATACGCTTGAAGCCAAGGGCTACCTAAATGACGAGCGATTTGCCCAAGCTCTTTGCCGGGCTCGCGCTAAACGCTACGGCAATGCGCGTCTTGCCCTGGAGTTGCGTCAAGCTGGTGTTGCCCCGGAAATTGCCCGCAAAGCCCTTTGTGAGCAGGAAGACGAATACGACCGGGCTCTTGAGGCTTGGCGTAAACGCTTTCGCACAGCTCCTGACTCGGATAAAGAGCGGGCGCGCCAGATTCGCTTTCTCGCTTCCCGGGGCTTTCCGTATGACGTGATTCGTCGCGTTCTTGAAGCGGCACCGAGAACTTCGGAGTGACCTGTTGCGGTTAGCGTGTTTTTTTGAAAAACGCTACACTGCGCAATTACATTAGGGTTTTCCCGAATTAAGGACGCTTTTCCCGTGGAATATTTGTATGACTTGCTCGTGAATCTGCACTGGGGTGCGGTCGGGCAGATTATCTTGATTGATTTACTTCTCGGTGGCGATAACGCCGTTGTCATTGCACTGGCTTGTCGAGACTTGCCGCACAATCACAGGTTGCAAGGCATTGTCATCGGCACGGCCGGGGCCATCATCCTGCGCGTGATTCTCATTACGTGTGCCGTGGCCCTGCTGGACTTACCGTTCCTGAAAGTGGCCGGCGGAGCCCTCCTGGTTTGGATCGGTGTGAAGTTGCTACTGCCGGAAGCGGAAAAAGCCGGTGAGAAAATCGCCTCGAGCACAAAACTATTTACCGCCGTCAAGACCATTATCATCGCCGACTTCATCATGAGCTTGGATAACGTGCTTGCTATCGCGGCAGCTGCGCAGCAGGCTCATGACGATCACCAGACGCTTTTGGTGATTTTCGGTCTTTTGGTTTCGATTCCGTTTATCGTATTCGGTAGCCAGATTGTTCTGGCCTTCCTCGATCGTTTCCCGATTATCGTTTGGTTCGGCGGAGCGCTTTTAGGCTGGATTGCCGGGTCGATGATTTCCACCGATGCAATCATGCTCGAGCATCTGCCGCAACTAGCTAAGTACCACACGGTTGCCTGTATTGCCGGCGCGGCGCTTGTTGTGGCGATTGCGCTCTTATTAAGGAAACGTCGCACCGCACAGGGCGCCTAAAGAGTACCGGCTAAAAGGCGCTCTGTAGCCAGTAAAAGATTGCGGGCTGTCCCGGTCGCATCCGGTGTAATGGTCGGTTCAACTAGACCGTCCTTGCCGAGCAAAATGCGCGTCGGAACGCCGGCTCGATGCGCCGCTTCCAAATCTCGATTCTTATCGCCGAACGCAATGCTTGTCGTCAAATCGATGGCAAGCTCCTGAGCAGCTTGCAAAAAGAGTCCGGGTTCGGGTTTGCGGCAGTGACAGACAACGTTGTAGGCGGCAACAGGGGCGTCTTTTAAGTGCGGACAGCAATAAATGCCCGATAACGGGGCACCGGCTTTGTCAAAAAGTGTTTTGATGTGCTCGTTTAAGCGGGCTAAATCAGCCGGAGTAAAAAAGCCGCGGGCAATTCCCGATTGATTGGAGACAATTACAAGGGCAAAGCCGTGCTCTTTCCAAGCGCGACACGCCTGAAGGACTCCGTCTATGAGGGTAAAGTCCTCGATGCGATACACGTAGCCGTGATCGATGTTAATCACGCCGTCCCGATCGAGGAATACCCCGCGTAGCCCCATTATTTATCGCCTGTCGGATAGGTTTGCGACAAGTAGTGCATGTATTTGGCCGTACCTTCCTCGACGCTCTTAAAGTGCACATCGCAACCGGCGGCGCGCAGCTTTTCAAGATTCGCCTGTGTATAGGCCTGATACTTACCTTTCAAGTCTTCGGGGAAGGGGATGTACTCAATGAGACCTTCCTCAACGGCTTCTTTGAGGGTTCTCTTTTTCTCAGATAAGGCATTGACGACACTTAAAGCAACGTCGTTAAAGGGTTGAGCCCGGCCGGTGCCGCAGTTATAAATACCGCTGACGGGTTTATTGAGAAAGTGCATGGCAACGGCAATCACGTCTTCGACGAACACAAAGTCGCGCATCTGCCCGCCGTTTCCGTACCCGAGGCACCCTTCGAATAGACGCACCTTGCTTTCCTTTTTAAACTGGAAGTACTGGTGGAAGGCAACGCTTGCCATACGTCCCTTGTGCTGCTCGTGCGGTCCGTAGACGTTAAAGTACCGAAGTCCGATTACCGGTGCCGTCAAACTCTTAGCCCGACGCCGCAACACTTGATCGAAAAGGTATTTGGAGTAGCCGTAAACGTTCAAAGGATGTTCGTAACGCACATCTTCGACGAAAACAGGACCGGGACCGTAGGTTGCGGCCGAGCTGGCATAGATAAACGGAATCTTCAACGTTTGCGCCCACTCGAAAAGCTCGAGCGTATACCGATAGTTATTGTCCATCATGTAGCGCCCATCGCCTTGCATGGTGTCCGAACACGCTCCCTGGTGGAAGATGGCTTCGGGTTTCGGAGCCTTGCCGGCACGCACTCGGGCAATAAAGTCGACTTTGTCGAAATAGTCGCTAATCGTGCATGTTGTCAGATTGACGAACTTATCCGAGCGCGTGAGATTGTCCACGGCGATGACGTCCGTAATTCCCGCAGCATTTAAGGCCCGAACGTTGTTGCAACCGATAAAGCCGGCGGCGCCGGTAACAAGATAAGCCATAGTTATTCTCCGAAAAGTTCGCCGTAAGAGACCGATGCCGTGCCCAGTTTTCCGACGACAATGCCGCCGGCACGGTTGGCAATCCGAACGGTCTGATCGAGCGGCAGACCGGCGGCAATCATGGCGGCCGTGACGGCAATGACGGTATCGCCGGCGCCCGAGACATCGAACACCTCGCGTGCCTGAGCCGGAACGGTCAGTGCCCCGTCTTGAGTAAACAGTGTCATGCCTTCTTCGCTTCGTGTTAAAAGAAGTGCTTGAAGACCTAAGCGTTCGCGTAGTGCCTGAGCCCGGTTTTCCAAATCCTCTTCGCCTGTCCACTGACCGGTCACTTGCGCTAATTCTGCGCGGTTCGGCGTAATGAGTGTTGCTCCGGCATACCGGTCGTAGTCATCCCCTTTGGGATCGACGAGGACAGGGATACCTTTTTCGCGCGCCATGGCAATCATGCTCTGAATGTAATCGAGACCGCCTTTGCCGTAGTCCGATAAGACCAGCACGTCGTAGTCTCCGAGCACTTCGGAAAAGTCCGTCAGGAGTCCGGAAAGAACCTCGTTGGACGGGTGTTCTTCAAAGTCGATTCGAACGAGTTGCTGTTGCCTGGCAACGATGCGTAACTTAAGGATGGTTTTGCGATCGGCATCGATACTTAAGCGTGACGTAATGCCGGCTTTTTCTAAAAGCTCCTGAAGTTTGGCTCCATTTTCGTCGTTACCGACGACGCCCATGAGCGTTGTGCGAACGCCGAGACTCGCAACGTTCAGCGCCATGTTGGCCGCCCCTCCGAGTCGCTCATCGGAGCGGACAATGCGCACCACGGGAACGGGAGCTTCCGGAGAAATACGGTTGGCATCGCCGAACCAGTATTTGTCAAGCATGGAGTCGCCGACAATTAAAACTCGTTTTTTTGCAAGGAGTTGTTTATCCATGAATCGTATCAGCGGAAAAGCTATGGGAAAACGTTGCAAGTCGTGTCATTTTACCGTTCCGTCACTCGCTTAAACGGCGCGGCAAACGGTTTTTTTGCAGAAAAACTTCAAGAACGCATGGTTTCTCAATGCGATTTCAAAGTTTGGCTTCGAGCGGTACGCAACGCTTGCTCGGGCTTTTCGGACACGGCGTGTTGACCATGGCCAGAATAGAGGGAAAGCGCTTGCCGCAGAAGCGACAGAAAAAATCTTTTTGTGCCGGGTTGTTCGCAATGAACTGACAACGGTTTGCGTTAAAAAAGCGACCGTTTTGAGAGTTGCAGCAACGCGAAGACGGCATGCCGCTTTTTTGTCCGCAAAACACACAGATGTAGTTAAGTGCCATGGAACTCTCCTAAAAAACGGACTCGGACTGGCTTCATCGATCCGAAGGTTCAAAGAAAAAGCGCTCGCAGTTTAGTCCGAGTTCGATTGTTGTGCGGGAGCGGATTTAACGCCGACACAAGACGCTCGGCCCCTCAGGCTTGTCGCGCAAGAGCACATGGGAGTAAAAGCACGAAAGAAATCAAGGGACAAACCGCGCAATTTTCTTTGAAAATCGGTAGTCTTTCCCATAAGAAACGATAGGGAGGCAGTATGCAAGACGCAGCATTTGCGCAGCGAGTCTCCTGGGCAAAATCGCTTGCCCGAGGCCGTTGGAAGGCAA
>OLVS01000471.1_pt1 | contig 20154 bp, 18 predicted proteins | sample 1644121 | NCBI WGS metagenome assembly OLVS01 (sample SAMEA103958121, study PRJEB25191) | human gut metagenome
TACGACTAAAACGCCAGCTCTCGCATAACGAGAACTGGCGTTCTTTGACAGGCTGGAAAACAGGAACTCCACCCCTATGGGTGGAGTTCCTGTTTTCAGTGAAGAGTTGTAGTATGCCGCCGCTGGCGGCATGATTGGAATAGCGGCGGGGTGAGAACACCCCGCCGCTTGCTTTTGGCAGCAAAATCGTCAGATTTTGCGCCAGTTTATTTCATGGTCAGACTGTTCTGCAGCACCATGACGCTGTACAGGAACAGCACGTCCTCGCTGCCGTCAAATGTCAGGTATCGGCCCAGCAGCTGGCTGGGCAGATACCGGATATCCACCGCGTAAATGGTACGGTAGCTCTCCGCCAGCAGCGGGATCAGGCTGCTGCCGAAGGAGTCCCGGAACACCACCAGCGTTTTATCCGTGGCGGACAGGGGACTGTCGATGTGCAGCAGGGACTTGCTGCCCTGCAGATAGAGGTCGTAGGGGGTCTTTGTGTCCACGGCGGACAGGTCGTACAGGCTCTCCTGCGCTTCCGTTTCGTAGTCATAGACGGTACAGGCGTCCAGCGTCTCGCCGGTGAGATACCGCAGCGTGTCCGCCGTCAGGGGCTCCTCTGTTTTCCCGGTGTAGCTGCCGAAAAAGGGCGTGTCCACGGCGTTTTCCTGAAAATCCCCCGTCAGCGGTACGTCCATGGCCTGCGCCAGCGTCTGCGCTGTGGGCACAAGGCATTCCTGCCGCCAGTGAGGGTCGGTGCGGTAGTAGTCCTCCAGCGTCAGCCCCGGCGCAATATCCACATACCGCACAAAGTCCAGCTGCGCCAGCAGCGCGTCCGCCGTTTCCTGTGCAGAGGCGGGGGTATAGCCCTCAATGGCCGGGACGAAGCTGCCCTTGTCGGGGATGACGGACAGGTAAATATGGCCGTCATTGCCGGTCAGATAGCTGTCGTAAAGCTGCTGGAGCTTCCGGGCAGCATAGTCCAGCGACCGCTGGTCATACGCCGCCTCGGTGGAGACAGCATAGCCGCCGCTGACATACACGTCAGGAAGTGCCGCCGGCGGCGGCGCTTCCTGTTCGGGCACCCATTTTACCGCGCCCAGCAGCAGGGCACAGCTCAGCAGCACAAAGGCTGCCCGTTGCACGGCGTTTCTCACGCCTGCATCGCCTCGTCGTAGGCCAGCTCCATGCCGAAGATGCCGTTGAGACGGCTGGCAAAGGCGTCCACCAGATCCTCCGCGCCGACCACTGTCACCACGTACTCACCACGGACGGCCACCACTACCTTTTCGGGGAAGCCGCACATCCAGTGATGCTGCTGGATGCTGTCCCGCAAGGAAGAGGCCAGCTCCTTGGCGTCGCCGGTGGCGTGATAGGCAGCGGCGGTAAAGGTGTTGGGGTTAAGGGCGTGGGACAGCGTAGCCGCCTGATCCACCTGCGCCGTCTCCGGCAGAGCCAGATTGGCCTCCGCCGTGGCGCGGTCGGACAGGTCGTAGTCGGCAGGCGCGTCCTCGACCATATTCTCGCCGGTCTCGCCGCCTACCACGGAAAACTTCTCGTCGTCGCCGTAATCGTTCCATGCCGTCTCCAGAATCCCCAGGGCACTGGTGATCTCGGCGGGCTGGTCGCCGGACTGGTCGTCCTTGGCGTCGTTGCTGCTGCCGCAGGCCACAAGGGACAGGGCCATCACAGCGGCCAGCATCAGGGCAAAAAACTTTTTCATTGAAATATCCTCCTTGGTTTCCACAGTTGCTGTGGGTCTGCTTTGTTAGACGCACTTCCGCATGATTTTGTTCCCGGAAATTTGTGGAAAATATATGAATTATTATAGCCAGGTTTGGTCAAATCCATAAGGCAGCAGCTCTTTCAGGGCAAATTTCTTGGCGTCGCCCGCCTTGTTGATGCAGAGCACCTCCATCTGCGGGGCAAACTCCATCATCACTTGACGGCAGGTACCGCAAGGGACGCAGTAGTCGTCGCTGCGGCCGGCGATGGCGATGCGGACGAAGTCCCGGTGCCCCTCGCTGACCGCCTTGAAGATGGCGGTGCGCTCGGCACAGATGGTGGCGCCGTAGGCGGCGTTTTCGATGTTGCAGCCGGTAAACACCGTGCCGTCGGCGCACTCCAGCGCCGCGCCTACAGGGAAGTGGGAATAGGGGATATACGCCCTATCCAGCATGTCGATGGCCTTTTGGCAAAGCTCTTTTTCCGTCATGATCGTCTCTCCTTTTAACTTAATTTTGCCTGACCGGTATACAGCTGATAGTACCGGCCCTTTTCCTCCAGCAGCTGGCCATGGTCGCCCCGCTCGATGATCTGCCCGTTCTCCAGCACCAGAATGGCCTGCGCGTTGCGGACGGTGGACAGACGGTGGGCAATGACGAACACCGTGCGGCCCTCCATCAGCGAGTCCATGCCCTTTTCGATCAGCGTCTCGGTACGGGTATCGATGGAGCTGGTGGCCTCGTCCAGAATCAGCACAGGGGGATCGGACACAGCGGCGCGGGCAATGGCCAGCAGCTGCCGCTCGCCCTGACTGAGCCCCGCGCCGTCACCGGTGATGACGGTGTCGTAGCCTTGGGGCAGATGGCGGATGAAGCTGTCGGCGTTGGCCAGCCTGGCGGCGGCGCGGATCTCCTCGTCGGTGGCGTCCAGCTTGCCGTAGCGGATGTTGTCGGCGATGGTGCCGGTGAACAGGTGGGTATCCTGTAACACCATGCCAAGAGAGCGCCGCAGGGAGTCCTTGGCAATGTCCTTCACGTCGATGCCGTCGTAGGTGATGGTGCCCTCCTGAATGTCATAAAAACGGTTGATCAGGTTGGTGATGGTGGTCTTGCCTGCGCCGGTGGAGCCCACGAAGGCGATCTTCTGGCCGGGCTTGGCAAACAGGGACACATCGTGCAGCACCGTCTTTTCCCCGTCGTAGGAGAAGGTCACGTGGTCGAACCGCACGTCGCCCCGCAGCTCCACCAGTGTGCCGTCGGGCTTCTTCCATGCCCAGCGGCCGGTGCGCTGAGCGGTCTCGGTCAGCGTGTCGCCGTCCTTTTCCACACGGACAATGACGGTTTTGCCCTCGTCGGTCTCCGGCTGGGCGTCCATCACGGCGAAGATGCGCTCCGCGCCTGCCGCTGCCGCCAGCAGCGTGTTCACCTGCTGGCTGATCTGGCCGATGGGCTGGCTCACCTGCTTCACATACAGCAGGTACGCGCCCAGCGAGCCCACGTCGAACATGCCGCCGATGGCCAGCAGTCCGCCTACGCAGCAGGTGACGGCGTAGTTGATCTTGCTGAGGTTGCCCATGGCAGGCATCATCATACCGGCGTAGGCCTGCGCCGCCGTGGCAGCCTGACGGTACGTGTCGTTGAGGGTGGTGAACTGACCGATGGCCTGCTTCTCGTGGTTAAAGACCTTGATGACCTTCTGGCCCTCGATCATCTCCTCGATATAGCCGTTCACCGCGCCCAGCGCCGCCTGCTGCCGCTGGAAATTCACGCGGCTGCGGCCGCCGATGACCTTTACCACGCCGCCCATCAGCGCCAGAAAGCCGAAGGTGATCAGCGTCAGCCACGGATTCAGGACGATCATCATCAGCACCGTGCCCACAAAGGTCAGCACATTGGAGATGATGCTGGCGAAGCTGCTGTTCAGCATCTCCGACACGGTGTCGATATCGTTGGTAAAGCGGCTCATCAGGTCGCCGGACTGGTGCTGGTCATAGTAGCGGATGGGCAGCTCCTGCAGGCGGTCGAACAGATCCTGCCGGATGGCGGCCACTGTCCGCTGGGCCACATGCACCATAATGCGGGCGTAAGCGTAGGAACACCCGGCGCTGAGGGCGAACAGCCCGCCCAGCACCACCAGCATTTTCAGCAGGCCGGGGAAGTCGCCGGGGAGGATATAGTTGTTCAAAAGGGGCTTCAGCAGATAGCTGGAGGCCACGCTGGCGGCGGAGCTGACGATCAGACACACGGCCACCAGCACCAGCGACGCCTTGTATTTCCCCACGTAGCCCATCAGCTTTTGGAAGGTGCCCTTCATATCCTTGGGCCGCTGGTAGCCGTGGGCATTGGGGCCGTGTCCGCCCCGGGGCGCTCTCGTTTTGTTGTCAGCCATCGATGCTCACCCCTTCCTGCTGGGATTCATAGACCTCGCGGTAAATATCGCAGCTCTCCATCAGCTGCGCGTGGGTGCCCTGTCCCACGATGTGGCCGTCGTCCAGCACAAGGATCATATCCGCATCCATCACGGAGGTGACGCGCTGGGCGATGATAAGCTTGGTGGCGCCGGGCAGAGCCTCCTTCAGCGCGGCGCGGATCTTCGCGTCGGTGGCGGTATCCACGGCGGAGGTGCTGTCGTCCAGGATCAGCACCTTGGGCCGCCGCAGAATGGCCCGTGCGATGCACAGCCGCTGCTTCTGGCCGCCGGATACGTTGGTGCCGCCCTGCTCGATGTGGGTATCGTACCCGTCGGGCATTTTTTCGATAAACTCATCGGCGCAGGCCATGCGGCAGGCCTCGGCGATCTCCTGATCGGTGGCGTCGGCGCGGCCCCACCGCAGGTTCTCCCGGATGGTGCCGGAAAACAGGGTGTTCTTCTGCAGCACCATGGCGCAGCCGTCACGCAGCGCCTCCATGGTGTAATCCTTCACGTTGTGGCCGCCCACGTACACCGCGCCCTGATTAACTTCGTAAAGGCGGGGGATCATGCTGACCAGCGTAGACTTGGCGCTGCCGGTGCCGCCCAGAATGCCCACCGTCATGCCGCTTTCGATATGCAGGTCGATATCGTTCAGGTTCCAGCTCTCCGCCGTGGGATGATACTTGAAATACACATGGTCAAAGCGGATATCACCGTTTTCCACCGTCAGGTCGGCGTCCGCCTGACCGTCGGTGATCTCCGGCTGCTCCTGCAAAACCTCCTTGATACGCTTGGCGCAGGCGATGGCACGGGTCAGGAACATCAGCACCATGGACACCATCATCAGGGACATCAGGATCTCGCTGGAATAGGTGAAGAAGGCCATCAGGTCGCCGGACAGCAGCGTGCCCTCCGCCACATCGTGGCCACCCAGCCACATGACCGCCACGATGGTGCCGCCCATCAGCAGGATCATCACCGGCATGAACATCACCACAAAGCCGAAGGCCCGCTCGGCGGTGTCCCGCAGTTTGTCGCTGCGCTGGCGGAACTTCTCCTTCTCCTCGTCCTCCCGGACGAAGGATTTCACCACCCGCACGGCGTTCAGGTTCTCCTGCACCACAAGGTTCACATCGTCGGTGGCGCTTTGCAGCGCGGTGAAAAAGGGCCCTACGTACCGGATAACGATCACCACCGCGATGATCAGCAGCGGCACCACCACCAGAAACACCTGACTCAGATCAAGGCTGATCTCCGTGGCCTTAATGATGGCGGTGATCAGCATGACCGGAGCGCGGACGCACATGCGCATGCCCATGAACAGCGTCATCTGCACCGAGGCCACGTCGTTGGTCAGGCGGGTGATCAGGGACGCGGTGGAAAAATGCTCGATATTGGCAAAGGAAAACCGCTGCACCTGCTCATACTCCGCCTGACGCACCTGCGCACCGAAGCCCATGGAGGCCTTGGCGGCGAACACCGCCGCGCCTACGCCGCCTGCCAGCGCCAGCAGCGCCAGCACCAGCATTTTCAGGCCCATCAGCATAATGTAGCGCCGGTCGCCGCTGGCGATGCCCACGTCCACGATATCGCTCATGGCCTGGGGCAGCTCCAGCTCCAGCACCGCCTCCGCGATGGAGCAGGCCACGCCCAACAGGATCCATTGGCGATAGCCCTTGGTATAGGGATAAAAGGTTCTCATTCTGTGTCCTCCTGTGTTTCGCTGAGATTATCCGCCAGACGCAGCAGCAGCCGGCGCAGCGTGTCCCGCTCCTCCGGGGAAAAGCCCTGCGCCGCCTGTTGGTTCACCTGCTCGGCGATGGCGAGAAACTGCCGGTAAAACTGCCGCCCGCTGTCGGTCAGCGCCAGAATGCGGCAGCGGCCGTCGCTGTCGCTGGTCTGGCGGCGCACCAGCCCCTTCTCCTCCAACCGGCCCACGATGCCGCTGGCGGTGGAGGGCTTTACCATCAGGTGCTGCTCCAGCATCCGCTGGTTCACCTGTCCCTCCGCCTCCTGCAAATAGGTCAGCGTCCGGCACTGCATGGGAGATACGTCATACTGCCGCAGCTTTTTCGTCATCAGCCGGTGCATCTGGTGGTCGCAGTAGCCCATCAGCACGCCCAGATGCTTTACCTCATGGATATCGCGGCATGCCATAGCATTCCCTCCTTTTGTGGATCATATTTTTAATATTTAGTATGCTAAAAATTAGTATGCTAAATACTACCACAACCATTTTTAATCGTCAAGAGGCAGCAAGCCGTACCCCTGTGAACAATTTGTGAATTCTTTGTCATAGTCGTTGACAGCGGCCCCCACTGGATGTATAGTGGTATCAGCCAAAGAAAATGTTTTACATTGTTATTCTCTCTCCTTTCATGAAAAAAGACGAGGCTGATGTCCGCAGCCTCGTCTTTTTGTTTTTTATTTTCTGTCAAAATACGCCAGCAGCAGATCCACCACCGTGCCGTAGTTCTGCACGCCGTCGGTGAGGCCGTTGGACTTGAGGAAGCCGTCGTACACCTTGGTGGCGGCGGTGTTCACCAGCCCGTCGAACTGCGCCCAATAGGCGCTGTTCTGCCGCAGGTCGGCCCGCACCGTGTCCGGCAGACTGTCCCGGAGGGTCTGCCACGTCTCAGGCGCCGCCCGGTACAGGGCGTTGGCCAGATGGACATAGCCCATGAGATAGCCGGAGTACTGGTAGGCGGGGCTTTCCGCCGTGATGGCCGCCAGAATGCCCACGAAGTTGCACTCCTGCTCGGTGGCGATGCCCTGCTGGTGCGCCAGCTCGTGGCAGATGTTGGCGGGCAGATAGCAGGCAGGGCTTTCGTCATTGAGGTTGGCCTCGCCCGTAAAGGGGAAGTAAAAGCCGCTGAAGTCCAGATAGCTCATGCCCCGCGAGGACACGAAGGCTTTCGGGGCGGCACTGGGCTTTTTCAGGCAGTCGAACTCCTCCACCACGCCGTCATAGGCGGTCATGGCGTCGGCAAAAATGGCGCTGCGGGGCACGGCGAAGCAGCCTTTTTCGTCCCGCTGTATCTGATTGCTGAGAGCGGATACCTTTTCGGCAAAGCGCTCCGTCAGCGCCGCCAGCTCCTCTACCGTGCCACCGCGAGCCGTCAGGCCGTTCCTGTCTTGAAAGCTGTCGGTTCCGTAGAACACGCCCCACAGCAGGCAGAAGCCCGCGTAAACGCTCAGCGCCGTACACAGCGCCGTCAGGCCCACGCGGCACAGCCGCCGCCCCTTATGGGGTCGGGTCAGCAGGCACCGCAGCTGCCACGCCAGATAGAAGATAACGATATAGATACCCGATAAAATCAGCACCTCCGCCACGGAGACGGAGGTCAGGCCGCACAGGCGGCCTACCGCCTGCTCAAAGGGCAGAACAATCCGGCCGCACAGCCAGTTCATGGCCGTGCGGCTGTTTCTGAAAGAGAAGTAGGCGGCGAAAAACACTGCCAACCCCGCCAGCCACCACAGATAGCCCCGGTATCTCCGGGCAAACGCCTTCATGCCAGCTGCTTGCCGGTGAAGTACATCACGGTGTGGCCGGTGGTGATGAGCTTGCCGGTTTCGTCACGAATCTCGGAATCGCAGAAAACCAGCTTGCCGCCCGCCTTCTGCACCCGTCCGGTGGCGATGAGCTTGCCGGAGGCAGGCCCGGCGTTGACACAGTCGATGGTGCCGCTGACGGTGACGCAGGCCTCCATCCGCGTGGTCAGGATGGCCATGCCGCAGGCCACGTCCGACAGGGTAAACAGAATGCCGCCGTGGGGGGTGCCCCAGCGGTTCAGCGTCTCGGGGTGGATCTCCACCTCCACCTGCGCCCAGCCGTCGTCCACGGCCACGATCTTCACGTGGTTGTGCACGTCAAAGGGCTCGCTGTCCAGCGCCAGATTCAATAGTTGCTGCTTTCTTTCGTCTGTCATATGTTATCACTCCGCTGCTTTTAATAATTGTTTCGTATATTCCGCCTGAGGGTGGTCGTACAGCTCGTCCACCGTGCCCTGCTCCACGATGCGGCCGTCCTTCATCACAAGGCACCGGTCGCAGATCTCATACACCACATTGAGGTCGTGGGAGATGAACAGGTAGGAGATGCCGAACTCCTGCCGCAGCTGGGCAATCAGCTGCAAAATCTGGGCCTGAATGGTCACATCCAGCGCCGACACCGCCTCGTCCGCCACGATCAGCCCCGGCTTCTGGATCAGCGCCGCGCCGATGCACACCCGCTGCTTCTGTCCGCCGGACAGCTCGTGGGGATAGCGGTCATAGTAGCTCTCGTCCAGTCCCACCAGCGCCATGGTGTCCCGCACCCGGCGCTCCACGCCGGCCTTGTCGTACTTGCCGTAGATATACAGCGGCTCGGCCAGCGCTCTGCCCACGGTAAAGGCGGGGTTCAGGCTGCCCGCCGGATCCTGAAACACCATCTGGGGCCGCTTGGTGTGGTGCGTCACCGTGCCGGTCACATCGCTCTCCATGCCCAGCACAGCGCGGGCCAGCGTGGATTTGCCGCTGCCGCTCTCCCCCACCAGTCCCAGTATCTCGCCCCGGTACAGGGTAAAGCTCACGTCGTGCAGCACCTGATACCGCCGCTTGCGCAGGCCTGTGCCGCTTCTGTACCACACATTCAGGTCGTTGACCTCTAATACCGTTTCTCGCATAGCTTCTTCCTCGTGGGTATGGCGGCAATGAGCCGTCTGGTATAATCCGCCCGGGGATCGTAGAACACCTGCTGGGTATCGCCGGTTTCCACGATGAGTCCCTTTTCCATCACCGCCACGCGGGTGCACAGCTTGCGCACCACGTTCAGGTTGTGGGAGATAAACAGGATGGACATGCCCATTTCCCGGTTCAGCCGCCGCAGCAGCTCCAAGATCTGGGCCTGAATGGTCACATCCAGCGCCGTGGTGGGCTCGTCCGCCAGCAGCAGCTTGGGCCGGGAGATAATGGCGGCGGCGATCATGGCCCGCTGGAGCATGCCGCCGGACATCTGATGGGGGTACTTCTGATAGACCTCCTCCGCGTGGGGCAGGTCAACGTCCCGCAGGGCCTGCAAGGCCCGCTGCCGCCGCTCCTGCGCCGACAGGTCGGTGTGTACCCGCAGGGCTTCCTCCACCTGAGGGCCGATGCGCATAACAGGGTTCATGGCGCTCATAGGCTCCTGAAACACCACGGAAATGGCGCAGCCCTGCCGCTTGCGCATCTGGGCCGGGGTCAGCGCCAGCAGATCCTTGCCGTCCAGCAGCACCTGCCCGGACGCATCCGCCCGGTCATGGGGCATCAGGCCGGACACCACCATGGCGGTCACGGTCTTGCCGCTGCCGCTCTCGCCCACCAAACCCATGATCTCGCCGTCGGCCACCGTCAGGTCAATGCCCCGCACGGCGTCGTGGTCGGCGCCATGGAACCGCACCCGAAGGTCCTTGATCTCCAGCACGGTCACGCACCCCCTTTCTCCAGCCCGTCGCCCATCATGCTGACGCCTAAGATCAGCAGCACGATCACAAGGCCGGTACACAGCACGTACCAGGGGGCCTTTATCATATAGCTCTGGGATTCGGACAGCATGTAGCCCAGCGAGATATCAGGCGGCGCCACGCCGATGCCCAGATAGCTCATGCTGGCCTCTGCCAGCACGGCGTTGTTAAACCCGATGACCAGCGCCGGCAGCAGCACGTCCCATGTGTTGGGCAGAATGTGCCGGAAGATGATCCGCAGATGGGAGGCTCCCATCAATCGGGCAGATTTGACATAGTTCATGGAGCGGTGGCGGGCAAACTCCGCCCGCACCACTCTGGCAAAGCTGGGAATGAAGGCCACACCCAGCGCCAGGATCACATTGTATTTACCAAAGCCCAGCATGGCGATGAACACCAGCGCCAGCAGAATGTTGGGAAAGGCCGTCAGCGCGTCGTTGACCCGCATCAGCACCTCGTCCGCCACGCCGCCGAAGTAGCCGGTAAAGGCGCCCACCAACGTACCCACCGCGCCGCCGATGGCCACGGTGCACAGAGAGATGAAGAACGTCGTCCCCATGCCCGCCATCACCCGGCTGAAGATATCCCGGCCAAAGTTGTCAGTACCGAACAGGTGGTGCAGGGAGGGCGGCAGGAATTTCTGACTGCCCGCGATGGCTACCGGATCATAGGGCGTCCAGACATAGCCGATCAGCGCCAGAGCCGCCATGATAACGGCGATGGTCAGGCCGATGCGGAAGGACGTATTTTTCTTTTGCAGCAGCATGCGCGTCCCTCCTTATTGCAGCCGCAGCCGGGGATCCAGCCGCTGGTTGAGGATATCGGCCAGGCAGTTCACCAGCACCACCCACAGCGCCAGGATCACCACAATGGCCTGCACCACCGGGAAGTCCCGGTTGGCGATGGAGGTCAGCAGCAGGCGGCCAATGCCGGGGATGGCAAAGACCTGCTCGATAATGACGCTGCCGGCCACAATGTCCGCCACCGTCATGGCGAGGAACGCCACCGTGGGCACCACGGCGTTGCGCAGCACGTGGCGGTACAGGGTGGCGCGGGGCGAGTTGCCCCGGCTGTAGGCGGTGCGGACATAATCCTTGTTCAGCTCGCCCACGATGGAGCTTTTCAGCATCCGCACCGTCATGGCAATGCGGGGCAGGGCGATGGCTACCGCCGGATAGATCAGATAGCCCACGCTGCGCCAGAAGCTCTGGTCCGGGGAGATAAACGCGCCGGGGTCGAACCACCGCAGCACAAGGCCGCACAGCAGCGTCAGCAGAATGCCCACCACAAAGGGCGGCACCGCCATGACCACCTGACCCAGCACCGTCAGGGCGCGATCCAGCCAGCCGCCCTGACGGGACGCGGCGAACAGCCCCACCGGCAGCGACACCGCCACGATCAGCACAAAGGCGATGGCCGTCAGCAATGCGGTGACACCCAGCTTGCCGTGCAGCAGCGACGCAACCGGCATGGCGTACACATAGGACGTGCCGAAATCGCCCCGCAGGGCGTTCAGCATCCACTCGAAATAGCGGGTGAAAAAGGGACGATCCAGCCCCAACTCCGCCCGGAGAGCCGCCACCGCTTCGGCGGTGGCGTCGCTGCCCAGCAGCTTGGTGGTGGGGTCGCCGGGGATGATCTGGAACGCCAGAAACGCGAAGAAAGAGACGATGACCATGGTCAAAAGCATCATTCCGATCTTCTTCACGATGTTTTTCATGGTCATCATCTCTTTCGTCTTGTTTGGTTAGATAAAGCCTCGCAGAGTTCGCGGCGCGGACGCCGCGAAAAAATCGAATCATTTTTCTGACGACATGTGCGTCAGAAAAATTCTTCTCGGTCGCCAGTGTGTCCGCAGGACGCGCGCAGCGACTGTAATCCCATTTGGCAATGAAATCGTCAGATTTCATGCCAGTACTTTTTACTCCCAGCCCACCGTGCTCAGATCCTGCGCATAGATGGGATAGAAAGTATAGCCCGTCAGGCCGGAGTGGATCGCCACCAGATCCGCCATATCCTGCAGGTACAGGTTGGCGGCGGTCTCGGTCAGCATGGTCTCCATCTGCTGGTAGAGGGCGGTCTGCTCCGCGTCGTCGGCACAGGCGCGAGCCTTGGCGTACAGCTCGTCATAGGCCGGGTTATTGTAGTTGACAAAGTTCTTGCCGTTGTCGGAGACAAAGCGCTCCAGCATGGCGCGGGCGGTGATATTCTTGGCGTCAAGGCCGGTGATGGTGGCGTCGAACTGGCGGCCCACATACACGTCGTTATACCACGTGGTGGCGTCCACCGGCTGCACCGTGGCCCGGATGCCGATGGCGGCCAGCTGCTGCACCACTACCTCGGCAGTGTCCATATGGGGCTGGTAGTTGGAGGACACGGCGATGGTCATGTCAAAGCCGTCAGGATAGCCGGCCTCGGCCAGCAGCTCCTTGCCCTTGGCGGGATCATAGCTGTAGTAGTCCACCAGCTCCGGCAGGAAGTACTTGGTCAGCTTGGGATAGATGCTGCTGCCCACGGCGGTGCCGTGGCCGTCAGCCATAATGTCCATGATCTCCTGACGGTTGATGGCGTAGCTCATGGCCTGCCGTACCTTTTCGTTGTCAAAGGGTGCTCTGGCGTTGTTGAGATACACCGCCTGCACTAGATTCATGGTGCCCTCGGCAACGGTGAAGTCGTCGCCCAGCTGAGCGGTCTGTGCGCTGGTCAGGTGGGCGCAGATATCCACGCTGCCGCCCTTCAGAGCCATCATCAGTGCGGTAGAATCCTCATAGATCTGATACGTTACCTTGCTGACCTTGGCGGGAGTGCCCCAATAGTCGTCAAAGCGCTCCATGATGATGTTCTCCTGGGGAGAGCGGGACACCAGTTGGAAGGGGCCGGTGCCGGGGATGAAGCCGGTCTGACCCTCGCTGCTCTGGGGAATGATGGCCGCCGTCAGGAAGTAGATCAGCTCCATGTCGGGCTGCTCCAGACGGAAGGTCACGGTGCGCTCGTCCGTCGCCTTCAGATCCTGAATAGCAGAAAGCGCCGACACCAGGGCGGAATCCCCGGAATTGCCGGCGCAGCGGTTGATAGAATAGATCACATCCTCCGCCGTTACCGGATCGCCATTGTGGAACTTCACGCCCTCACGCAGGGTGAAGGTGTAAACCAGTCCATCGTCCGAAATGTCGTAGCGTTCGGCTACCGCGGGGATCAATTCACCATCGGGGCCGGTTTTCACCAAGCCCTCGTAAACGTTGAATAAGACCTCTCTGGTTCCTGCCGCCGCTGACGCGTGGGGGTCAAGACTGTCTTCCAGGTCCTGAGCGATGGCCACAACGATCTCGTTGTTGGCTTTCCGCTCGTTTTGTACTCCGTTACTTCCTTCGTCGCCCTGGCTGCTGCCGCCTCCGCATCCGCAGAGTACAGCGCCTACCATTACCAGCGACAGGAAAAGAGATACCAGTTTCTTCATGTTCTTCTCCTTTTCTCCCCGCGTCCTTCCACGGGGACAGAAATAATGGTTTCCTTATTCAATTGTCAATGGGTCTGAGTCCCGCGAAAAGTGCAGGCTCAAGGGGCAGTGTACCACACTTTTCCCCATATGACAAGAAGAATTTTTGCGATAGCGTCGGCTTGTGAGGTGTTTCGTCCCCTCGGGGACGAGGTACTTTTGCCCATGGCGGCAAAAGTACCCAAAAACGCCATTTGAAACCGCAGGTTTCAAAACTTCCTACACGCTATATCCCTTGCAAATGTGTCACCTTTTACCGCGCGTTCACAGGACACGGCTGATATCGCGGCGTGTGACGAATCGATTTTCTTCTTGCGCCGCTGCCGCTCATCTTTTCAACGATAGAATCAAAAAGGTTGTTCGCTATGGGAATTAGCGGTAGCGGCACTGAAGCAGAAACGATCCTTTTACAAACCGAAAACGAAAGTATTGTGTAAACGCGTGGCATGCAGCCATAATCCTGTACGCAGCATAGCGCGCAAGGAAGTGAAGAAACCATCGGTTTCTTCCGGCTCTTTTGCCCACTTTTCCAGCTGTTGGGAAAAGTGGGCCGCCGGAGGCCGTCTTCCCGCTGGCACACGGAATACAAAAAAGGCGGCCTGAAGCCGCCTTTCTGCTTCGTTATTCCGGTTTGTCCTCCGCTCCCTCATCCGCACGAGCGGCAGCGCGGGATTGCCGCAGCGCTTCCTTGCGCTCCACGTAGGCGCTGGCCTCGGTGGGCATACCGCGCCGGGCCAGACGGCGATCCATCAGCCACTTCACCAGCATCCGCAGGCAGGCAAACACCGGCACGCCGAAGAACATGCCCAGCACGCCGAAGAAACCGCCGCCCACCAGAATGGCAACAATGACCCAGAAGCTGGAAATGCCGGTGCTGTCGCCCAGGATTTTCGGGCCGATCACATTGCCGTCCAGCTGCTGGAGCAGGATAATGAAAATGATGAAATACAGACACTTCAGCGGGCTCACCAGCAGGATCAGGAACGCGCTGGGGATAGCGCCCAAGAACGGCCCGAAAAACGGGATCACATTGGTGACGCCCACCACCACGCTGACCAGCGGGGTATAGGGCATTTTCAGGATGGAGCAGCCGACGAAGCACAGAATGCCGATGATCAGCGAATCCAGCAGTTTGCCCCGGACGAAGCCGGAGAACACCTGATTGGTGTTGTGCAGGCCGGTCAGGATCAGCTCCGCTTTTTCCTGCTGGAAGGTGGCGTAGATCATCTTGCAGCAGCGGGCCAGACTTTTCTCCTTCATGGCCAGCAGATACACGGAGATAATGATGCCCACGATCAGGTTCATGGCAAAGGTCACCAGACTGCGGATGCCCGTCCAGATGCCGCCGGTCAGGGCGGTGGCCAGCTCCTGCGCCTTGGGCAGAATGGTATCGGTCAGGGTGTTCAGGGCGTTATTGTAGTACTCGGTCAGCACATCGTTGGCCCAGCTTCCGATCTCCGGATTCGCCGCCAGCCACGTGTCCACCCAACGGTATACCTTATAATAATAGTACCGGGCGTTGCGGATCAGCATGGTAACGCTCTCGATCAGCTGAGGAATCAGCACGCTCATCAGCCAGTACAGCATAGCCAGCACCACGGCCCACGTCAGCAGAATGGCAGCCGCCCGCAGCAGGCCCTTGCCGCGCTTGAGCTTTTTGTCCCGCAGGCCCTTACATTTGCCGATGCACCACAGGATGCCCCGCTCGAACCACTTCACCAGCGGCGTCAGCAGGTAGGCCATGGCAAGGCCGTAAAACACGGGAGCCAGCACCTCGGCCAGCTTGCCCAGAATGTGCTGCAGCGTGCCGCCCTGATAAAAGGCGTCGTAAAACACCAGAATGGCACAGACCGTCAAAAACGCCGTCAGGCCCCATCGCCAGTAGACCTTTCCCTTCACGTCGCCGCCCCCTTCGCTTTTTCTCTATCATACTCACTTTTTCCCCATTTTGCAAGGGCTTTCCACAGGGGAATTGCATTTTCCCGCCGACTGTGGCATAATAGGAAGACGATCTTTTTCGGGAGGCTTTCCATGAAAACACTGCTATTCATCGTGAATCCCCGTGCGGGCCGTACCCGCTCCATGGCTCCCATGTTTGACGTGGTAGCGCGGTTCTCTCAGGCGGGGTATCTTATCAAGCTGTTCATCACCGAGGGCCCCGGCGACGCCAAGCGGGCGGCGGCGGAGCTGGGCGGCCAGTTCGATCTGGTGGTCTGCGCCGGCGGAGACGGCACGCTGAATGAAACGCTGTGCGGCCTGATGACACTGCCCCAGCATCCGCCCGTGGGCTATATCCCCCACGGCAGCACCAACGATTTCGCTGCCAGCCTGCGCATTCCCGCCCAACCTATGGCGGCGGCCAACGCCATTGCCGCCTGCACGCAGCCCCGGCGGCTGGATCTTGGACAGCACAACGGGCGGTATTTCGCCTATGTAGCCTCCTTCGGCGCTTTCACCCGCGCCTCCTACTCCGCCACGCAGGCGGCCAAAAACGCGCTGGGCCATCTGGCCTACATCTTCGAGGGTATGGGCGATCTGGACTCGCTGCGGCCCTACTGCTGCCGCATCGAGGCGGACGACGAGGTGTTCGAGGACGAATATATATTCGGCGCTGTATGCAACTCCACCTCACTGGGCGGCCTGATGAAGCTGGATCCCAACCACGTGAAAATGGACGACGGCAAGTTTGAGCTGCTGCTGCTGCGGATGCCGAAAAACGCCGTGGAGCTGAGCGGACTGATCGCCTCGCTGACCCGGATGGAATACGATGCGCCGGGCGTGATCTTCCGCCATGTGGCGCAGGTAACGCTGACCACCGACGACATCATTCCCTGGTCGCTGGACGGCGAATACGCCGCCAGCCAACCCAAGGTAGAGATCCTGAACCTGCATCACGCCATCGAATTGATGGGGTAAGCTTACGACCAAAGGCCCCCTTGTGTAAAGGGGGCTGTCGAGCGTCAGCGAGACTGGGGGATTGTCAACGTTAACAGACAACCCCTCCGTCAAAAATCAAAGATTTTTGCCACCTCCCCTTACACAGGGGAGGCTAATAAAGGGAGAAATTTTTCCTCCGATCTGTTGACAAACGTAAACCAATATGCTACAGTGTGATTACAGATGTAAACAGCAGGAGGTGAGAATATGGCACACATGGGTCTGACGGAGGCGGAATGGCAGGTGATGGAATGCCTGTGGACGTCCGCGCCGCGGACGGGACGGGAGATCATCGACGCGCTGGGAAAAACCACCGGCTGGAGCCGCAGCACCACCCTGACGCTGCTGCGGCGGCTGGAGGACAAGGGCGCGGTCAGCGCCGTCAGCGAGGGCGGCATGAAGCACTACCGGCCGCAGGTAGCCCGTGAGGACGCGGCGGTGCAGGAGACGGAGCACCTGCTGGAGCGGGTGTATCAGGGCAGCGTCAGCCTGCTGGTCAGCTCGCTGGTAAAGAAGCAGACGCTGTCTCAGGAGGAGATCGACAAGCTGTACGCCATTTTGCGGGAAATGGAGGAAGAGCATGATTGAATGGGTGGTATCCTCGTGTATCCTGATCCTTGCGGTGATCGCCCTGCGGTATCTGCTGCGGGGACGGATCAGCCTGCGGCTGCAATACGCCCTGTGGCTGCTGGTGCTGGCGCGGGTGCTGATCCCCGTCAGCTTCGGCAGCACGGACATCAGCGTCATGTCGGTGGTGGAAAAGGCCCCAGCGGTACAGGCGGTGGAAAGTGTCCGGGATGTGGATACCATCTGGCAGGCGCATGACGGTTCGGTGGAGGGCTATCCCGCCGGGCCGCTGATGCCGGACACGCCGGTGACGGTGGCGCCCAGCGTCACAAACGACCAGTTCAGCCGTATGGAGAGCGCCCTGACCCTGCGCAAGCTCCTGCTGCCGGTGTGGCGGTGCGGCGCGGCGGCGACGCTGCTGGTGTTTCTGGCGGCCAACGTCCGCTTTGCACGGCGTTTGCGGCGCTGCCGCCGTCCGCTGGCGGTGGAGGGTGCGGCACTTCCCGTCTATGTGGCGGAGGAGCGGGCGGTGCCCTGTCTGTTCGGCCTGTTCCGGCCCGCCATCTATGTGACGCAGGCCACGGCGGACGATCCGGAGCTGCTGCGACACACGGTGGCCCACGAGACCACCCATTTCCGCCATGGCGACCATGTGTGGGCGCTGCTGCGGGCAGTGTGTCTGGCGCTGCACTGGTGGAACCCTCTGGTGTGGTGGGCGGCTAAGCTGTCCCGTCAGGACGGCGAGCTGGCCTGTGACGAGGCCACCATCCGCGCCCTTGGCGAAACGGAACGTGCCGCCTATGGCCGCACGCTGATCCGTATGGCCTGCGGCCGGGGCGTAAGCCCACTGCTGACCGCCACCGCCATGGACGGCGGCAAGACCAGCCTCCACGAGCGGATCGTCCTGCTGGCGAAAAAGCCCCGGACGGCGGCGCTGGCCGCTATTGCTTTGGTGCTGGCGGCGGCGCTGTGCGTAGGCTGCACCTTTACGGGAGCGAAGAAGGAGGAACTATCCGGCAATCTGGGCTCCATCGCCGCCATGATGGCGAAGCTGACCACCGACGATCTGAGCAGCGAAAGTGTGAACAGCTATCCCGATATTGACTGGGAACAGATGGTAAAGGCCATCAACCGCGCCGCCGCCTACGAGATCACGGAGGAGGACTTCCAAAAGGCGGAGCAGGCCGATCACATGGAGGGGGAAAATCTTTGGTATCAAATATCGCTCTCTGTGGAGAACGGCGACGAGCTGGTATTAACCTGCAGCACTATTCCTGCGGATATCGTGCGTGTGATAGATTACTCCCCAGAGCAGGTGCCTACTTTTTCATCAGCGGCAATGCAGCCCGTTGCCTATTTCCGGGATCACGATCTTTATGAGCTGGTGCGGCAGAACGATTTCTACCGGGCTCACAGCACATTTCCGGAGGTAACTACGCCGGAGGTGGAGATCGCTCCTGCCGACCGGTTGGGGACGCTGCCCAGCAGGGCGGTGCTGACCACCCAGACTTTCACCTATGAGGATCTGACGCTGGAGGTGACGGACGTGTACTACACCGGCAAAGGTCTCGTGCGGGAGGATGAAACGCAGGTCTTTGAAAACAACTACTTTGTGGTGTGTCCCGGCGCTACCTTCACGGTGGTGTCCGGCGGCGCGGAGAACGACAGCAACGGCGTACCCCACGCCAACTGGAAGTATTACGATCCTTTCGGCGGCACTGTTGAACTGACGCCGGGCAGCGGGCCTTATGAGATCACGCTCAATTCCTCGATTGGCCGGGACAACTTCCCTGTGCTGCTCTTTAATCAGTTTGAGGGCTGGCTTCAGGAGCCTGCCGCCGACCCGGTGGAGGTGGTGCGCAAGGCCATCGAGGCGGACGCCCAAAAGCCCGCCACCCTCAGCACCCGCGTGATCTCCGCCGCTCTTGACGAGACGGAGACGGCCCGGATCGTGGAAATGTACAGCGACGGCGATCTGGCCCGATCCCGCGGCTGGACGAATGAACTGCTGGCCGACCACTTTGTGACGGTCAAGGCGGTGTATGAGGCCCAGTACGACGGCACAAAGACCTTTCTGGACAGCGGCACCATCACGGAATTTTTCTATCTCACCCAATATAACGACGGCAGATGGCGCATTGTAGACAACGGCGTGCGCTCCGTTCAGCGGTAAGGAGGACGGTATGAGAAAGAAAGGAAAAGCCTTGCTGGCGGCATTGTTGCTGCTGTTGGTGTTGACCGGCTGCGGCGCGGACAGTGCAGCGCAGCCGGAGCCGGGCACTGTGGCCGCCGCCATGGCGGAGATCACAGCGGAGAAGATCGATGATGGATTCATCGATCAATACCCCCAAATCACCGTGGAGCAGCTGGTGACGGCTCTGCATGACGCCGTGTCCTGCGAGATCACAAAGGAAGAAGCGGAAGCGGCGGGCTACGGGCAGGAGGATGGCTGGTGCGTCATCATCCCCGTCAGCGGCAGCCCCGACCTGGGGCTCTCCTGGGACAAGACGCTGGACATCGTGCAGGTGATAGATACCTCTGTCCTGTATTCTTCCTCGTATCCTCACCCGGAGGGCAGCATCGCGTACTTCCGCTGCCATGCGCTTTATCAGCTGGTGAGCCAGTGCCGCGAGGAGACGCCTACCGTTGCGGAGCGGATGGCCGCCATTCGTCCGGAGGATATCGGGAGTCTCTACTATCCCAACGTAACGGCGGAGCAACTGGCGGACGCCCTGCACGGCGCGGCGGAGCATCCCGTTACCGGAGGGCAGGCGCAAATGGGAGACTCGTACTTTTTCTGGCAGATCGATATGTACGAACACAAGATGGACGTTCGCTGCGGCCTGACGGAGAATGTGGTTCTGGTCGCTTCCTATGACGCCTCTGCCCGTGACGAGGGATATTTCGAGGATGAAACGCTCTACAATCTGGTGCGCCACTGCCGGGACTATGACGAGGTGGTCGATCAGGCGGCCTATGCCGCATTCAAGTCGGAGCTGGACGCGAGGATGCAGCGGACGCTGGACACCTACGCCACGAACCCCGGCGAATTCCACGCCTATCAGCTGACCCGCTTCACCAAGCTGTGGCAGTACGCCACCGAGGACGGCAACCGGGCGGAGGTGTACCAGTTCGACTATGCCCTGATCCCCGATAAGCCGCTGGAGATCGGCTGGGCAGGCGGCGTATATCTGGACAGCCAGCTGCGGATGCAGGGCTTCAACGACGCGGGAAAGGTAGTGGCCCGGTATAAGGATGATGCCTTCCTGGGGCTGGTGTTCATGTCATATGACGATCTCTATTGGACGCTGTTTGACGAGGACTGGGAGTGGGCCAACGATATGCTGGCCGCTATGGAGGACGCCTTATGAGAAAGAAAGGAATAGCGCTGCTGGCGGCTTTGCTGCTGGCGTTGCTGGCTGGCTGCGGCGCGAACGGCGCAGCGCAGCCGGAACAGATAGATGAACCGGCGGTAGACCCGAATCTCAGCCCCACGGCGGCCTTTATGGCCGCTCTGCAGGAGGACGAGGTGACAAAGGTTGCCCTTTGCGG
>OLVS01000511.1_pt1 | contig 18921 bp, 19 predicted proteins | sample 1644121 | NCBI WGS metagenome assembly OLVS01 (sample SAMEA103958121, study PRJEB25191) | human gut metagenome
CACTATTTCATCTGAGCGTCACGCAGACTAAGCGAAGCGCAGGACAGTCCGCTATCGCTTCTGCCGCCTACCGAGCCGGGGCGCGATTGTAGAATAAAGCAAACGTGTCTGTTGAATTTTCAACGAAAGAGGCTTTTATGAAAGAATTCTTTTCCGTTATCCGCTCTTCTCTGCTTTTTTCTGGAATTTCAGAGCAGGAATTTTCTTCTATGCAAACCTGTCTTAAGGCTGAAAATAAAAACTTTCCGAAAGGAGCCTTCGTGCTGCGCGCCGGTGATACGGCAGAATCGATCGGGCTTGTGCTATCGGGAAATGTTTTAATTGTACAGGAGGATATTTGGGGAAACCGCAATATTCTTTCCAAAGCAGGACCGGGACAAACCTTCGCCACTGCGTTTGCCTGTGCGCCTGGCTCTTTGCTGAATGCGAGTGTTATCGCAAAGACGCCTGTTACCGCTATGTTCCTGCCTGTAAAGCGGATTCTGAATGTCTGTTCGTCTGCCTGTTCACACCACAGCCGAATCATCCGAAACCTGCTTGGTGAACTGGCTGAGAAAAATCTGCATTTCAGTGAAAAACTCACGCACATGGGACAGCGCACGACGCGAGCAAAGCTGATGTCCTATTTTTCCGCCGAGGCCCAGAAACTCGGAGCATATGAATTTGATATCCCCTTTTCCAGACAGCAGCTTGCAGATTATCTTGGTGTTGAGCGCAGCGGACTGTCGTTAGAACTTGGAAAAATGCGAAACGAGGGGCTTCTCGACTTTCACAAAAGTCATTTTATTTTGAAGGTATGACAGCTGTCTCGCATACAGAACCGCACTTATTCCCGTTTGATTTTAATCGATGCTGCATAGGCGCTATTGCAAAGTCCCAGAACCGCTGACAGCACAAACAGCGTTTCAATCCCCAACGTCTTCCAAATCCAGCCGTCAAACAGGGCAATCAGAATCGTAATGAGATGATTCACGGAAAGTCCGGTCGAAATCGTCGCTTTAACTTCGTCAGCGCTGTCTGATAATTCCTGTGCATGGAGGTTTGCCTGTCCAAAGCAGCCGAGTTTCTGAAGAAAACAGATGCACCTATCAGCGAAATATCCTCGATGGTTGGATTCCATCAAATGAGCAACTTTGGAAAACGTTTTCGTGAGAAAACAGGATATTCTCCCAAAGAATATCGTGCTTTCAAAAAACTCGAGCAGTCTTTCCGAATCGCGCAATCCCATCTTCTTAGCCATATGGTAACTCATTGAGTACCACGCCACGTCAGACTGTTTTCAGGCAAATAAATGCAGCGCGCATCCCGCTTGAGAGGGATGCGCGCTGCTTTGTAAAGGGGGATCAAGCTTTATTTTCCTAGAACGCGATAGAGATACGTCACAATATCGGCCCTGGGCGACAGGTTGTCCGGCGCGAAGGGAACTGCCGTGCCGTCGAGCAGTTTCTGAGAGTTGGCCCATGCGACAGCCTCGTCATAGTAATTCGTGCCATCCGTATTCGCCGCAGGCTTGCCGTTGGCGCGCCAGAGGAATGTGACGACGTGGGCGCTGGTGCAGGTTCCGTTGGGACCGAAGGTCGTGTCGGTCGTACCGTTGGTCACGCCCTTTTCCACAGCCCAGAGGACGGCCTTATAGAAATAGTCCGACTCTGTTACATCGGTAAACGGATTCTCCGTCGAAGCAGGTTCCGGGCAGCCCATGGCACGCCAGAGGAAGGTCACGACCTGTCCGCGCGTGCAGGTTGCACTGGGCGAGAACGTAGTCTTGCTCGTGCCGGTAGTGACGTTTTTGTCAAGCGCCCAGAGAACGGCATCGTGATAATAGGCATCTGCCGGAACGTCGGTGAAGGGGTTGCTGGAATCGGCAGGTTCCTCATATTTTTGACCCTTGAGTTCAGCCGCGAGTTTGTTATTTGCTTCATATGCAAATAACGTCGGAATCTGGCAGATATCATATCCATTATTTCCGTCCGGAGAGGCATAAAATACATTTATGAGAAACATAGGATTCTCTATGCTAGAATCAATCAGTGCCCGCAGTTCAGCGCAGGTAAATGACACTTCTTTCCCGGCGGGGATCCCATAGTATTCGGACGTAATGTTTGTATGAGAGAAGTTTCCACTGGGCGCGACGGTCTTCCACCCACTGACTGTATATGCAAACTGACGAACTGGGTTTCCGTTTGCGTCAGTTTCCACTGAGACATAACTTCCGTCGTTATCTTTGCTGAGCGCTACGACATACACAAAGAGCACGTCGCTACAATCCGCCGGACTGAGATTGGAAACGGTCATCTTCGTATCATCATTGATGACCCTGCGGTAGTGCAACTCAGATGTATTCTTTGCACTTTTTTCAATATCCAGATACCAGATCCACTTCAAATTACCAGCAACAAGTATGTCGTCATTCTCATTCAGACTGTCGCTCATGCTCATCCGACTTGCGATTACATCATAGCTAGGCAGCGCTGCAAACACGGTCGCTGCCAGACCGAGGCAAAGCGTCAATGCCAGGGCCAGTGCGAGTATTCTTTTTATCTTTTTCATTCTCTTGTATCCTTTCTATTGCAATTTTATTAAATACTGGAACAGGGATATTATACAGTATATATAATATATATGCAAGCAGTTTTTTCATTTTTTGTAATATTCACATATTCGAGTAATGCCTGCTGCGGTCAACTTCCTGCATCGTCCAAGACCTAGTTTATGCGAAATGCAAAAAACAGCGCGCATCCCATATTGTTTGGGAATGCGCGCTGTTTTAACGGGAACACAAGCAATTACTTCAGCGTTCCAATAGATGCTCCGCAATCGCTTCAACTGCACAGGTTAAAGCGCGGGCAATGTCGCACAGTTTCATGCCAAAGGTGTCTCCCGGCTTACCGGGAAGCTGTTCTATGGCATAGGGCACATGGAGAAAGCCGCCGCGCAAACCGGGATATTCGAGCGCCGCCGTATGCAGCAGCGTGTACAGGAGGTTGTTGCACACATATGTACCGGCGGTATTGGAAACTACCGCCGGCAGACCGGCGCTTTGTATCCGTTCTGCGATTGCTTTGACAGGCAGTGTAGAAAAGTACGCGGCTGGGCCATCTGGTGCGATAGGTTCATCGATCGGCTGATAGCCTGTGTTGTCCGGGATACGGGCGTCCATCAGGTTGATTGCCACGCGCTCCGGCGTGACAGCCGTGCGTCCCCCGGCCTGTCCCACGCAGAGAACCGTGTCGGGCTGCTCCGTGCGAAGCGCGCCTTTCAGGATCACGCCGCTTCTGATAAACTCGGTTGGAATTTCAAGTTTACATAACTTAAATCCAGCAATTTCGTCCGGCAGCAGACGCACAGCCTCAAATGCAGGATTGACCGACTCTCCGCCGAACGGATCAAAACCGGTGATCAGCAGTTTTTTCTTCATAGAACCCCCTGCCCTTCCAGAATGCCGCACATCTGTGATACACGACTGTCCCACGAACAGGCGCGGCCTGCATCGATGCGGGCAGATGTCCGTTCCGGCGTTGTGTCGGAACGCGATTGTTCGCAGGCAGTGATAAATTCCTCCGGACTGTCGGCGATCTCAATAAGCGGTGCGTATTGGAGAATCTGATCTGGCTGCTTCGTTGAGACGATTGGGCGGCCCGTGGCCAGATACTCATAGAATTTCAACGGGCTGACATCCTTGCTGAGATCGCTTTTTGCGAACAAATTCAGGCAGGCGTCAAAATGTGCCAGATACTGCGGCAGCTGTTCGTTCGGCTTAAGGCCAAGAAAATGCACGTTCGGCATGGAATGAAGTACGGACAAATCAACGCCGGGCTTTTCTTTGCCGATCAGGACAAAACTCCAATCTGGTCGGGTCTTTGCCGCCGCTTCGAGATAATCATACTCAATGCAGCTTTGCAGCGCGCCGACAAAACCGAAAATCGGGTGTGGAATACGCTGCATATCTTCCGGCACCGGCTGCTGCTGCGATGCCTGCACAAAGCGCTCAAAATTCGCGCCGTTCGGGATCATATCCGTATTGGGCTGCACCGTGTGCAGCCGCTCAGCCAGTGCGTCGGCTGTTGCAAACACATGATCGGCTTTCTTCGCAAGTTCCAGTTCCATCGCATCAACGAGTGCCGGATTCATCAGTCCGCCGTAGGCTGAATGTCGGTCTACACAGTCGTAGACCAGCGCCTTATGCGGAACCAGATCGACAAGGTCTGCTGTGACGGGCGAATAGACCCACAATACAGCGTCCTCAAATCCGTGCTCCCGCATTTTCTCGCAGACGAAACGGGCGATTTTCTGCTGGTTCAGTTTGTTTATCCAGCGGAATTTATAAAAGAACGGCAGAACCGGCGGCAGAGCATACACCGTGATGTTCTCCCGTGGGTGGATACCCGCTTTTTTATAATTTGTCAGCCCCGACTGCGCGGCTTTGTCCTTCATGGGGGCAATATAGGTGATAGACGGGTCAAAATAGAGGATCTCCGCGTCCGGGATGCGGCTCATCACCTGCTGCTTGCGTGTCGGGATGGGATACCACGGGGATGTGGCCAGACAAACGATTTTTCTCATAAGGATTCCTCCAACAGCACGCGCGCCGCTTCTTCATTTTCCGCCGCAAGGCGGCGCAGGCGGTCGGTCGAATACGGCTGCGCCGTCTGCATGGCGTCATCGATCAGGGCACACAGGCTGTCTTTTGTCACGTCGGCCAACTCCATGCAGTGCTTCTGGCCGAGATAGGCCATGAAGCCGGTGACCTTCGGATCGTAGGAAATTGCGGCCAGCGGCGCGCCGACAGACGAGGCGAAGATCAGCGCGTGCAGCCGCATGGAGACAATCACACGCATTTTCTGCATCATGCCAATAGTCAGCTGCTCGTCGCGCGGGGCTGGCAGGACAAACGACCGGAACGGCAGCATACCTGCGGCCTGCCGGTTGATCTCCAGATCGCGCGTCGGCTCCAGCGCGACGAAAACCGGCGTCAGTCCGTGCGTTTGATTGACATAAATTGCAGCATCCACAATCGCCTGCAAGTGCTCAGAAAGGTTCTTCCACGGGCGCAGGACAAACATGGCATAGTTCCCGTTCGGGTCGAGGTCATTGCTCAGGAAATAGCTGTCCACCGCGCCGGTGGAGGCAGGCTGCAGCAGCAGCGCCGGGTCTGCCGTGACGGAAATATCCGGCTGCATCACGCCCATATCGGAAAGTTCCTTTCGTGAAAGATCCTCTCGGAGTGTGATTTTGTCCACACAGCGGTTGAGGATGCGCGAAGTATACCGGCGGCTGCCCTCCCCGCTGACGGGACCAATGCCGCAGCCGTACATCATGACGCGGCAGCCTGCGGCATGCGCCATACGGATGGTCGTGAGGTAATAATTTAAGGAACGTGTACTCGTCTCGTTCTGAATGAGGCTTCCGCCGCCGGAAATAAACAGTCTGCATCTTCGCATGAGCGGCCAAAATCGGAAGGGGTCAAACACATGCACAGAGCCGACATGATACCGCAGGCGCGTCTCGGCGGGATCGTGCGACATGACGTAGACCGGCATATCGCGGTCAATTGCTTTCATCTGACTGAGAATTGCCTTTAAGATTGCGTCATCACCCGCGTTCCCCTTGCCGTAGGCGCCGCAGATCAGAACACCGTATTTCTTTTTCTTCGGCATAGCCGTGCGGCGCAGGATGGTCTGGTAGATCTCGACCTGCTTGCCGACGGTCGCACTGATGGAAAACTCGCGCGAGGCCTTTTCATACAGGTTCTCGCCGAGCTGCGCGCGCATGGCCGCAGATTCAGCCAGCCGCGCTATGCAGCCGCCGAGCGCTTCCGCGTTCTGTGGCTCAAACAGCAGACCCGTCACGCCATGCTCGATGATATACGGGATGCCGCCGACATTAGACGCGATCGTCGCGCAGCGCATGCGCGCGCCCTCCGTAATGGCATACGGGAAGGTCTCGGAGAGAGATGTCAGCGTGTTGACGTCCAGCGCGTGATAGAAGCTGTCCATATCCGTGACCCAACCCGCAAACACGACGCTGCCGGGCGGGCAGGTGTCAGCGGCCAGCTTTTCCAGCGTCTGCCGCTGCTCACCGTCGCCCGCGATGAGCAGGCGGATATTGGGATGGGTCTTTACGGCGATGGAAAAGCCGCGGATGAGCGTCCCCACATCCTTGACCGGGTCGAGCCGGGCGGCGATGCCGAACACGACGGTATTCTCCGCCGTCTCCATGCCGACAGAGCGCAGATACGCCTGCCTGTCCAGCTTCGGCACAACAGGAGAAAAATCGATGCCGTTGTAGATTGCAAACATCGTCTGCGGGTCGAAGCCGCGTGAAATGAGCAGCTGCGCCATGGCGTCGGACACGCCGATGTGATAATCGAACATGCGCAGCGCAACAGTGTTGATCGTGCCGTAGGTCAGCCGGTGCAGGGGCCTGCCCAGATAATCGAGCCGGTAGTCGGAGTGGACAGTCGTAACAATGGGGACTTGAATTTTCCGGCGCAGAACGGCACCGGTCAGGTTGGCACGCGCGCCGTGGCAGTGAACGATCTGAAAGCCCTCGGCGCAAATCATCTGCACCAGACGACCGATAGCCGTTCGCACAGACGTCTCCATGACGACTGTATCAATGCCGAGTTTTCGCGCATCCTCAGCAAACTCTCCCTCGCGGAAGCAGACAAGACGCACCTGTTCCGTTTTTCCAAGACCGTGCAGCAAAGACAGCACATGCGTTTTGGCACCGCCGACGTCACCGCCGGAGATCAAATGCAATACCTTCATACCGGAATCCTCATTTTTGAATTACCACTTGTTTCTTGCGGTAAGATACTGTAGAATAGGCTGGAATGTTTCTTGAATCATTGTTTATTATACTTGATTCAACGAGGCAAATCAACTGCAAACTCTTTGGGAGGTACTACATGAAACTGATCGATGAAAAAGGCCGTCTGTTCGGCAAGATCAATCTGATCGACCTGCTGGTCGTGCTGCTGATCGTCGTGGTTCTGGCGGCAGTCGTCTGGAAACTCGGCGGCAAAAAGGCCGCGGCTGCTGTGACTGGAGCGGACAAGAAGGCCGTTTATACCGTAGAATTTGAGGATGTTCCCGCCGATATCGCGGAATATGCAAAAACACAGACGCAGAAGTCGCTTGTGAATGACTCCAAATTGATTGATGCCGTCATTACGGACGTGCAGACAGAGGTATATGCAAACGACTTTGACCACGTTCGCCTGTATATTACCGTCGAGGCAAGCGCATCGTTTACCGGCAACGTCTACAAGGTCGGGCCGCAGGAGGTTCGGGTCGGGTATGAATACATTCTTAAAACAAGTGAGTTTGAACTGACCGGTCTGATCTCCGCACTGGAGGTCACCGATGGCTGATATGCTGTCTTCAAGCCTTCTGTGGCGGGCACTGCTCGCCATCGGCGGCTGGTTTTCGGCGATGGTGCATTCAAGCAAGGTCTTCGCGTGGCTGGGCCGTACTTGGCATACGAGCAGAACGCGCGCATGGCTTCTCCGGCGGCTGTCCGCGTCTGACGCACCGACGCGTGATAGTCGGAGTGCGAAGCGCTTTGCGCGGCTGAACGCGCGGCTTGCCGCGCGGCACGGGCTGAAGGACTGTCTGGATGATTCGATTCTGTGCCGCATCTGGCGCTTTTTCGTGCACTGCGGACAGAATAGCCGCCTGTTTTCCTGGCTGTTCTCCGACGGGCTGCATGGCGTGATCTTATTCGCGCTCTCCATGTATGTCGTGATCGACTATGTGCTGCGCGATCTTCTGGCTGTACCGGTTCTGTCGTCGTGCTGGGACGAATGCCTGATGCTGCTCGCGCTGGGTTATGTCATTTATGAGCGTCTCGGGCGCAAAACACCGCTGAAAACAGGCTGCAATCCGCTCGACCTGCCGGTCTGCCTGTTTATCACGGCCTGTTTCGCTCTCATGAATGTCGTCACGCCGTATTACTCTGTCCAGATTTCCGGCTTCCGCGCGACTGTGCAGTATATGCTCTGGTTCTTCCTCATTACGCGGCTGGTGCACAACGACCGGGATTTCATGCGGATATATCTGGCGCTGGTCATTCTGGCGGCGGTCATTGCGCTGCACGGAATTTATCAGTATATCGCCGCTGTTCCCATCCCGCCCAGCTGGATGACGCACTCGGAATCCTCTGTGCGCACGCGTGTTTACTCGATCTTCGGAAGCCCCAATATCATGGGCGATTTCATGACGATGTTTGCACCGATGGCGGCAGGACTTGCCTATTACACAAAAAACCGCAGATTACAGGTGCTTGCGTGGCTCTGTGCATTCTGCATGTGCTTTGGCTGCCTGTTTACGATGTCGCGCGGCGCTTGGATGGCGCTGGCGATTGCCATTGTGATCTTTGTGCTGCTGGTTGACCGGCGGCTGCTGGTGCTGCTGATTGCAGCGGGATGCGTCGCGTGTACGCTTCCGTTTGTACGCAGCCGCATCGGCTTCCTGTTCACAGCTGATTTTGCGGAGGCAAACACCTCCGGTGGCCGCGCAGGCCGCAAGCTTGTGGCCATGACGCTTCTGGAACAGCGTGGGAAAGCAACCGGCGTAGGCCTCGGGATGTTTGGCGGAGCCGTCGCCATGCAGAATCAGGTCATTGACCATCAGGAATATTTCTATGTCGATAACTACTATCTCAAGCTTATGATCGAAATGGGTTATACGGGCCTTTCCGCGTTCCTGATTACCGTCCTCAGCTTCCTCGCAAACGGCTGCCGCGCGCTCTACCGCACAGCGCAGCAAAAAAGGCAGGGGCTGTCCCGTCTGTTTCCACTGTGTGCGGGGATTTTCGCTGGACTGTGCGGCGTGTTGGTTCACTGCGGATTTGAAAACATTTTTGAAGAACCGTATATGATGGCCTATTTCTGGTCGCTGGCTGGGCTTTTGATGTGGGCAGGCTTCCTGCGGGAAAGCACACAGGAGGTGCGCGCATGATGCCGGTCATTCTGGCTGTCCACTTCCCTGCCAAAAAGCTTGCCAAGCTGCGCATGTCTGCAATGCAACTGGGCGCGAAAGTGCGCATCGTGGAAAAGTGGGAATATCTGAATGCCGTCGGTTCTCTGACGGGCGATCTTGACAGCTTTGATAGCTTTTATGATGGCGAGGATTTTCCTGGCGAACTGCTCGTTTTCGCGCATTTTACGGATGCGCGGCTGAATCTATTTTTGCAGGCCATGCGGGTCGCAAAACTTCCCCCAGTTGCCCTGAAAGCTGTCTTGACGGACGAAAACAAGGGCTGGAACATGCTCGAACTGCACGAGGAACTGCAAAAAGAGCATGAAGCAATGCACAAAAATTGAAACACCCCCTGAACGCTTCTACAACAGGCGTTCAGGGGGTGCTGCTTATTCGCTGAATTTTCTCTGGATTTCAGCTTGTCTTCCGCAGGTCATTCTTCCCTCTGGGCACTTCCCAGAAACGAAGCAACTCGGGCCATAGAGGCTGAAGAGCAGAGGCGATGTTTTCCGCAGCGCCGCAAGTGCGGCGCAGGCTGCGTCGCGGATCTCCCACTGGGCGCGATTGCAGCAGCGCAGGCGGAAAAAGACATATAGTTCTCCGGCGTTCATAGTCGTCAGCACGGGAACTGTCTGGCCGCTGAGCAGCAGGTAGGACAACACATCCTCCCCCGCTCCTGCAGCGCGAAGCTGTACAGCAGCTTCGCCAGCCTGCCGGAATGCTTCGCGGTACTTCGCCTCCAGTCCAGTCTGCTGGACGCTTTCCGGCAGAACGTAGCGGTCATAACGCGCCGATTTCAACAGATTCGGTGCACAGAGCGCCTGCATCCGGTGGCGTGTCAGATGCGTGAGCGCTGCAAGTGACAATCCGCCAAACAGCAGCGTATAGCTGGCCTGCTCCAGTTCCCGTTTTCTCGGCTGGGCCAGAAGCGCTTTCAGCAGTGCCATCTGTTCTGGTTTTGTCAGCGGCTGCGGCACATTGCCGCGTGCAAGCTGATACGCGCCACAGATCAGCCCTTCTGCATCCTGCGGCGCGGCAAGGACTGTAACAGGCGCTTTCGACGTGAGCAGCCGTACCTGCCGCAGACAAAACGCGTCCGACTGACGATAGGCCTCCGGCTTTCGCACGGCCAAAAATGGTATCTGCTGCTCACACTGTGCAAACAGGCTCTCACCCAGCGCACGCAGTTCCGGAATGCGGCTGCCGCGTCCGTAAGCAAGTTCGTTCATCACATGCACCAGTTCCCGCGCATTCATGGAACAGAAGAAATTACTGCAAAAGCAGTACGGCAGCACGAAGCGCGCATCCTCCTTGGGGACGCCTGCAGCTTCCAACACATCATAAGTGCCAAAAAGTGATTCGACCGTTCTTTCAAATATAGCCATCTGCACATTGGCAGTGAAAACGGGCGATACATATCCGGCCTTGGAAAAATCAACATACCGCCGCGATTTGACCGTAAACGAGGCCAGCCGGAACTCGATCAGAAATTGCTCGGCCAAAGCGGAGACGTTTTCAAACGATAAGTTTACATAACAATGTTCCAGTACTGACGTATGTCCGGAGGAGAGTACCTTGCCGATCAGCTTTTCATTCTTTTCCTGCCCAGCAGACAGCGAATTCGCATAGATTTCATCTGCCGTGCCATCCATCGTGGAGATCCGTCCGCCGGAAGCAATCATTGCAGCTGCTTCCGGGCTGACGCTTAATATCGATACATGTCCCTGCATAGCTGCTCCTCATCAGCGGAACAGGTTTCCCTGTTCGTCGTAAATTTCCAGTCGTCTGGTTCTTGCAAAGTCCGGCTTTTGCTCCGGGAGATAATGTTCAATCGCATTGACAAGAAGCTGTGGATTGCAGCTTGGATTCTGCGCAGAAACAAGAACTGTCAATTCCAGTTCCTGCGCGGACGCTTCCCGCATGGAAAGCGAAAAAATCATGGGCTTCAAATCAAGTTCTGTCTCGTCACCGCTCTTGGTACGTTTTTTCACGAGTACAGGGCCATCTGCGAACAACTTTGCGATCGCCTGTTGGGCCTGCCCCGGGATACCCCGGTCATATTCCAGCGTGATCTGCGCACGCAGGCGCGTCAGATGCTTGATCTTAACTGCGCTTTCATATGCCTCCAACACCCGGATACCAGCCGGCATAGTACGGTTCAAAAGTGTTGGAAGCTTGGTAAGGTCAACAGAGCCGTCCTGAATTTCAAAATCAAGAATCTCACAGACGCTTTCAGAACCGACGGGCAAAGGCAGCGCGATGGAGACATACGCGCGCGGACTGAATCCCTGTGAGTGCCAGATCATGATGTCCGCACGCTTAAACGCACGCTGAAAAACGCGCATTAAGTCCAGATGCGACAGATAGACCGCATCTCCGGTTTTTTCAAACAATAGGCGATTCATCGCACAGCCTCCTTTCGCTTAGCATCCGCGCGCCACAACCGTTGCAGTGCGTACGGCAGTCCGGCGTTGCTTCCGAGCGCAGTGCTTTTTCACGTTCATGCAGAAGAAACTTTGTCGTAACGCCAACGTCGATGGTCTGCCACGGCAGAAGTTCATCTGTGCCAAAGCCGCGCGTCGTATAAAAATTGGGGTCAAGCCCAGCACACCGGAAGGCTTCCAACCACTTCTCGTAGTTAAAATACTCATCCCAGCCGTCGAGCCTGCACCCGAGCCGGTGCGCTTCCAGCAGCGCCTGGCCGACGCGGCGGTCGCCGCGCGCCATGACAGCTTCCAGACGGCTGAGGTCGGATTCGTGATAGCGGTAATCGACGCACTTTGCGTGCAGATTTGCCTGCAGCAGATGGACACGCCGCAGATACTCCTCCGGCGTGATCTGCGCCGCCCACTGGAACGGTGTAAAGGGCTTCGGGACAAAATACGCCGTTGCCAGATTGATGGACAGGCCACGCTTTTTCCCGCTGCCATTCTCTCGCCAGACCTGAAGAATTTTGTAGACCAACTCTGCAATGCCGACCACATCTTCATCCGTCTCAGTCGGCAAGCCCAACATGAAATACAGCTTCACGCTGTTCCAGCCGCCGGAAAAGGCCGTGGCACAGGTGGATAGAATCTCTTCTTCCGTAACATTTTTATTGATCGCGTCGCGCAGACGCTGCGTTCCGGCCTCCGGCGCGAATGTCAGGCCGCTTTTGCGCACCTTTTGAATGCGCATCATGAGTTCCCTTGAAAAGTTATCCGCACGCAGGCTTGGCAGTGAAAGATTGATTTTTCGCGGTTCGCAATAATCGAGCAGACCGTCAGACAGTGTTTCAAGTTCACGGTAATCGGAGGTTGAGAGGCTGGCCAGCGTGATCTCACTGTTGCCGGAATCCTCAAGCGATTCAATCGCCTGTTTACATAATACATCCGCAGACTTTGCCCGGATCGGCCGGTAGCAGAACCCTGCCTGACAGAACCGGCAACCGCGGATGCAGCCGCGGAAAATCTCCAGATTTGACCGGTCATGAACGATCTGAGTTGAGGGCACAATGGTCTTCGTCGGAAAATATGCCGTATTCATATCCTGTACGATGCGCTTTTTGACGCGCTCCGGCACGCCGGGCTCCGGCGCGATGGCGGCAAGCGTCCCATCCGCGTGGTAGGTATGAGTATAAAAGGACGGAACATAGATGCCCTCGATCTTTGCAACCTTATGCAGAAATTCTTGCTTTGTCAGGCCCTGTTTTTTTGCAGAGCGATAACATTCGATGATCTCCGTCGTGCTGTCTTCTCCTTCTCCGACGGAAAAAAAATCAATAAAATCCGCCAGCGGCTCCGGATTGACCGCGCATACGCCGCCCGCAAATACAATGTTTTCCAATCCATCGCGGTCTTTGGACAGCAGCGGAATCTGCGCCAGTTCCAACATGTTCAGAACATTGGAATAGCACATCTCATAGCCCAGCGTAAACGCGATCATATCAAAGTCACTGACCGCGTCATGGCTTTCCAGCGTCCAGAGTGGAATCCCATGCGCACGCATTTCGTCTTCCATATCGCCCCACGGCGCAAAGACACGTTCACACCAGACGCCGGGCATCTCGTTCATTACGCCGTAGAGAATCCGCATGCCAATGTTGGACATACCGATCTCATAGGTATCCGGAAAACAGAACGCAACACGCACATCGACGTCCTTTTTGTCTTTGATGATCTGATTATATTCTCCGCCCACATAGCGCGCAGGCTTCTGGACGCGCATGAGGATTCTGTGGAACTGATCTGTCATGGATAGCTTTCCTTCTCTTTTGTGATTCATTCTATTGTACCTGTTCGCGGCGGAAAATGCAACAAAAAGCTTGCCGGTTCACCGTTCCGCATCCGCGCGTCTTGCAAGCATCAGCAAGCGCACGGTCAGATACACCGCAGTTCCAAGCGGCCAGAAGCCTGCTTTTTTAATAAACGTCAGAACCAAACCGGCCAGAAGCAAAACGCCGCACGACGCAAAGCTTACGATTTCTGAAACGTGTTCCGCCTGCACGACTGGCAATCGCGCCAGCAGCGCGCAACGGAGCACCCGCCCGCCGTCCAGCGGCCAGATCGGCAGCAGATTATAAATCCCCAGCATCAGACTGTATGCGGCGAAGGAAGGCCGCTGCATGCAGAAGGCCGCGCCGCAGATCAAATTGACCAGCGGCCCCGCCAGTGCCGAAAGCAGTTCCTGCCGGTAGCCAAGGCCGGACGCCGCGATCTGAAGATCTGCAAACCGCAGCGTCAGTCGCCGCACCTGTCCGCCGCAGGCCAGCATCATGACAATGTGCGCCAGTTCATGTACTGCCATCGCGCAGAGGATCGGCAGCACCGAGCCGCTTCGGTCGAGCGCCGCAAGAACGATTGCAAACATAAAAAAGCCCGGCCGGAGTTCAATTGCCGGCACCGGTCAGAATCTCAAACGAGCCGGACAGCGCCTCCTGCACAGCCTCCCCTTCCCGCAGCCGCTCTGTCAGCGCCGAAAACGCCTGCACGGTCTTTGTTTTCTGCGCTGCACCTGCAATTTTCGTGATTGCCGTATCGACAGCCGGTACGCATGTCTTGAGTGTCCACACAAGCGCCAGCATCGCCAGCAGCAGATAGAGCCGGGAGATTCCAGTCCCTGTCTGTCTTTCATTTTTGCCCCCGTTTTCCTTCATCGCACACACCTCCTTTGGCAATCGTATGCGCAGAAAAATATTTTCATGCCCCTCTTGACAAATCGTTGTTTTCCTCATATAATATCCAAGCTGACGGGGTGTGGCGAAGTTTGGTATCGCGCTTGGTTCGGGACCAAGAGGCCTCGGGTTCGAATCCCGACACTCCGACCAAATCCGGCTGAAATCTTTCGATTTCAGCCGGATTTTTCTGCGTTTTCGGAATATTTTCCGATGGAGAATTCTGCACATTTTCCGTTTGACCCAAACGCGACCCAAACGGGAATTCGGAGCGGAAAGCGCCGGAAGTGAAAAATCGCCGCCTGCCGGAGCATTTCCGGCAGGCGGTGTACGCTTTTCTGCTCATTTCTTGCCCTTACCCGACGCTTGCCATGAAGCCGCTGATTTTCTGCGCGGCTTCTTTTTTCATGCCTGTTGTCACATGGGTGTAAACGTCCAGCGAAAATTCCGCCGAGGCGTGACCGAGGATCTCCGCAACCGTTTTCGGGTCGATACCGCTTTGGATTGCCAGCGTCGAGAATGTGTGTCTGAGGTCATGGAATCTGACGTGTTCCTCAATACCAGCCTTTTCTAACAGCTTCTTGTGAATCCGCCCGACGCAGTCCGGCCCATACATCCCGCCGGTCTTGGGTGGCGGGAACATATATGGGCTGAACGGGTGATTCTTGCGATCCTCCACCAGTAGTCGGATTGCTTCGTCGCTGAGATAGATTTCACGAACCGAATTTTCTGTTTTCGGTTCTGTCACGACAAGCTCGCCTTTGCCGCGCGACACGGATTTGGACACGGTCAGCGTTTTCGTCTGCAAATTGAGGTCGCTCCACAGCAGTGCCACCAGCTCCCCGCGCCGCAATCCGGTACTCAGTTCCAGATAGAACATCGGCAGGACGCCCCATTCCTCCGCCGCTTTCAGGTAATCCCGAATCTTCTCCGGCGGAATGATCTGCATTTTCTTCTTTTCCTTCTTTGGCAGGCGGCAGCCGTTTGCGGGGTTGTACGGAATCAGCCGCTCGGTGACTGCCTGCTCCAAGCATTGCCGCAGCATCGTATGCAGCCCGCGAATCGTCTTATTGCTGAGACTCAGATCGTCCATGTTTTCGTACCGCTGCACCCGACCGTGTGCTTTCGTTTCATTGTAGAATTTCTGGATCTGCAAGGTTGTGAGCGCTGCCAGTTTGATGTCCCCGATGCGCGGCACGATATGCTGGTCGATGTAATTTTTGTAATACGCCGCCGTGGACTCGCGGACGGACGGCTTTGCGTAGTTCTCGTACCAGAGCCGCGCCCACTCGCCTACCGTGTAATCCCGCCGCTTCGTCACATCGATCTTTTCGAGTTCTTCCATCGCTTTCTGGAGCTTTTCTTTGCATTCGCGATTCGTCCGCGCGAGGACGCTCTTTGCGATTGGTTTCCCCGTCTCCGGATCGACGCCTGCTGTGTGCCGTCCTTCCCATCGTCCGTCCTTCCGCTTGCGGATGTTGCCTTCCCCATTTGCCCGTTTTTTCGCCATCTGTGTTCCCCTTTCCGTTTTGGTAACACAAACAACTACCACAGAAGAGAGAGAAAGTCTAGCAAATTTTTGAAAATTTCGGACATTTCTCAGACTTCGGCATCACGGTAAAAATGCTTATTCTTTGTTTACTGCGGCGCAGTTTTTGCGCCGCTAAATCCCCCAGAAGTAGCTCTGACTGCGCTCTTAGAAATAGTTATGTAAACTCATATCCTCATTTGTATTACACGCCCAAGACATTCAGGATTTACAGATTTTGTTCATAGCCCTGTGCCTGCTCATGGTCGTCCTGCTTATGTCCCATTGCCAGCCGCTTTTGCATCAGCTTTTTGCGGCGCTTGGAGTCGATGCGGATGCCCATTGGATTGCTGGGCGGCGCGGCGTTGTCGCGGAAAATTCTCCCCATTTGGTGAAACAATCTGACAGTCGAATTCAGAAGATACTCAGACGGAAGCCGCACAGAATGAGAGGTTGAGGACGAAGTATTTTCATCTGCAAGCGTCGGATTTGCAGAAGCTTCCGTAGAAGTTTTCTCCGTAGAAGGTTCTTCATCCTGCGAAGATTTCTGTTCCATCTGCTGCCGCAAACGCTCCGCTTCCTGGATAATGGCATTCTTAATGGCACGGAACTCTTTTTGCTGGGTCAGCGGATTGTGATGTCTGGGTTTGCTCTTATAGTAGCCCTCCAGCGTATCGCGCAGGTCATTCCAGACGGCATAATACGCAGCAACCTCAGGCAGCTTTTCCTGCTCATCCACGATTTCATTGACCTTAACCGTCCATACAGGAGCAACGAGATTTTGACTGCCTGTCTAAACCTGTCCGGAAAAAATCTCGCCGATTATTTGCAGGAGCTGAACGAGCTGCGGCAGAAGGTGCAGCTGGAGGAAGGCGGCGGTTATGACTTCTGCGAACGCTATGACCGCAATGTGCAGAGAGCGCAGAAGCTGTTTTTCCAAATTGCGGACACAGTTAAGAAAGTGCCTCCGTATACCCATGGGCAGCAAGGAGTCCGCGCCACAGTTCATGTACAGAGCGCCGTTGGCAACAGCCGCTTCCTTGGAAGCGTAGGTCGGGGTTTGCATGTAGAAGTTGATGTGGATGATCTTCGCCGCGTTGCGGACGCACTTGATCCAGTAAGGTGCGAGCTTGATCTGCATTTCGGGATCGGAGCCATCGCCGGGAACGGTCAGGCGGCAGATATCGACATCGGCCATTTCAGCGGCCATGGTCCAGAACTGATCACGCGGACCCGGGCACATCTGAACGATGGGCGTGCCCTCATCCTTGAGCTTCTGCAGGTAGTTGATCGTCTTACGACCCTTTTGCATTCTTGAGCTCTTGACATCGGCTTTTTCAGACATATTCTATACTCCTTTTCTTTATTCTTGAAAACTCAGGCGTCGAGCGCGTCGAGCTTTGCGCAGATATCCGCAACATCTTCCTTTTTGAAGCCTGCCTGCGGGAATTTGAGCAGCATATTGATCTTCATGCCGAGGACCGGACCGAGCAGGTCAGCCTTTTCCTCAACGAAGCCGGGAACATACTCCTCGATGACAGCGACGGCGCGCGGGTCGGCAAGAACGTCGCGCAAGGTGCTTTTGGACGTGATAGCCATATTGGTTGCTCCTTTCTAATTTGACCGGCAACTGCCGGAAGGTTACAGCTTTGCGGCCTTATGCGTGCAGACCGCCCTCCATGGTGTAGCTCCAGGGTTTGTCCTGGAACGAGAACTGGCTGCCGCCGTCGACCTCAACGGTCTGACCGTACATAAAATCTGAAACCGGCGTGCAGAGTGTGAGGATCATCCGCGCGATCTCATCCGGATTCGGCGCGACAGGCACGCCTGCACCATATTCTGTCACATAGCGCGTCCACTCCGGGCCGTACAGCTCCGCCGTAGTCGTATTATTGAAGATCGCGCCGGGCGTGACCATGCCGCCGGGAGCCACGCAGTTGACGTTGATGCCGTACTGCTTGAGCTCCTTGGCAATGCCGCGCGTCATGCCGACAACGCCGGCCTTCGCGGTATTATAAGCCGTCATCATAGCGAGCTTCGGCATATCCTCGCCACGGTACGCAACAGACGCGACCGTCACGACCTTGCCGCCCTTTTTGCCGCGGATCATGCTTCGCGCGGCAGCCTGCACAAGGAAATACTGCCCCTTCTGGTCGACATCAACAATGTGGTCGTATTCTGACTCCTTGATATCCACAAACGCGCGGGCGAAAAATGCCGCTGCGACCGGGACTACAATATCCACCGTGCCGTAGGTCTGCTCCGCAAACGCAACGATCTCCCGGCAGCTCTCCACGCTGCTGACATCGAGCTTATGGAAGCGGACATCAAGGCCCATCTCCCGCAGACGTTCCTCCGCCATCTGGCCGACGGTCTCGCGCCGTGCGCCGAAGACGACCTTCGCGCCGCAGGACGCCAGCCGGTAAATGACGCTCAGCGCCAGACCGATTGTACCGCTCACAACAGCAACTTTTCCCGTGAGATCAAACATCTCACCAACGGAAGGCAGACCCTCAAGAGAACCTGCGGACATCTCAAACATCATTTCCTCATCCATCAAATCATCCTCTTTCTTTGCATTTTTGCCTAAATTTATTTTTCTGTTTTTTCTTTTCTTGGTGCAATTATACCAAGAAGTGTGGATGCGAATAAATATGTAGAACTACGTATTTATCCTACGTATTTTTGCGTAGACGCAAAAACTGCCAGAGGCAGAGTGCCTTTGGCAGCAATGGCTGAAAGCCGCTATTCTTTGTTTACTGCGGCGCAGTTTCTGCGCCGCTGGTTTTCTGCCCTGACCCAAACCGCGACCCAAACGCGGAAAATCAGGTAGAATTATTCGCACGAGAAAGAATGATGTTGTGAAAAATTCCGAGCAGAAAGGTGCGGAAATACCCCGAAATGCCCGCCAAAAATATCCGACCAACCTTCTCAGGCGGAAGCGTGCGCACGGGATCGTGTACCATGCAGCCGGATATAAACATAGCTCCGGGCGCAAGGGTGTTGACTATGATGCCATAGCGCTTAAGGCGGTGACGAAATGATCCGCCACCGCCATGCTTACTGCCGAGTTTCTTCGGGTCATTTGAAAATATCAAGCTAATGTATCAAATGCAATAACCTTTCCATTTTGCTGTCCCATTCTCTACTGGAATCGGCGCACTCTTTCAGTTCAGTTTCGACTTCAGCATTTATCGGCAAGTTTTTCTTATAGCGGATGGTATGCTCAAGGCTTGCCCAGAAGTCCATAGCGATTG
>OLVS01000527.1_pt1 | contig 18549 bp, 16 predicted proteins | sample 1644121 | NCBI WGS metagenome assembly OLVS01 (sample SAMEA103958121, study PRJEB25191) | human gut metagenome
CCCTCTTTGTTGTGATAGTGTCATTATATCTCTTATCTCGCGTAGACACAATCTAGTTGCCTGGTACTATCATGAAAAAAGAAAACAGGCATACGCGAAATGATACTATCAATTATATGGATTAGTTTATTGGTATATTGTAATGCGTTTTCTTTTTCCGTTTCATCTACAATCCGCTTTTCGACTGATGCTTTTAAAGACAATGCGGTTCTTCTGTAATTGTTTAATGGAATGCTTGAAAAACACCTTTATATCTTTTGCGTGCTTCATTACACCGGGCTTTTCATTTGCAGCTGGATAGTTCCCAGCCTCCAAGGCACTATATATGTCATAGCTTTCTACATGCTCAGACAGGATATGTGCAATGCAGCCGGTAAGTTTATAACCATTATCTTCTGATAACGTGATCTCTGACGTAGAGTCTCCGACAATGATTTTTTCAGCGTCGTCTGAAGGTTGAAGCTTTATTACTATTGATATCGGTTGATCAAGGTTGCGATTTCTAAATACGGCTTTTTGAAGCTCATTTGTTCCATCGACCAAATTGATATGCCCGATAATATCGACAAGATTGCTTTTACCCGAACCATTCATACCTACGATCGTAGTTACTCCAGGATTCACTTGCAGCATATTTTGCTGTTCTCCAAATGAACGAAAGCAGCTTACAGTTATGCTCTGGACCCTCATTTGATCAGTACCTCGTTTCTTTTATTAATCCGGAATAACTAACGGGAAACTCAATCAGTCAATAGTTGCCTTGATTCGGTTTGTTAGTCTTTCAGGTATATCTGATTCGGTTTCCCAAATGAGAGTGTTCTTTTGAGCGATGTCAAAATGCAGCCTTATGCCATTCTTGCAAAGCTGAATAACTGGCTTCCCAAGCCCCATAGCATATCCTTCTTCAAAGTATGCACCATTGTTTTGGTGGGTTAAATCTGCAACAACAAATTTGCTGTCACGAATATGCTTCAACAACTCCGGCGTGATAAAGTTGAGATGCTGAACCTCATCAATAAAGACGGCCAAATAGCCGGCATCTTGTATACCTTGCCGTATGGCTTCTCTTAAGGGTTTCGTATTGTCACCGAATTTCATGGCTACAAGAGCATTCTTCCCATAACCAGAGTTCTTCTGGAGTTGATCAATCCGCTCATATCCTTTAGGTGTTAGTCTGATATAAAGAGCTTTATCTTCTTGCGATCCGAAACTATATTCGATATATGAGCTCGATTGCAAATAATCCAACATATATTTTGCTTCATCTCTACAATCTTGAGAGTCGCGCTCAAGCATTTGCCCGTAGGTGGGCGAAAATGCTTTTGTGTCTTTGTCCTTTCGATCAACAAACAAAAGGCTCATTGCTTCTTGCTCATTATAGACAATTTGCTGGCCGACATGTTTTATTTGACTGCTAATGAGCAAAAGAATGTAATCTATTCTCTCAGAAAAAGACTTCGGATACCAGTTCTCTATAATATCACCGTCCATATGAACTGGATGCCCATTTTGAATATTGCCCTCATCAAATTCCTTTTTATATTGGTCGCATAATTCTTTCTTTAGTGTAGTGTGATATCTATACTCTGTGGGGCTGCTGTTATGAAGAAAGTGATGATAGAAGAGATATGAAGATAGGTGGTTGATATTCATCCCGTCAAATGGGCCAAGTTCCGAAACTTCATATCGGCCGCATACAGGACACTCGTAAAAGTATAGGGTGTTAAGCGGCCCCAATTGATATAAAACGGATAATGAATTGCAAACAGGGCATTTTACACGTTCTGCCATTCTCTATTTCTCCTTTCATCCTTCGCACAGCGGCAGCAGTTCTTCCAGTTTTGCAACGATGCGTTTTTGTTCGGCAAGGGGTGGAAGAGGAAATACATAGGCAAACATAACATCATTTTTAATGCGTTGTTGCCCCACTGTTCCTTTATATGTTGATAAGCCCAAACGAATGAAACGCTCGTCAAGTATCAAATAATATGTAAATAGTGGATCAATAAGCTTTTGACGTAATATGATTAACTCAGTAGTTCCTCCGCCAAGTGAATTTGGTAAATTCTCAACTACAAATGATTTTCGATTTTCAAAACACGGTGAAATCTTTGCAAACGCTACATCGCCATCGCAGAAACGAGTATGATTCTTAGATGCTTCAGACCATTTTTGAACTACGTATGAAAAAGATCTGTCAAAACCTGCACTTATTCTTTCCATAGGAATAAAAGCTGCATTTATATTGTCATCTGCATTAACCTTTGGATTAATTTCATAAACGTCTGCAAGCCTTACCCACTTCCAGTTGTCAGGAATATCAAACGGCTTTTCTTCATCGGAGATGGGCGGGAGGGGCTTGGACTTTTTGATTTTGCCGGCTTTCTCCAGGGCGAGCTTTTCCCGCTGAATCTGCTGATACAGTTCCTCCGCGTTGCCATCCTCCGGGAGTTGCTCCGTCAGTTTGCCCTGAATGCCGGCATCAATGATCTTGCTTTTCAGGGTAGCAAGGTTATCCTGGTATTGGCCTTGCAGGGTGTCGATGGTATCTAAAACAGAAAATGCGGAATGAATAATACTTACAATTCGTTTCTGAACAGGAAGAGGAGGTAAGGGAACTGGCATGTATTTGCAGCGTCCGCCACTAAAACCGTCTTTGTCTCCGACAGCTTTGCTCTTGATATGGTTCTGGGCATAAGGACTACATAGTACCAGATGTGTAAAGAACCTTGTTTCTTCTTCAACCATTCGTATAATTAAAATGTGCTGATTGATGCTACCTTTCGAGAAATCGTCTGGTACAATAGCGCAACGGCCAATAGAGCCACCAGTTATATTCAGCAGTATATCTTTTGCAATAACGGTGCTATTCTCTCGAGTATTTAGCAACTGCTCGGTAATGTAAACCATTCCTTCGCTGTGAATACCATCATTATAGATGTTCTGCTCACGAAAGAAACAGAAGCCTTTATCTACATATGCATCGGATTTCTTACCACCGGTCGGAGTACTGCCGGAAGTGATTTTTGCTGTAATATCTCCCAGCCTGACCCATTGCCAATTATCCGGGATTTCAAACGGTATATCTTCTTTTGTAAGTGAAATAAGAGATTCTTGCTTTTTTGCTTTCCCTGTTTCTGCTATGCTGCCTTAAATCAACCGAAGAATTGCAGACACAAGAATGTAGCAGACCCCTACCGATGGAGTGCAACCACCGTTGGCTACATCCTTGATCGGCAGGAATATCTCGGTCATACTGTGTTGGGCAAATCCATCTGCGAGAACTTCAAGACCAAGCAGCGCAGAGCCGCAACGCCGGACGAGCTGATGATTTTTCCCGATACGCATGAAGCCATCATCGACCAAGACACATGAGATATTGCCAGAAAGATACGCTCAAAGAAAAAGCCGAGAGTGGCGAATGGCACCTACTCCCACCGTCTGTCCGGCTTGGTGTATTGTGCTGACTGCGGCGCAAGAATGGGATTTATCAGCCCCGAAGCAAATCATAGCGAAAAGCACTATGATTCAGATTCCGCTTTTCAATGCGGCAATTATCGGAGCAAGAGCGGAGAATGTGTTTCCCACTATGTAAAAACATCGGTTCTGGAAGCGGCAATTTTACAGGCAATTCAGGCAGGAAGCAAATATGTCCTTGAAAACGAGGACGAGTTTATTCAGCAGCTCAAAGCCGTTTGGAATGAGCAGCAGACCAGAACAGCAAACAACGGCTATCAGGAACTTGCCGATGCAAAGAAGCGAATGGCTGAGCTGGACGAGAAAATCAACAAGCTCTATGAGAGTACCTTGAGCGGCTTTCTGCCGGAGCGACAGGCACAGCGCATGATTCAGCAATACGATGAAGAACAGATTTTGCTGGAAAGGCGTGTTGCAGAGCTGGAAAATCTGGTTCAGCAGGACGAAATCAAGCAGGTGGACGCATCCCGTTTTATCGCTCTGGTCAAGAAATACCGGGACTGCACGGAACTGACAGACACCATGCTCTATGCGTTCATTGACAGGATTGAGGTTCACGAAGCCACAGGCGGTCGAACCATCTACCGTCAGCAGAACATTGATATTCATTTCAATTTCATCGGCAACTATTACCCGCCTGTTGAGACTGTTTCCGAGGAAGAACGTATTGCCGTCATCGAAGCCGAACAACTCCGCCCCTTTGCTTTACCCCGCTGCCAATGTTCCTGTCAGCAAGAGGAGCTGGAAAGAGAACTGCAGGAAAAAGAACGCGTCCAAAAAGAACTTCGTATCTCTCATAGAAGAGAATTGGGGTTGCCTTCTCAATCTCTGCAGCACTATACTTTTTCGCAGGATAATGGCCAGAATCCCTTAATGCGTAAGGCCAGCGCCTTTATGAAGCATTGGGAAAAGCCTATCGGACTCATACGGGACTGCTGTTGTTTGGAAATGTCGGAACGGGAAAATCCTTTTTTTGCCGGTTGCATCGCCAACGCCCTGCTGGACAAAGACATTCCTGTACTGATGACCAACTTTCCTACTTTACTGAACAGCTTGACAGGTCTTTCAGGAGAAGTAAAGAAGCGCGATGATTGCCGGACTGGATGATTATGCTCTGCTCATTTTGGATGATTTGGGAGTGGAACGAAATACAGAGTTTGTGCTGGAACAAATGTTTCAGATCATTGATGGACGGTATCGCTGCTGTAAGCCCCTGATCGTAACCACGAATCTTCGACTGGAAGAAATCAAGTATCCTGTCGATTTGGCTCATGTCCGCATTTATGGACGAATTTTGGAACGCTGCGCTCCCGTCCTGTTTGATGGAAGGAATCAGCGGGATGAAAGAACGGAACAGGCCAAGGAGAACGCCAGAAAAATCGTTTTCTGGACAAAGGATTAAATCGAAAGAAATATTTTATGAGCAGAACCACAGAGAGCGCTTCCATCCATCCTGATTTAGTGAAAAAAATTGGGAAAACCACTTATCTGGTCAGAGTTCATTTTAGTAACACCAGCAACGAAACATAAGAAGCAGCCTTTACGTACGCCTGAAACGGGGTGCCATCAGGATTCAGCGCGGCGGAGATTAACACGTTGGTATCAATCAAAACCCTCATGCCTGTTGATCATCATTTCTCAATTCCTTAACAAGATCCATGATATCTTCGTCCGTGTTCAAGAACGCCTTTTTGGCTTCACCGGTCATTTCCTTTTGCAGCATTTGCATTGCGTAGACTGCGGAATTGACGATTTGGACGTTATTCCCTTCCACAATAAAGGTTACGCGGTCTCCGCTGGCGACGCCCAGCACCTCCCGGATATCCTTGGGAATGGTGATTTGTCCCTTTGCCATCACTTTGGCGTTATCTACAAAAGCGTTTGCAAACATTGTTTGCACCTCCTTAAAAGCAAAAGTAGGGATTTTCCTACTTTTATTATACGCAAGGGCATCAAAAAAATCAACTCAAAATATTGGAAATTGCTTTGAAGGAGCCCTCGACAAATCGTTTCTGGAAAAGCACTCTGCCTGACAAAACAACTTCGGCATAAGCGCTTTTGGCTTTATCAAAATCGTCTCGTTGCTCTCGGAAAGTGCAATCGCCGTTTCCGTTAAGATGCGTATTGCTTTTTATCTCAAAAAGACGGGCGTGTTTGACGGTCTCACGCTCATTTCTCGTCAGCATTTCATATAATTCGTAAACTTGATCGTCTCCGTCCTATAATGAGAAATAGAATACTCTACCGGTTTGTTTTGCTCATCAAAAGCCAGGTTGCAGACGATGAAAATTGCTTTTCCTTTGGCAATACCAAGCATGCCAGCATCTGCTTGACCAGCGTTGGTGGCGCTGATTTCCCGACGGAGCATATTCACATGCGTATGATACAGTTCGTTCAGAGTAGCATAAAGCCTTTTCTGGGAAAAATCCTGCTTCAGCAGACCTGGAAATCTTGAAGCCTGAAGATAGGATTCGCAGTACAGCATCGGTTTTTCGTCCGCCATACACAGTCTGCGTAGAAAATATAGACGCTCCTCGGGTCCTATTTGCAGCATTTTGTTAATTTCCTCCACCGGGCTGATTTCTTCAAAGGTTAAAACTCTGGTGCGGGGCGTATAGCCATGGTTGCTGATGATTTCATGGAAACTTTCGTGACGAGCAATATAATTCAGCTCGATTCTGGGTTGAGCAACAAAAGTGCCTTTTCCTTTTTCGCGTATCAGATAATTTTCGTTCACCAGCTCCTGCATGCACTGGCGAATGGTAGGGCGGCTGATGTCCAGTGCTGCGCTGAGTTCTTCTTCCGTAGGAACCGGATTTCCACTTTTGAACTTGCCCTCATCAATATACTGTTTGATAATCAGCTTTAGCTGATAATACAGCGGGGTGGGAATTGTCCGATCCATCTGCCCTTTCCAGTCGTTCAAAATAGCGGGATCAAAAGGTTTGCGGTTTCTCATTCTGTATGCTCCTCAAACTGACAAGCATTGTTTTGTGCTATATTGTCATGTCATTATAGCATGTTTGCTTTTTGTTTTCAAGAAAAATTTGGGCAACGGTAAAAATGGAATAGCCAGGCGCTGTCCCATCTTTTTGGTTTCAAATTATGGATATACCACGTTTATCTTTTGCATTACGTTATAAACGCTGCCTATAACGGAAGCGCCGTCACTTTTCCTGCAGTTTCATAATTTGGCCAATTTGCCCAAATAAATAAAAAAAGAGTCAAATGACTATTGACAAATGAAGTTTTTGCGCCTATAATGTAATTACATTAATACGTAATCACAAAACGATTGCGCATTAGAAACGTTCCAAAACCCCAAACAACAAAGGAGGACTATGTCAATGAAGAAAACTCTGTCTCTGCTGACCAGTCTGATTCTGCTGGCGACGTTGGCGTTAAGCTGTGTTCCCGCTTTCGCCGAGGAACTGAACCTAACCGTGTACTATGGCGCGACCTTGGAACAGATGAGTCCGGTGCTGGAAGCTTTCCAGGCAAAGTACCCAAACATCAACGTCAAAAGCTATCGCGCAGCAAACGAAGAACTGGCCGCCACCATGGAAATGGAAGTTCGCTCCGGCAACCCGCAGTTCGACGTAATCATTCAAGGCAACAGCCCCGTGATGACATTGCAGCGGAAGTACGAATGTTTTCAACCTTTCACCTGTGATTCTATGGATGCCATTCAGCAGAGCCTTCTGGATGCAAATGGTGTGATGACCCCTGTAGGTACTGGCTTTTATGTCATCATTTACAACACCAATCAGGTCAGTGCCGAGGAATCCCCCAAAAGTTTTAAGGATCTGCTGGATCCCAAGTGGGAAAGTGCCATCGCCATGGCAGATCCCACCAGTTCTTCTTCCATTTATACCTTCATTTGGATGATTACTCAGTATCTGGATTCCAACGAATACGGCTGGGATTACTTCCAAAAATTGCAGGATCTGAACGTCAACTACGTTGCCAGCCATGGCACCATCGGTGAACTGGTTTCCATGGGCGAACGTAAAATTGGCATTCAGGTAATGGCTACAGCCGGTACATCCCTGAAGAAAGGCGATCCGATCGCCATCAATTATCCTGCCGAAGGCGTTCCCAGCGAAGTCAATGTAGCCGCTATTCGCAAGGATACGCCTAATCAAGAAGCCGCTGAGCTGTTTGTTAACTTTATTTTGTCTGAAGAAGGCCAGAAACTGGTGGGAGACAATCTGGGCTGGATTCCCGTCCGTACCGACCTGAGCGATTATACGCTGGCCGACGGCACACCGCTGTCTGATATCACGATGATCGCCCGCGATGTCACCTGGGTCAACGAGCAGAAGAACATGATTCTGGACAAGTTCGCTGAAATCCGCGATTAATCTTTCACCTTCCAAATGCTGTGCCGGTTGTTGGAAACGGTCGGCACGGCATTTTATTCATCATCCCAGACGGCAGAAAGGAAACGCAAGCATGACGGACAGCAAATTGGAAATCAGAAATCTTGTAAAGCAGTACGGGAATGTTACCGCCGTAAATGGAATCAATCTTTCCATTCCGAAGGGAAAACTGGTTTCGTTTCTTGGACCAAGCGGCTGTGGAAAAACGACGACCCTACGTATGATCGCCGGACTGGAAACCCCCACTTCCGGAGAAATTCTCGTAGACGGAAAGGTACTGTCGGACAGTCATACCGTGACTCTGCCGGAAAAAAGAAATATGAGCATGGTTTTCCAAAGTTATGCCGTATGGCCTCATATGACCGTATTCGATAACGTGGGGTACGGTCTTAAAATCCGCAAAATGAATAAAAGTGCCATTACCGCCAAAGTAAATGAGGTTCTGGGACTGGTTGGCCTGAAAGAATATGGTTCACGCTTCCCCACGCAGCTTTCCGGCGGCCAGCAGCAGCGCGTGGCTCTGGCGCGTGCCCTGGCCAATGAACCTTCTATTCTTTTGCTGGACGAACCCCTGTGCAATCTGGATGCCAAACTGCGGGAAAACATGCGTTTTGAAATTCGTTCCCTGCAGCAGCGTCTCGGCATCACCGCCGTATATGTCACTCATTCTCAGGATGAAGCGCTGGCCGTATCGGATGAAATTGTCATTATGCGCAGCGGTCAGATTTTGCAAAAGGGAGCGCCGGAAGAAATATATTCTCGCCCCAATTGCAGCTTCGTAGCCGACTTCATCGGCCTCGCCAACAATCTGAATACCGAAATTATCGCTGTTAACAGCGACAGCTATCAGATCCGACTGGACAATGGCCAAACACTGACCGCTGCACTAGACGGAAAGGGCTGGAAGGTGGGAGATGTCTGCCGCCTGCTGATTCGACCGGAAAACATTGTTTTTGACGCTTGGAATAAAGAGCTGTTCTATAACGAGCTGCCCGTCAGCATCGACAACGTCAGCTTTACAGGGAGCATTGTGAATTATTTCGTCCATGCCAACGGCATTGAAGGCAGCTATCGTATTCAGTCCACGCCGCCCCTGCGCTACTCCGCTGGAAGTCAGACGACCTGCTTCTTCACACCTGACGCCTGTATTTTAACCAAAGACTGATGGAACGAAAGGACAAAGGCCCGCTATGAAGATTACCGATATCAAAACCAGACTTCTGCATGTTCCAGTGGAAAGTGCGCTGGTAAATCAAACCAAGTCCGTTGCCTATATGGAAGTTATTACGGTTGAAATTTTTACGGACGAAGGGCTCAGCGGCTGTGGTTATACCTATACGGACGGGTTTGGAGGACACGCCATTAAAGCGTTGATTGATACGGATATCCGTACTCTATTGCTGCAGAAGGATCCCCTTCAGGTACGGGAGTTGAGCCGCTTTTTGCTGTGGGAACTCCGACAGGCCGGTTTTGCCGGCATTACGGTGCTGGGAGCCGCCGGTGTTGATCTTGCACTTTGGGATTTATACAGTCAGGCCGTCGGACAGCCCATTGTCAGCATTCTGGGCCAGTACCGGGATCATATTCCCATGTATGCCAGCGTAGCGGGCTGGATTGGTCTACCGATGGAGGAAATGGTGGCCCGTGCCCGGGAGCTTGTCAAAGAAAAGGAAATGTTAGGGGTTAAAATTCAGGTCGGTCGCGCGCCGTTGGACGTGGATGCCAAGCGTCTGCAAATGCTGCGGGAGGCACTGGGAGCGGAAGCCAAGCTTTTTATCGATGCCAACACCATTCTGGACATTCCAACGGCAAAGCGAATGGCGGATCGCCTGAAAGAATTTGATATTTTCTGGCTGGAAGAGCCACTGCCTCTTCGGGATACCACGGGGCATGGTCTCCTTAGCAGGCAGATTTCCATTCCTTTGGCTACCGGCGAAAACTTTTTTGGTATCCGCGACTGTGATGAGTATATCCGAGATCGGCTGGTCAGCTACATGCAGGCCGATGTCATCAGGGTAGGCGGTATTACAGAATGGATGCGAATCGCTTCATATTGCGATGCTCAGGGAATGAAAATCTCGCCTCACTTCGTTATGGAAGTAACCACGCATGTACAGTGCTGCGTACCCAATAGTCTATTTGTAGAATATATTCCCTGGTTCCAAAAGCTGTTCGCCGAGCCCATCCGAACGAAACATGGCTGCGCTCTGCCGCGTACCGTTCCGGGCCTGGGACTCCGTTTCACCGAGGAAGCAATTGCCCGGTACGCGATTGATCAATAAGGAGGAAACCATGAACGGAGTGAAGGAAAACAAGGCCAGACGATCTTTTCAGGCAAGTTCCATCCTGTTTGTAGTCGTGATTGCCGTTATCATGATGCTGGTGCTGGTTCCCATCGGTTACATGCTGTACGAGAGCTGCACCAACGATATGGGTGCGTTTACGCTGGAAAACTTTGTCAGATATTTCAAACGGAAAAGCATTCGGGAGTCTTTGCGGAACACACTGCTGGTTTCCGCAGGCATCGGTGGTTTCGGCACACTGTTGGGCGTTACGCTGGCATTCGGCGTCAGCCGCACAAACATGCGTTTCAAAACGCTGGTCAAAAGTACCATTATCATTGCCATCATGACGCCTCCCTTCCTGATTACGCTGGCATATATCATTCTGGCAGGCCCAAACGTGGGTTTTGTTAACCGGGTACTGCGCTGGCTTTTCAAGCTGGATACCTCCTATGGTCCCGTCAATATCTACTCTATCTGGTCGTTGGTCATTCTTGGTTTGCCCCAGGGAATCGCCACCATTTTTATGATGGTGTTTCCTGCTATGGAAAATATGGATCCCTATCTGGAAGAAGCAGCAAGAATGTCCGGGGCCAGTGCACGCCGCGCTTCTCTGAACATTACCATTCCGTTGGTGCGACCCGCATTACTGTCCGGCCTGATTCTTTCTTTCGGACAGTCTCTGGCTCTCTATGGAGTTCCTCGTATGCTGAACATTAATGTGCTCACCACCAAAATCCGGGAATCTGTTACGGTGATGGATTTCAAAATGGGTGCGGTGTTGTCCGTAACGGTTACGGTTCTTTCTTTGCTGGCGGTATTTTTGTACCGGCGTACGGTTCGCTCTAGCAAAAAATACTCTACGATTTCGGCCAAAGGCTTCCGCCCCAGTGTCATGAAGCTAGGCAAATCGCGCCATCTCTTCTCCGCTCTGGGCCTTGTGTATGCTCTGTTCGGTTTTCTTATTCCTTACTGCACGCTGCTGATGGCTTCATTTATGCGCTCGGTCGGCAACGGCTTCGAGGCCAGCAACTGGACTTTAAGCAACTATGCCTCGCTTATCAATAGTGCCGTAGCGAAAACAGCCCTGAAAAACAGTGTTTTTTTGGGAATTATGACCGCCACCTGCGTCGTGTTGCTTGGTTTAGTGGCTGCCTTCATTATTGTACGGTTGAAGATCCGTGGTCGGGGTGCGCTGGAATATCTGTGCAATATGCCCTCTGGCATTTCTGGAACCGCACTTGCCATGGGTTTGATTTTCATGTACTTGAGCAAGCCGCTGAACAGCTTCCATCTCTACGGTACCATTTGGCTTTTGCTGATTGCTTATGTAACCCGTATGCTGCCCTCTGGTGTGCGCTATTGCCAGTCGGCATTGATCCAGATTAACACCGAACTGGAGGAGGCAAGTCGGATTTCCGGCGCATCCTGGGGGCAGACCACTCGCAAGGTTACGGTTCCTCTGGCTAGAACCGGCATGGTTTATGCGTGGATTCTGACGTTTGTCATGGCCTTCCCAGAGCTTTCCAGTTCCGTCATGCTGCGCAACGCCGGAACCGACGTAGTGGCCACTGCCATTCTGGATTTATGGGACGGCGCAGGTGGTCTGCCTCAGGCTGCAGCCTTCGGTACGGTAGTATTCCTGTTGGTTACGCTGCTGGTCATTCTGGCCCAGAAGGTAACTGGGCATTCCATGATTGATCGTTCATAAGGAGGAAAAAATGGGACTTGTTAATAATCAAAAGGCTTACGATCAATATCTGATCTGGCCGGGTGAAAACGGAAATTTCTCCATAGGCGATTATGTTCCAGGATTTCGTTTTCAGCTTCGTATGCCCAATTTCCGCGGCAATTATCTTTCCTGTATTGAAGAACTGCGTTTTACGCTGGACGGCGAAGAAATTCAGCCAAACAACGTGGAAATTTTGCTGAATGGAAAACGCTTTCGTATCCACGAACTTTCTGAAATGTATAAAGAATACTGGGACGTAAACGAATGCGCCGTTATCGAAATATCCAGAGAAGGAGGCCTCTGCGGGCAGCATAGAATTGGTGCGGTCATGCGGCTGCGCTACGGTTATTCTGCCTATTTCGGCACCTGCAAGGTGGTCACCTCCCGTTGCGAACGCACGCTTGTCTTTTAACGCAAAGGAGCGAAAGCATATGAATCAACCGCTTAAACTAGGCGTTTCTTTGTTTTCCTATTCCAGTGAATACTATCTGAAAAAGCTTTCACTGGATGAAATTCTTATCAAAGCCCGGGAGGCGGGTGCAGAAGCCATTGAAATCGTCGCCTCTCAGATGATGCCCGGTTTTCCTTATCCCGATGCCCAATGGCTGCATTCGCTGCGAGAACGCTGCGAAAAACTGGAGATGGATCCCTTTTGCTACAGCGCTCATCTGGACAGTGGCCTGCGCAGCGATCGCTGGCTCACAGATGATGAGAAAGTTATGAGTACGCTGAACGACATCCGAAATGCTTATGAAATGGGCGCCAGCGTCGTCCGCACACAGTTTTCCATCGGTCCTGAGCTTTTGTACCGTGTGGCTCCTTATGCGGAAAAATACCGCGTCAAGGTCGGCGTAGAGATTCATCCGCCGCACAGACTGGATACGGAAATCTGGCAGCGCTTCCTGTCCGTGTTTCATGATTTGGATACTCCTTACATCGGTATGTGCGTAGATACGGGAATCTATCAGGAATACCCCTACGACGGTTGGCTGAATGTATACTATCAGCACGGCGTCTCCCGAGAGCTTGCGGCCGGCTTGCTGAAAATTCTGGCGAAGGGTGGCGCTCCTGACGAAGCAAATGCCTTTCTGGAAAGCCGTGCAGATGTCAACGACTTTGCCCGAGAAATGGCTTCGGAACTTTTTTCGCTTTACCGGCCCTATGAGAAGGATGCTCTGGCGGAGAATATTCAGTACGTTACTCACTTTCATACCAAGTTCTATCACATGGAAAATGGAGAAGAAAAAACGATTCCCTATGCTACGCTGCTGGATGTTATCCGCAAAGCAGGATATCAAGGTTATCTCATCAGTGAATACGAAGGTCACTATTGCTATGACTCTAGTGAATACCCCGCAGCGGATCAGGTGCTGGCGCATATTGCCATGGAGCGCCGCCTTTTGAATCAATAAAATCAGCAGGGAGGAAAAGACAATGGCCAAGCGGATCACCAGTCACGATCAGAACGGGGATGATATTCTGAATCTTTTCAAAAAGGATCAGGATGGAGCAACTTCCATTGATGTAAATCATCGGGTACGGGTAGGCATTATCGGCACCGGCTGGATTGCTGCCGCTCACATCAAGAGCTACCTGAAAATGCCGGACGTAGATATTGTCGCAGGTGCCGATTTGATTCCCGGAAAAGCGGAAACATTTTTCAAGAATCAGGGTGTAGAAAATGTCCATTGCTATGAAAATCACCGGGAGATGCTGGAAAAGGAGCAGCTGGATGCTGTCAGCATCTGTACCTATAACCGCACTCACGCCGAGTGTGCTATCAACGCACTAAATGCCGGCGTACATGTGCTGCTGGAAAAGCCCATGTGCGTCACGCTGGAAGAAGCGGTCGCTATCTGCCGTGCCGAAAAGAAGAATGGCAAGGTGCTTTCCATTGGCTTCCAGCCCCGTTTTGACCCTAATATGCGAAAGATTAAGGAAATTGTGCAATCCGGCGAGCTGGGCGAAATTTACTATATTCAGACCGGCGGTGGTCGCCGCCGCGGGATTCCAGTTCCTTTCGGCACCAGCTTTATTGAAAATGAAACTGCCGGTATTGGCGCTGTTGGCGATATCGGCTGCTACTCGCTGGACATGGTTCTTAATGCTGTCGGTTATCCCAAGCCCCTTACTGTAACCGGTGTCCGGGGCGCCTATTTCGGCAACAAACCGGAATACTATCGCAAGCATCCCGAATACGCCTCCAAATTTGGCGTGGATGATTTTGCCGCCGCCTTTATCCGTCTTGAGGGCGGTATCACGTTGGATTTCCGGATTGCCTGGGCCATGAATATGGATACCCCCGGCGATACGCTGCTTTTCGGCACCCGGGCGGGGCTGAGAATCCCCTCTACCGAGTGCTGGAACGGCACGGTAGGCGGACCTATGAAAGTTTACATGCAGTTTGGCGGCATGGAAACCAACTTGGAAATTCCCATTATCGAAAGCGAAGGGCTTGATCTGTTCGACTGCAAAATTCGTTCTTTCCTGGATGCGGCCAAAAACGGCGGCGAAGCGCCTGTTCCCAGCAGTCAAATTCTGTATAATCAGGCGATTATTGACGGTATTGTCCGTTCCAGTGAACTGGGGCACGAAATCGAAATCATTATTCCCGAAATTTGATGGCTCAGCAAAAGACAGTATAGTCCGAAGAAGGAGGTTGCCATGTTCCTGTTGAAAGAAGGCATTTATCCCGCGCTGGTCGTTCCCTTTGACTGTCAGGAAAACCTGAATGAAACGGCCGTTGGTGATATGGTTGAATCGCTGCTGAAACAGGGCGTTTCCGGCTTTTATGTAGGTGGAAGCACTGGGGAATATCTGTTGATGACTCCGGAAGAACGGATGAGAATGCTGGAATGTGTCTGTGAAAGCGCTTGTGGACGCTGTCACATCATTGCCCATATCGGGCAGCAGCGTCCCCGGGATTCAATCCGGCTGGCGAAGCACGCGGCAGGCATGGGCGTACAGGCCGTTTCCTCTCTTCCACCGCTCTATTATAAATATACGCAACAGGAAATTGCAGCGTTCTATCTGGAAATTGCCAACGCGGCTGGAGTTCCGCTGATTATCTACAACGCTCCCGCCCTTTCCGGTTTTTCCTTTACACCGGATAACATTGCGCCACTATTTGCCAGTGACCGGATTGCAGGCATTAAATATACCTCCTATGATTTATTCGGTATGGAGCGTATAATGAGCCGCTATCCCTCCAAGCTGATGATCAACGGGCATGATGAATTGTTCCTGAGTACACTGATCCTGGGCGTTCGTCATGCCATCGGAAGCACGTTCAATTTTATGCCGCAGGAATTTCTGGCACTGCGTCATGCTTTCGACCGGCACGATCAGCGCGGCGCACAGAGGAAACAGGCAAAAATTAATCAAATTATCGAAGGCCTATTGCAGATAGGCGTATTCCGAGGCGTAAAGGGAATGATGAACCTTCTGGGCATGAACGCGGGTTCCTGCCGGGCCCCGTTCGCTCCTCTCTCTAAAGAAGAAAATGAGCAGTTGGAAAAGCTGGCACAGCTGCTGGAAAATGAGTGCTGAAGCTTACCCGTCAAAAGAGCAGACAGACACAGGGGGTCTTGTGTCTGCCTGCTTTTTCTCTTCTTTCATAACTGTCTGGGCTTAAAAGTTTTTTCCAGAAATGACCGAAACGTTTCCACAGCTTTACGGAACACGGGACATTGCTTTCACACAAGCGTGGTAAAATCTGATTTCCTATTTTCCAAATAGCGGCTCCAAACCTGCATCTCGTTTTCACCGCGATTGGCCCACGTATAGTAAGGGATAAATGTAAGAGGAGCTGAAACCAAAGCAGCGGGTATAGAAGAATAAAGAGCGGCGTTTTCGCTCGTGATTTCACGGTATCCTTCTGTAAAAACAGCCCTTTTGCCGTCAGGAGCAGAATCTGGTTCGCCCAGGCAGAGTGGCGCTCCGGGATCCACCAGACAGGCGTTCAAATGAGGGCCATTATCCTTCTCTTCCATACAGTAGACCAATGGCCCATATTCCACGCATACCTTCCCGTTTTCTGCACGAAGCAGAGGATTGGCATACGTCAGTCGCGGCATCAGCGAAAGCTCAAGTCGAAGCTCAGTTCCTTCCGTCCAGTTTCTTTCCAGATGCACATACCCCTGCCGAATGTTGAAATCCGTTACAGCCTGCCCATTGATAGAAAGCGTCCAGTGGTTCTTTGCCCAGGCTGGAATCCGGAGGGCGAGAGAGTAGCTTCCGCCTGTTGGGCGAATCAAAATAACGCCATCGGAAGGATATTCGGTCTCTATCCTCAGATTTGCAGTAGCATTTGCTAAAGGCAGTGTTGCTTCTCCATTGATATAAAGGTGGATATAAGCGGTATTTGCATGACGACCAAAGGCGTATTTTCCCAAGGAGAGAATCAGCCTGACAAGATTTGGAGGGCAGCATGCGCAGGCAAACCATTGGGGCCGAACAGGCAGAACATGACTCAGATCCTCTCGACGATGACAATCAGCGGGATTGACTTCCAGCGGATTGACGTAAAAGAAGCTTTTCCCATCCAGAGCCATTCCTGCAAGACAAGTGTTGTACAGAGCACGTTCCATCGCATCGCCATATTTTCCATTTGCGTTTATTTCCAGCATGGAACGAGCGAAAAAGCATAGTGCAATAGATGCACAGGTTTCGGTGTATGCTCTGTCGCCAGGCAGATCATAATCAAAGGTGAAAGCCTCACCGGCGCTGCTGGATCCAACGCCGCCGGTGATGTACATTTGTCGGGTGACCATGTTGTCAAAAAGTTGCTCGCACACCTTTAGCATTTTGGAATCCTTGGCATACATTCCATAATTTGCCATGGCGGTTGCCATATACAGCGCACGTACGGCGTGACCTACAAAACGCTTCTGCTCCAGGAGTGGCTGATGATTCTGATAATAGGACGGATCATGTTCTGATCCAAAAAAGTTTTCTTTTGGCCCTGCCAACGGATCTGGAGAGATGCCTCGGCGATAGAGAAAATATCCCGCCAGCTTGAGCAGCGATTCGTCCCCGGTGACCGTGTACATTCGGGTTAATGCCAGTTCAATTTCCTGATGGCCGGGGGCTACGTGTAATTTTCCCTCCTCGGGACCGATGTTTGCCTGAATATAATTCACCATGCGTTGCATGATATTCAGCAGTTTTCTTTTGCCAGTTGCCTGATAATAGGCAACTGCAGCTTCGATCATATGTCCTGTACAATATAGTTCATGGCAGTCGCGGAAATTTGTAAAGCGTTTATCAGGTTCTTTTACAGTAAAATAAGTGTTCAGATAACCGTCGGGCTGCTGGGCCGCTGCCACCAAATCAATGGCCCGGTCAGCCAAAGCTTCCAGTTCCGGGTCTGGCTCGATTTCCAACGCATAGGCTACCCCCTCCAACCATTTGGCCAAATCGCTGTCCTGAAAGACCATGCCGTGAAATTCGCCGTTCCATTGTCCTGCGGCGATTCGAAAGTTCTCAATACAATGGCTGGGTGCAGCGCCTTCCACCTGATCATTCAGGATCTTCCATTGATAGCGCAAAACGCTGCGACGGATCAGATTGACCTTATTTCCCCAAAAGCCGCCGCTGATATGAAACTTGCCGTACTGTTTTTTCTCGTTGCTCTGCGTCATGGCAAAAACCTCGTCAGTTCTTATCATTAAAGTGAAAATACATGGTATATGTCTCGTCTTTCAGATCCCGGAGACGAATGAACGGAATGGCCTGCCCTTTGCAATACAGAATATATTGTGGTGGCTCACAACTCATAGTGCCCGGCCTAACGGGTCGTATCTTTTCCGCGGCGTTTTCTGGAGAAAACGGGAGGGAAGGCTCTTTTGTAAGGCCGATCAATACGTCATCCCCCAGCATAAATGCCCCAAGTTCGGAGTCATCATCCGTCATGACGGAACGTACTTGACAGGGGAAATGCATCAATAGTTTTTGGCGATGCCAGCTTTGCCTTAAATCAACCAGTCCTGCATTTCTTCCACGCCAGATCGTCTCGCCGTCTGCTTCGATGACGGCGTCATCGCTAAGCCATTCGGGAATTCTCAGCGTTAACGTAAAAAGTTCCGGCTCCGCAAAGTTCATTTCCAGCTCGTAGTTTTCTCCAGAAACGGAACGAAATCTGCAACCGGCGTTTTCACGCTCCGGTGCATAGTGCGTTGAAATACAACGTGGTCGAAGTGTTATTGTTCCCTGTTTATTCCAGCAAAGCACTCCTGGTTGATACTGGGCGATGAGCAGCCGCTGCTCCTGGCGGTAAGCCATATATGCCCCTTCGCTATTGTGTATCTGCACAAGCGTGCCATGGCAGCACCAAAAATGTCTGGTTGGGCTGCCCCATTTGGCAGTCGCACCGGGAACCATAGGCAGATAATAGGAGACCATTCCTGTTTCCCCATGCTGCTGTGCCAAGATGCCGTTGGTATAATTCCGGGCAATATAGTGTAAATATTTTGCATCGCCGGTGTGCCGGAATAGGAAATCTGCCAGACGGATCATATTGTAAACAACGCAATGCTCCTGATTGTCCGTGCCCAAATATTCGCTTTGATGAAACGGCGGTGTCCATACTTCGTTATAGGTCTGACTGCCGGTGACAAAGAAGCCCCTTTTCTCTACAGTCAGCTGCCAATATTTTTCTACAATTTCCAAATCCTTC
>OLVS01000533.1_pt1 | contig 18403 bp, 23 predicted proteins | sample 1644121 | NCBI WGS metagenome assembly OLVS01 (sample SAMEA103958121, study PRJEB25191) | human gut metagenome
ACCTGTTCAAGGTCGTTCCCGAGCTGATCGAGTCCATCAAGGCCGCCAAGGCTGCCAAGTAAGGTTTCGCTCAACAAACATAAAGAAGCTGTCCGGTTTCACCCGGACAGCTTTTTTTATGTACCCAATAACCCCGTTTTATGTACCAATAAAGGCGGTTAATGTACCGATAAAGACGGCCGATGCATGGAATCGCATCCGCGCGCAGGGGATTTTCTTGACGTTGTGTCTGTTTTCCGGTATAATGGAGACAACGAAGAAGGAGGATACTCTATGGAATACTTTGCCATGATCGGCCTGCTGTTTGCGCCGGTGGTTTGCCTGCTGTGTACCGGATGGTTTTTCGTCCGCTGGAAGAATGAGCACGACGATGAAGCGCTGGCCCAGAAGAATCGCAAGATCTGCCGCGGCTTCCTGATCGCCACTGTGATCTCGCTGGTGGTGTTCGGTGGTCTACATCTGTTGTTCCCCATTACACTGTAAAACAGGGAAGCTCCTTTATATCGTAAAAAAGCCGCCTATAGGCGGCTTTTTGCATGTCCGGTTGCCTCTGCTGAGGCAACTCTTTTTTGCCGGCGGCCACGGGTGTAAAATCATGTCACACGGTGGGAAAGGGACAGCGCGAGCTGTTTTTCCCGCGGCAAAAGGAGGACGTATGGGCGTATATGGTTATATCCGCGTGTCCAGCGTGGATCAGAACGAGGATCGGCAGCTGGTGGCGCTGCACGGCAAGGGCGTGGCGGACAAAAATATTTTTATGGACAAGCAGTCCGGCAAGGATTTTGAGCGGCCTCAATATAAGCGGATGGTGAAAAAGCTGAAGCCGGGCGACCTGCTCTATGTGCTGAGCATTGACCGGCTGGGGCGCAACTATGCAGATGTTCAGCAGCAGTGGCGGGTGCTGACCAAGGAAAAAAAGGTGGATATCTGCGTGCTGGACATGCCGCTGCTGGACACCCGGCAAGGGAAAGACCTGATGGGGACGTTTATCGCCGATCTGGTCTTGCAAATCTTGTCCTTTGTGGCCCAGTCGGAGCGGGAGAATATCCGCCGCCGTCAGGCGCAGGGCATCGCGGCGGCTATGGCGCGGGGTGTGAAGTTTGGCCGCCCGGCGCTGCCGCTGCCGGAGAATTTTTACGAGATCCACCGGGCATGGCGGGCGAAAGAGATACCCCTGAAGCAGGCGGCGGCTGCCTGCGGCATGCCGGTGGGCACCTTCTATGGCAAGGCGGTGAAGTTTGAAAAAGGGGATTAAGGAAAAGAGTAGATAATTTGGAAAAGTGTACTTTTGCAAATTGCAAAGGTACACCTTTCATATTACAAGTATACAGGAATTTGCTGATTTTTCAAGGATAAAATAAGCGGTTCAATGTAGAAAAATGGAGTTTTGAATTGTACACATAAGCAAATGGAGAGAAAATGAAAGGAAAGGTCAATCAATGAAAAATAGCTTTTTTTCTCCACCGGGCTGGGTCAAGGTTGTTGTCTGGGTCGTGGCGATCCTCGTGACTGCTATGGGGCCTCCGGGGGCATTGTTTGTAGCGCTGCCGGTGGCGATTTTGTATACCATTGTGCCGGGAATCGTTTCTTCTGTCGCTAGAGACGTAAAGGAGATTCCCACACAGGGAAAGGTTGAGTCATTTCTGGAAAACTCCCCTACAATGGCGTACATAAAGACGATGCTTGAGGATATTGACCACATAAACTCGATCAGCGATGAATATGGAATTCAATACCTCTATGTTCAATTCAAGCTTGCGTCTATCCGGAGTGAGTCAACTATGCGGCTGTATACAACGCCGGATGAAGAGCGTATTGATTTTATCGAGAGCTATTCACACATATTTGAATCGTATGATAGCGATACAGCCTATTTGACAGAGGAGCAACTACAGAAGAATTTTGCGTCATCTTTGTCATATGAAAGAGATGGGTATACTGCGAAAAACCCAGAGTTTCAGCAATATCTGCAAGGACTTCGTCCCCGGCATTTTAGGCTTGAAGAGGAGTATGTCCGCAGTTACTCTCTTAGCCTGCCGACATTATGGAAGTTATATTGTAATGAGCGTGACTTGATAAGAGAAGTTGCGGTGAAAGCAATCGTTGAATATGCAAAATCGAAAGGGTATAAGGTGTCCAAGCAATATAATAGCTATAAAGATGAGCACAATGTCCCGATGAGCGAATATTACATAACGATCTATTTTAGATGCTAAAGTTAGGCGAGAGAAAGAGAAGAAAAGTGTTATGAAGAAAAATGAGAAATCTTCCGGGTGGATCGCTTTACGGCCGGTGGTGTGGCTTGCGGCAGTGCTTGTGTCCGCTGTGGGGCCTCCGGGAGCATTGTTTGTAGCGCTGCCGGTGGCGGTCATTTATACGATCGCGTGTGTATTTATTGAAGTTGCTGACAAGGAAAATGTGGCTGAGACATTAGTCTCCTACCTGAAGCGGACGTTTGCGGATATCGACCATATCAATTCTATCAGCGGTTCCGATGGACTGCGGTTTGATTCCGCACAGATAAAGCTCGAACCGCATGGGGCCTCTATGGAGGTGTATACGACGGCGGAGGAAAATCGTACTGCTCTTTTGAAGCAATATGACGAGCGGGCTGGTGCGTATTACCGGGGTGAAGAGGCCCAAACTCCGGAGCAACTGAAAGAGGAGCTGATGCCTTACTGCTTCAAAGAGACAGCGGAATACACCCCGCAATGCCCTCGATTCTTTGATGATTTGCGCGAGTTGAATTTTGAACTGACAGATGATGGCCGCTATGGCTTTGGATTGATAAGTTTTTTCGCTGAGTATGTCATGAATCCATGGGAAGTGGATGAAAAAGGGATGAGCACAATAGAAATTGCCAGAAAAGCGATAACAAAATGCGCAGAAGAGAGAGGGTATCGAACCACCTGTGAGGAGCTTTCAACAAATCGCTACGAATTGACGATACATTTTTAATTTATAAGGAGGAAACACAACATGAAAATGCCGGACAGCGAGTATAACGTATTGATAAAAGTGATCTCGAATTGGCAAGGAACCAAGGAGGATCTGCAGGCAGTTTATGACAAGATCGCCTGGACATATGAGGACGGCCCGGAGATGCTTCGCCGACTGGATAAGTATCAGCGTAAGTGGGGCATGAATCTGCACTGAGACCGCTGCATTTGCCGTGCGGGTCGTCGGGGACGCCGCCCCTTACGAGCATACTGCCGGTGGGTGGTGTGTAGGGGCCGACGACTCTGTCGGCCCGCATCGGAAATGCCGTTGTCATCGACAGGGCGGACAGGGTCGTCCGCCCCTACAGGACGATCCCCAAGTCAGCCTTGCGGCTAACAGCCCCTTTACACAAGGGGGCCAAGGGTTGGCGAAAAGAGGAACAAAAAATGAGACTGCTCACGCAGTCTCATTTTTTATCATATTCAGGAGACAATCAATCGTCAAATACGGGGTAGCCATCTTTCAGACTTTCATCATAGATGGCTCTCTCGCCGCCGATGAATTTGGGGCGGACGCGGGCGGCCAGCAGAATGGCCTGGCCGATGTGGTTCTGCTGCAGGCGGACGGGAACGGCCACCTTCTTCAGATGCATACCGATCAGCGTACCGCCGATGTCAAGGCCAGCGTCGGCACGAATCTCCTCCAGCGCCACGGGATGGCGGAAATTCTGATAGGCGGCGGTGGCAAAGGAGCTGCCGGCCTTGGGTTGAGGCATCACGTTGACGATCTCGCCATTGGGGACGGCCTCGTGCTCCACGATGAGGGCGCGGTTCAGGTGCTCACAGCATTGAGCGGCGATATAGACCCCCATGGGAGCAAACACGCTGTTCAGTCCCTCAAAGATGGCGTTGGCCACCTCGGGCGTCGACCAGCTGCCCACGTTGTGGCCCACCACTTCGCTGGTGGAGCAGCCCACCACCACGATCTGACCCTTGTGAAGTCTGGCGGTCTCGGCCAGCTGACGGGCGGCGTTGGCGGATTCTTCCTTTACCTGTGACAACAGGTTCTTATTCTCTACGTCATGAACGGTTCCTGCCATAAAAAACACCTCATTTCAACGTATTGGAAAGCGCTTTGCGGACGCACTGCCACGGTAAGTTGCAGTGCGTCCGATTCAATAGCATTATTATAGCACAGTTAAATTTTTTCCGCAATACGGGTCTTTTGCATGACCTTCAGCAGCACGAAGCCGATGACCAGACCCATGGCGGCCTGCACCAGATTGCCGGGGATGCTGGCGGCGGCGCCGATGCCCTTGCCCAGCAGCAGACCGGCATAGCCGAAGTAGCCCACCACCATAATGATCTCGCCCACCACGCCGCTGACGATGGCGGCGGCACTGGTACGGCCCATGGCCTTGAAGATCAGGGCGGCCACCAGCGCGTCAAGTCCCTTGATGACAAAGGTGCCGGGCGCATAGTAGCCATAGCCGGACAGCAGGTCGGTCAGCATGGAGCCGATACCGGCGGCAGCGCCGCCATACCACGGGCCCAGCAGCCAGCCGGACAGCAGCACGAAGCAGTCACCCAGATTCACATAGCCGTTCATGGGGGAGGGGATCTGCACCACCATGGTGGCTACATACGTCAGCGCGGCCATCAGGGCGCTGACCACCAGTTTTTGCACTTTTTTATCAGACATTGCCATTGCCTCCTTGCATTTCTTTCTGGAGTGTATTATAGTATTCTTTGGTATTATTAAAATATCCAAAATGAGACAAAATGTACATACCAGATGGAGGGGCCACATGCTGACCTATACCTTTGAAAAAAGCGGCGGCGTAAGCCTGTACGAGCAGCTTTACCGCCACATTAAGAGCGACATTCTGTCCGGCGTGCTGGCGGCGGGGGAGAAGCTGCCCAGCAAGCGGGCGCTGGCGGCCCATCTGGAGGTCAGCGTTATCACGGTGAAAAACGCCTATGAACAGCTGATCGCCGAGGGGTACATCTGCGGTGTGGAGAAGCGGGGGTACTACGTGATGCGGATCGACCAGCCGCTGACCGCCGCGCCTTCCGCTATGATGGAGACCATCGACGAGCCGCCGGAGCGCCAGTGGTTTATGGATTTCGTCACCAACTCCACCGCCGCCGAATACTTTCCCTTTGCCACGTGGACGAAGCTGCTGCGGCAGACCATTCTGGAGCAGGACACCCATCTGCTGCGGCCTACACCCTCCACCGGTGCGCTGGAGCTGCGGCAGGCCATCGCGGATTATCTGCACCAGTTCCGGGGGATGACGGTGTCGCCCCGGCAGATCATCGTGGGGGCCGGGACGGAGACGCTGTACACGCTGCTGATCCAGCTGCTGGGGCGGGAGAAGTGCTATGCCGTGGAGGATCCGGGGTACAGCAAGATCGGCCACATCTACCAGAGCAATCAGGTGCAGCTGCGGCATGTGGCGCTGGACGAGAGCGGGCTTTCCTGTCAGGCGCTGCGGCAGACCGACGCCGACGTGGTGCATATCTCCCCCAGCCACCACTATCCCACCGGCATCGTCATGCCTGTCGCCCGCCGCCACGAGCTGCTGCGCTGGGCCGACGAGGGGGCGGGGCGGTACATTCTGGAGGACGACTACGACAGCGAGTTCCGGTTCGTGGGACGGCCCATCCCCACGCTGTTCTCCGACGACGAGCACCAGCACGTTATCTACCTGAATACCTTCTCCAAGACCATTGCGCCGTCTATCCGCATCAGCTATATGCTGCTGCCGCCAAGGCTGCTGGAGGACTATCGGGAGAAGCTGGGGTTCTACTCCTGCACGGTGTCCAGCTTCGAGCAGTACACGCTGGCAGAGTTCCTGTCGCGGGGTCACTATGAGCAGCACCTGAACCGGATGCGCAAGCGCTATCACCAGAAGCGGGACGCGGTGATCGACTGTATTCTGTCCGGGCCGCTGGCGGGCCGGGCGGAGATCATGGAGCAGGACGCGGGACTGCACTTTCTGGTGCGGTTGGACACGGCGCTGCCGGACGAGACGCTGCGGCAGCGGGCGGCGGAGCGGGGACTGCGGCTGGCACTGCTGTCGGATTACTACCGCCACGGCGAGGATGCGCCCCACCACGTGCTGGTGGTGAACTATTCCGGCATCGAATTGGAAAAATTACCCCAGGCGCTGGCGCGTCTGGCGGAAATTATCAAGGAGTGATAGTATGTACGACGAACTGACGAAAGAGGACATTCAGAAAATGCAGGAGGAGATCGACTACCGGGTGCAGCAGCTGCGGCCCAAGCTCATCGAGGACGTGCAGACGGCGCGGGCCTTCGGCGATCTCAGCGAGAATTTTGAGTATAAGTGCGCCAAGCAGGAGAAGAACCGCAACGATAGCCGCATTCGGTACCTGCAGCGGATGATAAAGACCGCCAAGGTCATCGGCGACAAGTCCACCGAGGACACGGCGGGACTTTACGACACGGTGGAGATTTTGATGGAGAACACCGGCCGCAGCCGTACCATTCAGCTGGTGACCACATTGCGGCAGGACGCGCTGAAGGGCTGGATCAGCAAGGAATCCCCCGTGGGCCGGGCCGTCATGGGCCGCAAGGCGGGAGATCGGGTGTATGTGGAGATGGAGAATGGCCGGGGGTACTATCTGACCATCCAGTCCATCACCAAGGGCAGCGACGACGGCTCGATTCCCATCGGCAGCTTTTAAGGAGGAACGGCCATGACCTTACAGCAATTGCGGTACGTCACAACCGTGGCGGAGACGGGCACCATCAGCGGTGCGGCCAAGGCACTGTTCATCTCCCAGCCCAGTCTGACCGCCGCTATTCAGGAGCTGGAAAAGGAGATGGGTATCACCATCTTTCTGCGCACTAATCGCGGCGTGGTGCTGAGCCGGGAGGGAGACGAATTTCTGGGCTATGCCCGGCAGGTGCTGATGCAGGCGGAGCTGCTGGAGGACCGCTACGGGGCACAGTCCAGCCACCGGCAGCAGTTTGCCGTGTCCGCCCAGCACTATAACTTCGCGGCCCGTGTGTTTGCCCGTGTGGTGCGGGATATGGGCGGCGAGCGGTACAGCATGACCTTCCGGGAAACCACTACCTATGAGGTCATTGAGGACGTGGGCCGCATGCGCAGCGAGGTGGGCGTGCTGGTGATGACAGAGCAAAACGGCGAGGTGCTGCGGCGGCTATTTCGGGAATACGAGTTGACCTATACGGAACTGGTGCAGAAAGACGCCACCGTGTATGTGGACAAGAATCACCCCTTGGCGGGCCGGGGCGAGGTGACGGAGGAGGAACTGGCGCCCTATCCCTGCGTGACCTTTGAGCAGGGAGCCCATAATGCGGTGTTCTTCTCGGAAGATATCTCTATGCCGGCGGTGACGCCACGGCACATTCTGGTGCGCGACCGGGCCACCGCCAACGACCTGACCCGCGAGATCAACGCCTATCAGCCGGGTATTGGGCTGGACGACGAGGTATCCCGCACCGTCTATGCCTCGGCCATGCTGCTGCTGAAGCCCCGGAAACGGGTGAGCCTGGGGTATATCGTGCGCAACCACATGCTGCTCAGTCCCATGGCGCAGGCGTACATTCGGGCCATGGAGGAGTATGCGGAGAAGTACAAGCAGTCACATTTGACATAGTTTTAGACTATAGCGAACTTAGTTTTCGCGTATTTTACAAATGGCAAAAGCTGTAGTATCATCATACCTGTAAAGAGCAAAGCGCAAAACACAAAAAGAATGATGAAAGGAGTTTTTGCTATGAAAAAGAAAACTGCTGTGGTGCTGGCCCTGCTCCTGACATTGGTGGTGCTGGGCACATTCGTTTCCATCGTGACGGGCTGGTTCAATCCTGTGGTGAAGGTCACGGGCCTGCTGCTGGGCTACCTGATGTTCGCCGATCTGGCGGTCATCTGTGGTCTGATAGCCGGCGCTTATAAGGCATAAAGGTAACAAAGCTTACTGTTTCCATCTATTTTCTCTCTCTAACCTTCTTCTCAACGAAAAGCGGCTGTGCGATGCACAGCCGCTTTTCACATGAATTTTATGCGGCCCTTACAACAGACACCGCATGTCCTCCGGTAGAGGAGCGGTGATGTGGAGAAGCTGATCCGTCAACGGATGGAGCAGCCACAGCTCATAGCTGTGCAGCGCCGGGCGGGCGATGAGAGACTTGTCCTCCGCGCCGTAGAGCCAGTCGCCGGTGAGGGGACAGCCGATGGCGGCCATATGGAGCCGCAGCTGATGGGTGCGGCCGGTGATGGGCCGCAGCCGCAGCAAGGTGCGGCCATGGGAGACGGATAGGGTTTCGTACTCCGTGCGGGAGGGCAGGCCCTCCGGGTCGACACGGCGCTTCAGCAGCGAATCCGGCTGGCGGCTGATGGGCAGGTCGATGGTTCCCTTGGTTGGCTGGGGCACGCCGTCGCAGACGCCGCGATACTCCCGGCGGAAGTCCTCCGTGTGGAGGATCACCATGCAGCGCTGGTGCATGTAGCCGTTTTTGGCCACCACCATCACGCCGGTAACGCCGCGATCCAGCCGGTTCACGGCATGGAACGCGCCGCCGCCCAAATAGTGGGCCACCGCGCCAGCTATCGTAACGGTCTCCTCCGTCAGCGCCGCCGAGTGGACGGTGATCCCGGCGGGCTTGTTGAGGATGAGAAGATCCTCATCCTCCCACAGAATGTCCAGCGGGTAGTCCACGGGGACGATATCGCTGTGGGCGGGCGGGTCGGACACGTCCACCGTCAGCACATCGCCCTCGCAGGCTGCGACCCGGACGGTGACGGGGCTGCCGTTCAGCAAAATGGCGTTTTCCCGCCATTTCAGGGATTTCAGCAGGGAGGAGGACAGCCGCAGTTCCTGCCGCAGCAGCTGCTTGACGGTCAGGCCGGACAGCGCCGGGGTGATGGGCAGCGTCAGGATACGCATGGGAAAAGCCTCCTCGAAAAGTTTCTTAAAAAGAGTATAGCACAAGAGGGCAAAATATGATAGACTATATCGACACAATCAGAACAACCTTGAAAAAACGGAGAAAGGACAACAAAATTATGGCTTCTAAAGTGTATTTTGCCGATCTGCGTGCCGATTATCATGAGAATTTGCAGCAGAAGCTGACGCGGCTGCTGAAAACGGCGGGGATGGGCGATATTGATTTTAACGAGAAGTTTGTGGCCATCAAGCTGCATTTCGGCGAGCCGGGGAATCTGGCCTATCTGCGGCCCAACTGGGCCAAGACCGTGGCGGACTTCGTGAAAGAGCGGGGCGGCAAGCCCTTCCTGACCGACTGCAACACCCTGTATGTGGGCGGACGGAAGAACGCGCTGGATCACATGGACAGCGCCATGGTCAACGGCTTCAACTATATGACCACCGGCTGCCAGATCATCATTGCCGACGGCCTGAAGGGCAATGACGAGGTGGAGGTGCCTGTAGTGGACGGCGAGTATGTGAAGAACGCCAAGATCGGCCGGGCTGTCATGGACGCGGACGTGTTTATCTCCCTGACCCACTTCAAGGGCCACGAGACGGCGGGCTTCGGCGGCTGCCTGAAGAACATCGGCATGGGCTGCGGCAGCCGCGCCGGCAAGATGGAGCAGCACAACGCCGGAAAGCCCCACGTGGAGCAGAAGCTGTGCGTGGGCTGCGGCCAGTGCTGCAAGATCTGCGCCCACGGCGCGCCGGTCATTACTGACGGGAAGGCCGCCATCGACCACGACAAGTGCGTGGGCTGCGGCCGGTGTATCGCCATCTGCCCCAAGAACGCGGTGCAGATCAATTGGGACGAGTCCACCAGCAACCTGAACCGCAAGATCGCCGAGTACACCAAGGCGGTGGTGGATGGCCGTCCCTGCTTCCACATTTCGCTGGTCATCGACGTGTCCCCCAACTGCGACTGCCGCAGCGAGAACGACATGGCCATCGTGCCCAATGTGGGCATGTTCGCCTCCTTCGATCCGGTGGCGCTGGACATGGCCTGTATCGACGCGGTGAATGCCCAGACGCCGCTGCACGGCAGCGCGGCGGACTGCCCGGAGGATCATCAGCACGCCCACGACCACTTCCAGCGCATCCATCCCGACACGGATTGGCGCAGCTGTCTGGAGCACGGCGAGAAGATCGGACTGGGTACACGGGAATACGAGTTGGTGAAGATTTGAGTTTGAATAGCAGAAACGGCCGGTGCGCTGCACCGGCCGTTTTTTTGTGGGGGAAAAATGATGTAGGGGCGACGACTCTGTTCGCCCCAGTAATGATGCGATTGATCGTCAGGGCGGACAGAGTCGTTCGCCCCTACAGAGAGGCTGGTGAGGATCACCCTTACACCAGCTCCGCAAAGCTCCGGATGCAGCGGTGGCACACCGTCTGCATCTCGTCCCACGACACATGGAAAAATTCGTCGTACACGCCGATGACCTGCATGCCCGCTGTCCGGGCGCTGCGGCAGGCGGCGATGGAATCGTCGAAAATGGTGCAGTCCGCTACGTCCACGCCCAGCAGCTCCGCCGTTTTGCGGTAGATGGCGGGCTCTTTCTTGTCCATACCCAGCTCCTGGGCAAAGTAGATGTGCTCGAAATAGGGCTTCAGCCCCAGGTGTCCCAGCGCCGCGTGACAGTGGGTGGGAACGCTGGAGGTCAGGACGGCCATCCGCTCTCCGGCGGCCTTGCACTTCTCCAGATAATCCACCACGCCGGGCTTTACCGGAACGCTGGTGGTGTACAGGTCGCCGGCCATCTCCATCCACTCGGCCATGATCTCGTCGGTGGATTCGCTGAGATGGCAGTACTCCTTGGTGAAGATGGCGGCCTTGGGGAACACGGTATGGGCCACGCCTTCGTAGTATTCCCGGGTGTAGGGCAGACCCCGCTTGGCGAGAAACGCGGTGTCCACATCACGCCAGATGCCGTTGGAGTCGATGAGGGTGCCGTCCATGTCAAAAATCAGCATAAATATTCTCCTTTATCGTCGATCCAGAAGCGCCACGGGAAGTCTACGGCTTCCTGTGCATAGTCGATGCCGATGCGCTTTCCGGTGTGGATGGTGAGGGGACGGGGCGGCCGGTCGGGCAGTCCCACGTCGGAGAGGGCGGTGCAGAGGAACAGCTCCTCTCCCGTGGTCAGGTCAAGGCCGTTCTGGCGGCGGTCCAGCCCCAGCGCCTGACAGCACTTGCCGGGGCCGTTGAGGAAGTTCTTCCGCTGATAGGCCGTCAGCTCGTCAGGAGCCTTGCCATACCGCAGGCGGCAGATGGCTTCCAGACCGTGCACCGGGGCAAGACCCCGCAGCAGCACGGCGGAGGGCTCACCCTCCGGCTCGGTGACGAAGTTCAGGCAGCAGTGCATGCCGTAAATGAGATAGATATAGGCGTGGCCCGGCGGGCCGAACATGGTGGCGTTGCGGGCGGTCTTGTGGTAACCATAGGAGTGGGCGGCCTTGTCGATGGCGCCCACGTAGGCCTCGGTTTCCGTGATGCGGCACACCAGCAGTTGCCCCTCATACCGCCGAACCAGATAGCAGTCCACAAGACTGCGGGCGATATCCACCGTATTTCCTGTATAAAAATTCCGACAAAGTATTGCCATTTTCGTCCTCCGGTGGTATAGTGCTTTTGCTATTCTATCATTTTTACGGAGAAAATACAAGAAAAAGGAAGTGTTGCCGCGATGCCTGCGTACAATTACAAAAAAGGTCTGACCGCCATGCTGGGGTGTTTCTTCATCTGGGGGTTCCAGCCGTTATACTGGTATCTGTGCGGCGACATGGATACCTTCTTTCTGATGGCCAGCCGTATTGTGTGGGCGGCGGTGTGCTGCGTGCTGCTGCTGTGGATGCAGGGCAAGCTGCCCCAGCTGGCGGCGGCCTTCAAGGATAAGCAGGTGATGAAGCGGGAGATCCCGGCAGCGGTGTTCCTGTTCGGCGACTGGATCGTGTATCTGTGGGCGGTGCAGAACGGCCGGGTGCTGGAGTGCTCGCTGGGCTACTACATCCAGCCGCTGGTGGTGTTCGCTTTCGGCGCGGTGATCTTCAAGGAGAAGATCTCGTGGCGGCACTTCGTCATCATTGCCATTGTGGTGGTGGGCATCGTGCTGAGCACCAGCGGCTTCGGCGGCGTGCCCTATGTGACTATCGCGCTGGCTACCATGTTCGCCATCTATGCCGCCATCAAGAAAAGCCTGACCATTGATTCCATCGTCAGCACCACCATGGAGATCATCATGATGGTGCCGGTGGCGATCGTATTCGTGCTGTGCTGCCGCATGGGCGACAACGGCATGGGCAGCCTGACGGTGGTGCGGCAGCTGCTGCTGATAGGCTCCGGTGTGGTGACGGCGGTGCCCATGCTGTTCTACGCTATCGGCGTGCGGAACCTGCCGCTGATGACCACCGGTATCTGCCAGTACCTCAGCCCCACGCTGGCTATCTTCTGCGGCATGATTATGGGCGAGAGCCTGACGAAAGAAAAGCTGGTGAGCTTCTGCTTTATCTGGGCAGGCGTGATTTTGTATACGCTGAACAGCATTTATGAGGAGAAAAAGCGCAGCAAAACGGCAGCGTGAGGAGGGAAACGAATGAATATTACAGTCTATCTGGGTGCAAACGAGGGCAACGATCCGGCTCTGGGTCGGGCTGTGCGGGAGCTGGGCCGGTGGATCGGCGAAAGCGGCTACACGTTGGTTTACGGCGGGTCAAAGACCGGGCTGATGGGCGATATCGCTGGAAGCGTTTTGGAGACCGGCGGAGAGGTCATCGGTGTGGAGCCGCAGTTTTTCATGGACGCGGGTTTTCAGTACGACGGTCTGACGGAGCTGATCGTGACGAAGGATATGGCGGAGCGCAAGACGAAGATGATCCAACTGGGCGACGCCTTTATCGCCTTTCCCGGCGGTACGGGAACGCTGGAGGAGATCGCAGAGGTCATGTCCAAAGTGTCGCTGAAGCAGCTGGATGCACCCTGTATTCTCTATAACCTGAACGGCTATTATGACGATTTGAAGGCGCTGCTGCGGCGCATGATCGAAAAGGAGCTGTCCTCGGAGGAGCGACAGCAGGGAATCTATTTCGCGGAGAATTTACAGCAGATCAAAGAGATATTGGAAAAGTGACCCCATAGCAGCCTGCGGCATTCGCCGCAGGCTGCTGTTGCGTCGTGGGGCAGGGAATGGTATAATAAAGGAAAAAGGAGGGTGCGGATATGGGAAAGCGGATTTCTGTGATTCTGATCGTGGTGCTGGCGGCTGCGGCGGTGACTTTTGGGGTGCTATGGCAGAGTGCGCTGCGGGATCATTCCGATATTAAGGCATTGGCACAGGCAGGCGCGAACGAGGCATGCAGCCGGTTTTCGGACTTTCAGAAAAGGGGAGACGACGGAGACTACTGGGGCGGCGTGGCGGCGTTTCACACCTTTCAGCAGGCTCACATCCTCCTGACGGAGGGGACGAGTCAGGCCGCTGACCGGGTGTTTTGCAGCGAGGTCTATGGCGCGCTGCTGCTGAAGCCGGAGCTGGCCAAGGCGCATATGGCGGAGGTCATCGAGGTGATGGAGCTGCTGGCGCAGGATGTGACGGATGCCAACGCGTATGTGCGCATGGCGGAGCTGGGCAATGCACTGGGGCAGTGAGCCGCAAGAGATGAAACAAGAGCGAAGAAAGACGGAAAAGGAAAGCGATGAAAGGAAATCTGTCCCGGCGGCTTGCCATGTACACCGCCGGATTATTTGTGATGACGGTGGGGATCGCCCTGTCGGTAAAATCGCGGCTGGGGGTGTCGCCCATCAGCTCCATCCCCCCTATGCCATGACGTGCATCTGGGGCATTGAAATGGGCAAGGCCACCATCTTACTGCATTGCTCGCTGGTGCTGCTGCAGATCATTTTGCTGCGGAGGAATTTTAAGCCGGTGAACCTGCTGCAAGTAGCGGTGGGCATTGTGTTCGGGTATTTTACCACCTTCTGTAACTGGTGCGTGTCCTTCCTGCCGGAGCCGGACGGCATAGTGCTGCGGGTCATATTGCTGCTGCTGAGCGCGGTGTGTATCGGCAGCTTCGGCAGCGTAGGCGTTGGCACGGTCATTGCTGCCGTTCTGGTGGGGACGGTGCTGGGATTTTTTACCAAGTGGTTGGGAGCGCGGCGTGACTGCTGGCTGTTCGGAAAAGAGACTGTTCGGGAATGACGCAGCGCTTTACAGCCTGGAGAAAGGAGCAGAAAATGGCAAAATTTCAGGATAAATTGATCGCGGACGGATACTGCGATGCCCGGGGCGCGGGTTTTTGCGCGACGGCCACGAGCCTGCCGGGTGGGGTATATGGCATGGTGGCCCTGTGCGTCAGGGAGCATGTGTTGTACCTCTACGATGTGGACATGAGGGGCAATATCGGCGAACTGCTGCATGAGATCCCGCTGGAGCGGATCGAAAATTTGAAGATACGGACGGGCTTTTTCAGTCAGGTATTGCGATTTGAGTACGAGGGCGCGGTGTTTTCTTTTACCAATTTTGTGGGGGTGAAGCCTGCGCTGGAGGTCATCAGGCAGGAAGCCGCGCGGCGCTGACCGCAACTGCCAGTTGCTTGTCTGGCGAACGATCCTGTGCTATACTGACGGTATGGAGGTGTTCGACATGGAAACAAAGGAGATTTTACAACATCTGCGGACAGAAAAGGGGCTGTCGCAGGACGAACTGGCGGAAAAGGTTTTTGTGACGCGGCAGGCGGTGTCCCGCTGGGAAAACGGCGAGACAACGCCGGGACTGGAGACCTTGAAGCGGCTTTCCCAGCTTTTTGATGTGTCCATCAATACGCTGCTGGGCTCCCCGAGGCAGCTGATCTGCCAGTGCTGCGGAATGCCGCTGGACGATTCCACCATCAGCAAGGAGCCGGACGGCGATTTCAACGAGGACTATTGCAAGTGGTGCTATGCCGACGGTACGTTCAAGTACACCAGCAAGGAGCAGCTGATCGATTTCTGCGTGACCCACATGGCCAGTGAAAGCTGGCCCGCAGAGCAGGTCAGGGCCCATATGGAAGCTGTGGTGCCGGAGTTGAAGCACTGGAAGAAATAAAAGGCAGCGAAAGAACACCCCGCCGCAGGCGATGCCTGCGGCGGGGGTCTTATAAAAGCCTCGCAGAGTTCGCGTCCGCAGACGCGAAATAATTTAATCATTTTTTGCCGCGACATGTGCGTGGCAAAAAATACTTCTCGGCCCAGCAAGTGCCAAAGGCGCGCAGCGGGCCGCAAACCTTTTGGCAGCAAAATCGTGAGATTTTGCGCCAGTTTTTAATATGGTATCGTCGCCATGGCCGCCGCGTCACGGGGGTCGAGGAAAATACCGCCTGTCAGGGGCAGCGCCGTCAACAGCAGATAGGCAACCCCCAACAGGATGGCCAGCAGATACCACAGCAGCTCGCCACCCGGTAAGCGCCGCCGCAGCAGAAAATGGTACAGCGCCATCGCTCCTGCCGCCGCGCCGCAGAACAGCAGCCACAGGGGCAGGACGCCCCACAGAAAGCGGCACAATAGCACCATCAGCGCCGTGGCGGCCAGCAGCGCGGCGCAGTGTCCGCCCCGCGAGGCGCTCTCCAGCGGCTCCAATCGCCACAGCAGAAGCGCCGCCGTCAGATAGGGCCAGAACACCAGCTTGCCCAGCTCCCAGGGACTCTCGTTTATCGGAGACAGCACCTCCGTGGCGGGACAGGGCAGGGCGGCGGCCAACCCCCGCAGCAGCACGGCGGCGGCTGCCGCCGCCAGAAACGCCCACAGATACCGCAAGCGCCGAAACATACGCATCGCTCCCTTTCCGGATCGTTATGTCTATTCCTATGCGGAGCGGCGGTAAAGCTTGACAGTTTCCGGCCACAGGGGATATAATAGAAGTACTTGTCCGTCTTTTTATGATAAAGAGGTAACGTATTTCATGAATATTCGATTGATCACCCGCACAGTGGGCTATATCCTGTGGGTCGAGGGCGGCTTTCTACTGCTGCCGCTGCTGGTCAGTTTGGGCTATGGCGACGGCTGCTGGGAGGCTTTCCTCTCCGCAGCGCTGCTGTGCGGCATTTTGGGCGCGCTGGCGTATCTGGTGCCGGTGAAACGGGGAAGGATGCAGGGCCGTGACGCCTACGCCGCCGTGGCGCTGGCGTGGGTGGCGCTGACGCTTACGGGCACGTTCCCTTACCTGCTGTCCGATACCATTCCGTCCTTTGTGGACGCATTATTCGAGACCGCTTCCGGTCTGACCACCACCGGTGCCACCATTCTGGACTCGGTGGAGACCATGCCGCCCAGCATCCTGTTCTGGCGCAGCGAGACCCAGTGGATGGGCGGTATGGGCGTTCTGGTGCTGTTTCTGGCGCTGATGCCCCATCTGGGCGACGGCGCCTACTATCTGATGAAAGCGGAAAGCCCCGGCCCCATCAAGTCCAAGCTGGTGCCCCGTGTGGGCGGCACCGCCAAGATTCTGTACACTATCTATATCGTGCTGACGGCGGCGGAGGCAGTGGCCCTGCGCATTGCGGGCATGTCTTGGTTCGACGCGGTGAACCACTCCTTCACCACCATGGCCACCGGCGGCTTCTCCGTCCGCAACACCTCTATCGCCGAGTATCAGTCCGACGCTATCACATGGGTCATCGTGGCCTTTACGTTTCTGGCAGGCATCAACTTTTCGCTGCTGTACGCCGTTGTGCGGGGCCGGATCAGGGACGCTCTGCGCAGCGAGGAGCTGCGGTGGTATCTGCTGATTTTAGCGGCTACCATCGGCCTGATCTGCGTCGACCTGCACGTGGAGCTGGGACAGGGCTGGTACGAATCCGTCACCGACGCGGCGTTTCAGGCTACCACCATCATGAGCACCACCGGCTACGCCACCAAGGACTTCACCCTGTGGCCCACCTTCAGCCGGTGTATTCTGGTGCTGCTGATGTATGTGGGCGGCTGCGCCGGTTCCACAGCCGGCGGCATGAAGATCAGCCGCCTGATGCTGCAGGTCAAGAGCCTGCGGCGTGAGCTGGATCACATCATCCACCCCAACCGGGTGTCGGTCATCACCATAGATGGCCAGAGCGTGGACGAGCGGGCCGTCAATTCCGCCCACATGTTTCAGGTGGCGTACCTGCTGATCCTGATGGCCGGTACGCTGGTGGTTTCGCTGGATGTGCTGGGCTTCACGGAGTCCTTTGTGGCATCGCTGACCTGTATCAGCAATGTTGGTCCGTCGCTGGGTGCTCTTGGCCCCATGGCCAACTTCGCGCCCCTGTCGTGGTTCAGCAAGCTGGTGCTGGCCCTTATTATGCTGATGGGCCGTCTGGAGTTGATGCCGCTGCTGGTGCTGCTGAGCCCCTCCACATGGCGGAATAAGTAAATAAAAAACTGACCGGTCGCCCGCGACCGGTCAGTTTTTTATTTACCTGCCGCGCAGCAACGCGTACAGCGGGGCGTCTTTATAATACACCGTGCCGAGCCCCACCATGACCTGCACGATATTCTGCGGCTCACCGGCGCTGACGTAAACCTCGCCCTGATCCAGCAGAAACGTCACGTACCGGTCAGCGCCATCGTATCCCGCCGCAAGGGCGGCTTCCTGACTGATATTGTGCTCCGCCGCGCCGTTCAGGGTAGCCGCCAGCTGCTCCGCCGTCACATCGGCGGCTGCTGCAGTGTTCAGCTCGTAAATATCCTCCGGTCGCAGCGCCGCCATCAGGCGCAGCGCCATGGCGTCATGCTTCCGCTGTTCCTCCTGTTGCTGTGTCTCCTGCCGCTGTTTGCTGCCGTCCAAGTCTACACGCTCCACGGCGCTGAACATTTCCGTGACCCACTGGCGATCCTCCGGGAAATCGGCGTGGTATTCGCCTGTGCTGTCCAGAAACACCAGTCCCAGCAGCGTATCGCCCTGATACCGGGCCACCGCGTACTCCCTGATGGGGAGACGCATCTGACTGTCCAGCGCCAGCATATCCACGGGAGGCGCTTTTTCCGGCTCCCGCATCGTCAGCGCGCCGTCCAGCCGATACCAGTCCGCCCGGTTTTCTCCCGTCTCGTACTGCCACACCTGCGCAAAGCCGGTCAGCACACAGCCGTCATAACCCGCCGGATCGTCCGCCCGTTCTGCCAGCAGCGCCTGCAACTTTTCGTCCACCTGAGATTGGAAGGCTTCATAGGCGGACTGGTCGATACGGGTGCTGCCGTCCCGGCTGCAGCGCACCAACTCGTACAGGTCACTGTCGTTGAAATAGGCTGTCCGCTGGCAGCTCTCCCGCGCGGAAAGCCGCTCGGACTGGACGACCACCACATTCTCCGCCAGACCGCAGCTGAGACGGAGAACGTCGGCGGGAACCGACACCGTGACTTCCCACTGACAGCCGGACACGCTGTAGCCCAGATCGTAGCAGGCCTCGGATTCCGTGATCTCGTGTGTCGCCGCGTTATTCAGCGCCTTCCACATCTGCGCCGGGCTTGCGGCGGCCAG
>OLVS01000538.1_pt1 | contig 18337 bp, 19 predicted proteins | sample 1644121 | NCBI WGS metagenome assembly OLVS01 (sample SAMEA103958121, study PRJEB25191) | human gut metagenome
GAACATTCACAGGCAGTTTTATTGGCGACATAGTCGGTAACGTGACCGGCGACATCAACGGGAACTTCTTCAAGTGGGCCGGAAAGAAGTGGGCAGTGGTCGGTGATAGCCACACGGAGCATAACATCCGCGCTACGAAAAACTACCATGACTACGTTGCGGAGAAGACCGGCATCACAGTGGTCAACCTTGGCTCATCCGGTTCCGGATACAAACGGCGCTGGGAGGACAACAAGGCATTTTATCAGCTGCTCGACAGAATCCCGGAAGATTCGGATGTGGTCACCTTCTATGGAAGCGGCAACGATCTGGCGACTGATCTTGGAGAGGTCACAGACACAGGGACCGATACGCTCTGTGGCTGCATTAACACCACGATTGATCGGTACAATGAGCTGTTTCCGGGCAAACCCCTGGGCATCGTGACGCCTTGTCCCTGGGCAAGCAGCAACCCTTCAAATCCCAATAACAAGATGGCGCTGTATTCCGATGCGATTGTTGAGATTTGCAGACGTAGGAGCATCCCGTGCCTCGACCTTTACCATTGCAGTAATCTCCGCCCCTGGGAGGCCACGTTCCGTGAGCTGTTCTATACCAGAGATGACGGCGGCGGTTGCCATCCGGACGAGAACGGACACGCCATCCTTGCGCCGAGGTTTGCAGCGTTCCTTGAAACGTTGCTCTTATAAAACTCCACCCCGTGTCTTGATGCGCACAGGCCAGGGTGTGTAAATACATCGCGGACAGGCTTACCACCTGTCCATTTTTTATGCCCGGCGAGAGCCGGAGGAAGGAGAAGCCTATGACGATTACCAATCTGTTTCAGAAACTGACGGCTGGGGAGGCGGCGGGGTGGGCAGTGGTGCTGCTCATCATGATTCTCTCCCTCATCCAGATCAGTCCGATCAAGCTGAATCCCTGGGATCATATCTTCGGCTGGATCGGGAAGAAGACCAACGGAGCAACGGAGAAACGGCTGGAGAAGCTGGAAAAGCAGCTCAGGGATATGTGGATCAATCAGCATCGGCAGAGCATCCTGACCTTTGCTCGGGAATGCCGGTCCAATATCGAGCACAGCTCTGACGAATGGACAAACGTCCTGAATGTGGCTGAGGAATATGAGAGATATGTGGAAGAGAACCATGTGACCAACGGCATCATCACCCAGGACACGGTTTACCTCCGCGCATTGTATCAGGAACTCAGCCGAGAACACAAGATTTGATTTGCCCCTACGGGCAGGAAGGAGAACACCATGAATACTGTCATTATCGAAACAATCGTGAGCGTCCTCGCCAATCTCGCTATCACCCTGATCGGTGTGGCCGGAGCCTGGCTTGTCACACAGATTGCCAAGACCCAGCAGCTCAATACCATCAATACGGCGGTTGGTGAGCTGACCAATGCCGCAGAGCAGACGGTCCTGGAATTGCAGCAAACGATCGTTGATGATCTGAAGGCTGCCAGCGCTGATGGCAAGCTGACGCAGGACGAGATTACTGTCCTCGGAAAGAAGCTGCTGGAGGGTACTCTTCAGAAGATGTCCGATTCCGGCATCGGTGTGCTGAAGGCGGCAAACATTGATATCAACGCCATCGTGACCGGAGCCGGTGAGGCGCTGATCGCCCGCATCAAGGCCGGGCAGAAGGGAGAAGAGATCCATGGCTAATACGAAGACCTATACTGTCGTGAAGGACGGAAACACGCTGAAGGAGCTGAAGACCCTGGCTGCCGCGAAGAAGCTTGCTGATGCCGAGGGCGCGGAAGTGTTCTTCGAAGGTGAGTGTGTCTACCAGGGTGCCACCGATCCTGTTACTCCTGCTGTGGAAGAGACAGCGGAGCCGGTGAAAGCTCCGGAGACCTACACGCTGCTTCGCAAGATGAACGTCCGCAAGGCTCCGACCCTCAATGCGGATAAAGTGAAGGTGCTCGGAACCGGCACGGAGGTTGAAGTGGCAGAGGTTGACGATGACTGGCTTCACCTCACCGACGGCACGTTCATTCTCTTTGAGGGCGGAAAGAACGCCAGGAAGAGCTGATCTGATGCAAGGGCAGGGACGCAACAATCTCTGCCCTATTTTTATGCCCATTTTGCCTCCCCACTCCGGGGAGAAGCCTCGCAGTTGGCGGGGAGAAAGGAGAACCTGATGAAGTACAACGATAAGAATAAGCCGCTGGTTTGCATGATGACACAGAGCACCTGTTACAAGGGAACCCGCAAGTTCACTCCGAAGGGCGTCCTGTGGCACAGCACCGGCGCAAATAATCCGACGCTGAAAAGATATGTGCAGCCAGACGATAATGCGCCTAACAGAACCGAACTGCTGAACCTGCTGGGAAAGAATGCCTACGGTAACGACTGGAACCACATCGACCGTCAAGCCGGGCTGAACTTCTGGATCGGCAAGCTGGCGGACGGAACTGTGGCTGCTGTTCAGACGATGCCATGGGATTACAGGCCGTGGGGCTGTGGCAGCGGAAGTAATGGCTCCTGTAATGATACCCATATCCAATTTGAAATTTGTGAGGACGCCCTGACCGACAAGTCCTACTGGACCGCCTGCTATAAGGAAGCCTGTGAGATGACGGCTTACCTCTGCAAGATGTTCAATATCGATCCCAAGGGCACGATCAGCTATAACGGGCTGAAGGTGCCTACGATCATCGACCACACGGGAAGCCACAGTCTGGGGCTCGGAAGCAACCATGGGGACGTCCAGCACTGGAGCCGCAAGTATGGCGTGACCATGGAGACTGTCCGTAACGATGTGGCGGCGCTGCTGGCAGGGGGTGATTCGGTAGTGACTACCGATACCAGCCTCAGGAAGGGCAGCACCGAGGAAGCTGTCAAGACCATGCAGACGATGCTGATTGCCTGCGGCTACAGCTGCGGAAGCACCGGGGCTGACGGCGACTTTGGCAAGAACACCGAAGCCGCGGTAAAGGCTTTCCAGAAGGACAAGGGCCTGACCGTGGATGGTGTGTACGGTGTTCAGACCAAGGCTGCGCTGGAGAAGGCGTATGCTACATCTTCCACCTCCCAGGCGACCATTGCCATTAACGCAGAGCAGGCTATCTGGGATCGGCTTTATGCCGCGATTCAGAATCCCTACGGTGTAGCCGGGGTGATGGGCAACTTCTATGCGGAATCCGCGCTGAAGAGCACCAACCTCCAGAACAGCTATGAGAAGTCTCTCGGCATGACGGATGACCAGTATACGGCGGCGGTGGATAACGGCTCCTATACCAACTTTGTCCATGATTCGGCGGGCTATGGCCTTTTCCAGGCAACGTACTGGTCGATCAAGGAGAGCCTGCTCAATTACGCGAAGAGCAAGGGTGTGTCCATCGGCGACCGGGATATGCAGGTGGACTGGTTCCTTCAGGCAATGAAGAACGAGTATACGGCGATTTGGAAGGTGCTGACCACAGCGACAACTGTCAGGGAAGCGTCCGATGCTGTCCTGCTGAAGTTTGAGCGCCCAGCGGATCAGAGCGAGACGGTGCAGGTCAAGCGTGCCGGGTACGGTCAGACCTACTACGATAAGTACGCTGCGACTACTCAGACGCCCGTCTCCCAGCCGACCATTGCCGTTAACCCGGAAACCAGTCAGGATAGTGGCTGTACCGCTGCCAAGGTTATCGCCGTGGCTGTCGGTGAGATCGGCTATAAGGAGAAGGCATCCAACGCTTCTCTGGACGACAAGGCTGCCAATGCAGGCTCCGCTAATTACACCAAGTATGCTCGTGATTTCGACCAGAAGTACCCGAACTGGTACAACGGAAAGAAGAACGGCTACGCCTGGTGCGATATGTTTGTGGACTGGTGCTTCCTGACTGCCTTTGGTTATGAGAAGGCGCTGAAGCTGCTCTGTCAGCCGGAAAAGAGCGCCGGAGCGGGATGCACCTATTCGCTGCGCTATTACAAGAACAAAGGGCAGTTCCATACCAGCGGCCCCAAGCCCGGTGACCAGATCTTCTTCGGTTCGAGTCTGGATAACAGCTCACACACGGGCATCGTGGAGAAGGTAGACGGAAGCAAGGTGTATACCATCGAGGGCAACACCAGCGACCAGGTGGCACGGAGAAGCTACGCTCTCTCCAACAGCCGCATCCTCGGATATGGCCGTCCGGCGTATGATGCAGAGGGTTCTATCCAGCCGACTCCTGTTTCCACTACAAAATACTATCGTGTACGGAAGAGCTGGAACGATAAGAACTCCCAGATCGGGGCCTTTACCGTATATCAGAACTCTGTGAACTGTGTGGATGCCAATCCGGGCTATGCCGCTTTTGACGATAACGGCAACCAGGTATATCCGGCGGTAAATCAGACCTTCACGCCTTATCTCGTGCGTATCACCATCAGCGACCTGAACTATCGGAAAGGCCCGTCCACGTCCTATGACAGCTATGGCTATATAGAGCCGGGCGTCTATACCATCGTGGATGAGCAGGACGGCTGGGGCCTGCTGAAAGCTTACGCTGCGGAGCGTAACGGCTGGATCAAGCTGTCCTATACGACAAAACTGTAATCACCTTCGGAAGGGGTCGGCAAAACACCGGCTCCTTCTTACATTTTGCCCTCGAAGCAACCTTGTCTTGTCTCTTCTTTACAGAGAATATCAAGGATTCCAAATTGTCATGATCCACCAGTTTATAGGCGCAAAATAGCGAGAATCTTTGGTGGGTTTATTCTGATATTTCTTCAAAATACAAGTTGATATGTCTGCCTTTTAGAGTGATGTATAGGACTACCAAAAGGCCGAAGTTCCTGCCCGAGAGCACTTCCGAGGCAAAGAAAACGGCACGCGGTACATAGCCGAACGGCGGAAAGGAGAAAGACCATGAGCGAATTCAGAAAATTGCGTGCCGCCGGATATGCGCGGGTCAGCACGGACGCGGAGCTTCAGGAAGGTTCCTATGAGATTCAGGTGCAGTACTTCCGGGACATGATTCAGGCCGATCCTAACCTTGAACTGGTAGAGATCTACGGCGACAAGGGCAAGAGCGGCCGCAATATTGAAAAACGTCCCGGCTTCCTGCGAATGATCCAGGACTGTGAGGCTGGAAAGATTGATGTGATCTACACCAAGAGCGTTTCCCGGTTTTCCAGGAACATCACGGATATGGTTGAAACGGTTACCACACTCAGAAAGATCGGCGTGACGGTATTTTTCGAGAAAGAGGGCCTGAACACCATGGACCGCAGCACGGATCTTCTGATGAACATCCTTGGCATCATCGCTCAGGAAGAAAGCCGGTCCATCGGAGAGAATCTTCGGATGGGGCTGGAAGCAAGGTGTGCAACAGGACATCCTGTCGGCCGGGTTCCTTATGGTTTCCGGCGCATTGATAAAGACGCAAACTGGGCGATTGAGGAAGAGGAGGCAAAGCGCATCCGGCTCATGTTCCGCATGGCAGCCTCCGGTGATTGCTATCAGGACATACGAAAGGCGCTCGACCAGATGGAGGCGGAAGCGGGAACCGGCGTCACATGGAATAAGGAACGACTCCGCAGAACGCTGAACAATGAAGCCTATAAGGGCGACGTGATTACGGGGAAAACCTACACAGTTCATGGCAAAAAGAAAAAAGTGAAAGTCAACCGGGGTGAGCGGCGGCGGTTCAACTTGATCGGCCATCACGAGCCAATCGTTACACCGGAGGTCTTTGAAAGGGTCCAGTCTCTTATGAAGCTGGGCCTTTTGCATTCCTACAGATACCGCATGACAGAAGAGGAAAAGAAGCTCCTGAGCGATGAGAGCTGGCGGGCGGGTCAGGACAAACTGGAAGGAGGACGCGAGGATGGAAAGAACGAGTAACACGATAGAGCGCATCCAGTGCGGGGAGACGGCACCCAGGCGTACAGCCCGAAAGGTCGGCGCATACTGCCGCGTTTCTACCCAGCTGGAGACACAGCAGATGTCGCTGGAATCCCAGATGGTGAGCTTCCGGCAGAAGATCGAGCAGACACCGGGTTGGAAGCTGGCAGGCATCTACGCCGATGAAGGGATTACGGGGACCTCCGTAAAAAAGAGAACCCAGTTCCGAAAGATGATCGAGGATGCCGAAAACGGGAAAATCGACACGATCATCACGAAGAGCATCAGCCGATTTGCCAGAAATACCGTCGAGTGCCTGGAGTATGCCAGAAAGCTGAAAGCCATCGGCGTGAACATCTACTTTGAAAAGGAAGGGCTGGACACGGCTTCTGCGGCGAGTGAGATGCTCCTGACAGTCCTTGCGGCATTCGCCCAGGAAGAGAGCCGCAGCATTTCGGAGAACCTGAAGTGGGGCATCCGCAAGAGGTATGAGATGGGACAGGCCCGATGGACTCCGCTGTATGGATACCGGCTGAACGAGGACAGCGAGATCGTAATTGAGCCTACTGAAGCGCAGACGGTCCGGATGATCTTCAGCTTTTACAGGAAGGGCATAGCGCTGCCCGCCATTGTGGACTACCTGAACAGGGCGGAGATCAGTTCCCCTCGGGGAAAAAGGTGGACAGGAACAGCGGTGCTCGGAATGTTGCGCAATGAACGGTATGTTGGCGACATCCGGCTCCAGAAGTGGATCTCTACAGACCACCTTTCCCACAACTGCATTCCCAACGACGGACAGGAAGTTCCCGATTACTATGTGAGAAACAATCATACGCCCATCATCGACCGCAGGACCTACGACCAGGTTAAACGCATCCTGGAGCTGAAAGCGCCTAGGGATGAGATTACCCGGTACCCCTACAATGATACGAAGGTCATTTGCCCCTACTGCGGTAAGCCGATGATCTCGCGTCAGATGCATGTGCAGAAGAAAAAGAAGGCAGTATGCTGCTTCGGCGAAGACGGCTGCCATGGCTTTTCGGTAAAGACATGGATGCTGGATGAGACACTGAGGGCAGCGTTTGAGGAAGTGCAGCTGGATGAAATCGTCGGAAACGGGGATGGCGCTAAGCGGATGCGGGAAGCGAAAAAGGAAGGCACTCCGGAGACGATTGAATACTGGTTCCTTGCGGACCTCGTCAAGGAGATCACCTTTGAAAGCTATGTCAGCACGAGGCTGCAGAAACACAAGAAAGGCCCTACGACTGAGGAGAGGGTCTACGATTGGGACGTGACCATCCATTGGCAGTGTGGGCTTTCGACAACCCTGCCGCTTCCCACGGACAAAAACTACACGGAAGAGCCTACGCATGTGGCGGAGCTCTACGAAACCTTCCTGACGCGGGTACAGTGTGGCGAGTACATCCCAGCTCGCCCGAAGAGTATTTTTGAGAAAGAACTTGTCAACCAGAAACGGGTTACAAAAATCGGAGGCAAAGATGATCATACAGACGATTGAGCCGATCCAGGTAATGCCTGCCGCAAAGCGGGTAGCAGCCTATGCCAGGGTCAGTACAAACAAGGAGCAGCAGGAGGAAAGCTACGAGACCCAGAAGGCGGTCTACCAGAAGATGATCGAGGAAACACCCGGCTGGGAGTTCGCAGGCATCTATGCAGATAAAGGGAAAACCGCAACGAGCGTCAAGCGCAGGCCGGGATTCCAGCAGATGATCGCTGACGCGGAAGCGGGGAAAATCGACATCATTCTCGTGAAGAGCATCTCCCGGTTTTCCAGAAACGTCGGCAACTGCCAGGAGTATGTGGACCGGCTGCGGATAAACGATGTGACGGTCATATTCGAAAAAGAGAACATCCGGACCGACGACCCGACCAGCAACTTCACCCTTGCAATGATCGGAGCTATCTCACAGGACGAAAGCAACTCCATCGGGTTGAACCGGCGGTGGGCCTATCAGCAGCGTTTTGCCCGAGGAGAATACAACATCGGCAGCAACCGTATCCTCGGCTACGATACGGTAGATGGGAAACTCGTGCCGAATCAGGATGCCTGGATCATTCGGGAGATTTTTGAGCTCTTCCTTTCCGGTGAGAGCTACTCCGGGATCACCAAGAAGCTGGCCAAGAAAGGAGCGAAGACCCTCAGGGGTGGAGATTTCACAGTTGAGGCAATCCGCTACATTCTTGGCAACGAGACATATGTCGGCGATAAGCACCTGCAGAAACAGCCGCCGACAGACTACCTGACACACCAGCCGGTAAAATCGGCAGAATACAAGGACTACTACCTGACGGATGATCATGAGGGGATCATCGACAGGGAGACATGGGACAAGGTACAGGAGATCAGGAAGAATTTCAAGGAAAACCTGAAAAAGGGCGTCATAGGAGCTGGAGAGCACCACTTCCTCTACGGGAAAGTCTTCTGTGGGGATTGTGGTGCTCCTTTTGTTCGCAGGACTCTGAAAACCACGGGCGGGGTCTACTACAAAGCATGGAACTGCCGGGAGCGTCAGAAGGGTAAGAAGGGAAACGGCTGCCGCTGCAGGTTCATCAGCGAGGACCAGCTGATCCAGGAGATCACCCAGACGCTTGGCTGGGAGAAGATGGACGAGGCACGGTTTGCCGAATCCGTGAAAAGAGTTCTGGTCGATGACGAGGGTGTGAGGATTGATTTTTGAGCGCATGTGTGCTATCATACCCTCGGAACGAGGTGAAAACGGATGACGAACTGGGACGAGTACAAGGCTCATGTGAAGGCTACCGATCCTGATGCCGCAAAGATCATCGACGAGTCCGAGGCGCTGGCTCCAATCATCGGTGAAATGATCATTCGCCGTCAGGAGCTTGGGTTGAACCAGCGTGACCTTGCAGAGAAGTGTGGTGTGCCGCAGTCTACCATTGCGAGAATGGAGTCCGGCGCGGTGACGCCGAAAATGGACACACTTATTAAGGTGTGCCGGGAACTAGGATTAAAACTGACCGTAGAGAGAATTGCCCGCTGAGATGGCTTTGTTTTGCTGTCCGGCGGGCTTTTTTTGTTTTCCTATTGCTATGTGCAGAACTCTGCAGTATTGTCAGTCGTGAAAAACTGGAAGGAGCGAAAAGTACATGGATTACGGCTTTAACGCATATGATGCAGCCATCGCACTTGTCCTTACGAGATATTTGATCAGCACCGGGGACCCGAAATCAGAACTGGAGAAGGTTATCGGCACCGGAGAAGTTGACGGCGCTGCGCTTTCCGCTCTCCTCGACAGAGCGGCTGCCTGGGAGCAGGCGGGGCTTCAGATTCCTTCTGAGAAGTTTACCAGTAAGATGCAGAGCGCAGTAAAAGAGGCTCTCACCGACTTCTCAGGAATACGATATGTCCAAAGCATGGATGCCGGATTCTACCGGTTCCTTGAGGACTTTTACCAAGGCCGCATCTCCTGATAGAGCTGCAAAACAATAAACTGCCTGTGTGAGACAGACAGCACCCAGCTGTGAAAACGGGTGCCGCTGCCGACTTACACGGGCAGTTTTTTATTGCGTCAGATGCCTAGACCGTAAAGGATTTTCTTCAACTCCGCTACGGTCTTTGTTAATATCTGTTCCTCGATCTTGTTGCAGTCAAGGAGCAGGCGGTGAATCTCCGAATCCGCCGTGGAGATCGGGTGCTCAAGGCTGTCTACGAGCAAGTCGTCCACAGAAATCCCCAGAGCGTTGGCAATATCGACCACGGTTTCGAGACCGGGATGCTTGATCCCGTTTTCATATCTGTTGATGTTTTCGCGTGCAAGGTCAAGCTTTTCCGAGAGAGCCTCCTGGGTAAGGCTCTTCTCTTCCCGGAAATGCTTAATTCGCTCTCCGAGCTGGTTGTAGTTTACGGGCATATGTAACCTCCTTCTGAATGCCCGTATAAGCCATACGTGTATTACCTCTACATTTCGCACATAGCAACAGATTTTCTGATAATTCTTCTCCAAGACCACCACAGTCCGCACCCCCTGCTATAGTGTGGTCTTAAGCGATTTTGTGACCCAGTGGTTCACATTTTCAAGGAGTTGTGACCCAGTGGGTCACAGTAATACCGCAATGAAAAAGCTATAATGTGCTTGTACCTTGGATAGTTATGCTGGTGGAGTGCTTACGGGAGGGATCAGAATGCCAGAAACAGAGTCAAACAGCATCCTAACACTGTACAGTGATGTGAGAGCGACCCATGTCCGCTGGCTCTGGAATCCTTTCATAGCTATAGGGAAAATCACGTTATTGCAGGGCGATCCGGGAGATGGAAAGTCCACAATGATGATGAAGTTGATTGCAGAAATCTCTACTGGTGGGGCCACTCCAGATGGGCAGGCCTTTGGAAGGCCGCAGAGGGTTATCTATCAGTGTTCGGAAGATGGCGTTTCTGATACCATCAAGCCAAGGCTTGAATCCTGCGGAGCCGATTGCCGGAATATCGCTTTTATAAATGAAGAAATCTACAGCGGGCTCACGCTGGACGATGAACGCATTCGGGACGCCATTATAAGTTTCAGACCACGTCTGGTCGTTATCGACCCCATTCAAGCCTATCTGGGAAGTGACTCTGATTTGCAGATTGCGGGCAGGGCAAGGAAGTTGATGCAGCGGCTATCCCTGTGGGCATCCACATATGACTGCGCCATTGTACTTGTTGGACACCTGAATAAAAAGGAAAGCAGCAAAGGGCTCTATCGAAGCCTGGGCAGTATCGATGTAGTGGCCGCAGCAAGGAGCGTTTTGCAGGTAGACCGCGATTCAGACGACTCTGCTGTACGCACTGTCAGACAGATCAAGAATTCTTTAGGCCCCTCGGATAAGGAAATCAGATTTGAAATCAGATCCGAGACAGGCTTTCGATGGTTGGAGTGCAAGTCTTCAACGGTATTGGATGAAGCTATCGAAGGGCCACCTGAATTCAGCAAGAAAAGAGATAGAGCCGCATACCTGATCAAGACGATCCTTGAGCAGGGAGATGTGGCGGCAAATGATATGTATGTGAAATTGGAGTCCGAAGGTATCAGCCATCGGACTGCAGAGGATGTCCGGAAAGAAATGGGCATCCGTTGTTACCGGAGGCTGAAGCAATGGTTCTGGAGTATTCAACCAGAAGACAACAATGATAGGAAGGAGTGACATGAATGGCCTTACAGAACGAGAGCAAGGCTAACATCCGAGAACGATATAAAGGGGTCGATCCTTCCCTCATAGAGGTTATCCCGGCGACTGCGCCAGAAACCGTTGCCGTCGAGGACCGTATTCTGAATGTGGCCGGATATGTCCGCGTTTCCACTGAGAACGATGAGCAGACATCATCTTATGAGCTGCAGAAGAATGATTTCACAGAGAAAATCCAGGCAAACCCGAAGTGGAATTTTGTGGGCATCTACGCCGACGAGGGCATCTCCGGCACGGAACTTTCTCACCGGAAAGGGATGCTCCAAATGCTGGAGGACTGCCGGGCCGGGAAGATCGATTATATCCTTGCCAAGTCGATAGCCAGATTTGCAAGGAACGTAGTTGACTGTCTCTCCATCATTGAGGAACTGAAGAACCTGAATCCGCCGGTCGGAGTGTATTTCGAGGCGGATAATCTCTATACGCTGGATACGACGGGAAGCCTGGTGCTGACCATCCTCGCCACAGTGGCAGAGGAAGAATCCAGAACAAAGTCCGTGATCATGAACTGGTCTGTAGACCGGCGCTTCAGCAGAGGCATTTTCCTGACGCCGGAGCTGCTCGGATATGACCGGGATGAGGAAGGTAAGCTGGTCATCAACCCCGATGAAGCCGAAACAGTGAAGGTGATCTATGATCTCTTCATCAACGGCTGGTCACCTACGGAGATTGCTGACTTGCTTACCGAGTATGGAAGAAAAACCAAACTGGGTAACGAAGTATGGAATCCAGGGTCAATCCGTGGCGTCATCGAGAACGAGCGTCATTGCGGCGATATTCTCGCCCGGAAAACATATACGCCCAACTTCAAAAACCATAAGGCAAAGAAGAACGAAGGTCATCGGACACAGTACCGGCGGCGCGATCACCATGAAGCCATCGTGAGCCGAGAGGTGTACAACGCAGCGAATCACCTGATCGCTTCCAGAACCTATGGCGGCAAGAGCAAACCGCTGCCTGTTCTCAGCGTTGTGGACGATGGTGTGCTTCGGGGCTATGTCCCGATAGACAAGGACTGGCGCGGTTTTTCCACGGAGGATTATCGTGCCGCCTGTGAGAGCGTGCCCGCAGAGGAGCCGGAAGTGCTGCCGACTGGAAAGCGCCTGAACATGTCCGGCTTCCAGATCGTTCGGTCGGAGTTCTTCCCGTCGGTCGATGATCTCAATATGACGATCTCGCAGGGTAGGCTGCGTTTCAGCACATCCTGCCTGAGGAAGTTTGAGGACGTGGAGTACGTGGAGCTGCTCCTCAATACAGTCAAGAACTGCATTGCCATCCGGCCATGCGAAAAGGAAAACCCCAATGCGATCCATTGGGGCAGGTTGCGTGAGGAAAAGTGGGTGGTAAATTCTGTCGGCTCCAAGGGGCTTTCAAGGACCCTCTTTGACATGATGAGCTGGGAGGAAGGCGCGAAGTATCGCTTCAAAGGGCAGTTCATTGAAAAAGGTGACGGCAAGCTTCTTCTGTTCGAGCTGGATGAGCCTGTGGTCACCAGGACAGAGACGCAGGTCGTTGTACCGGAGGAGCCGGAGCAGGAAGAAATCGTACTGAAGGAAACCATCAGGTCGTATCCGGCTTCGTGGCAGACGTCCTTCGGTACAAAGATCAGTTACATATCCCGTGTGAATGTACTGGAGCAGGTCCACTACTCCGGGGACTGGGACGTATTACGCCCGGCCACAGAAATCAAGGAAATGAACATCTTCACAGCAGATCAGATTGCTGAGCTGATGCATGAAGCGGAAACAATAATGGAAGGATGGAAAGCATCATGAGCGAAGAGGAGAGGCTCAGCCAAGAGGAAATAACGACTGCCCGTGAGGAACGGCGGCTTGAACTGCAGCAGCGGTTTAATCCCCAGCGGATGAAGGTGGTGCGCAAGGAACTGTTTGCCAACCTGCGTGATCCTGCGGTTACGATCCGGGACGGAAATATTACCTTCAACACGGCTTGCATTAATGGCCTGGAGGATGTTGTCTGGGTCAACCTGATGATCGATGAGGATGCCGGTCTGCTCGCTGTGCAGGAGTGCGATGAGAACGATAAGCACGCCCTGCGCTGGTGTATCTCCAAGCCCGATAAGCGGAAGAGCCGGAAGATGACATGCCCCGGTTTTACCGATCTGCTCTATAGCATGATGAACTGGGACAAGAAATGCCGTTACAAGATCCTCGGATACCAGATCGAATTTGAAGGAAAGCCGCTGTATATCTTTGACCTGAGCGCCTTTAAGATTTTCCAGGAGAAGCCGAAGAAGGGCGAGGAAGGCGAGGATGTCCAGGTGGATATGCCTGTGGACAGAAAGGGTTATTTCCCGGAGGATATCGCTAATACTTTCGGCGTGCCGGTTGATGAGCACAAGAAGGAGATGGAGGTCACGGAGCTTGACGGGCTCGTTTCCATTGGTGCTCTGACCAGCCCAAGCAGGGTGAAACAGGAGTAAGGGTTTCCATGCCCTTTTCGAGAGGGGTGGTGAAGAATGGATGGTTTTGTATCATGGGACCTGAAGCAGCCGGGGATTTCATTTTGTCTGGCTGACGGACGGATCACGCTGTTTAAGAGCACTCTGGATGTCATCGGATACCCGGAGTATTACCGTTTCCTGTTCAGCCCGGAGGACAGGCTCTTTGCTGTACAGAAATGTGAGATGAGCGATCCTGGCTCGAACAGGCTGGGCAGGTTGGAGCAGTATCATTTTGCTGTGAAGACCATCGACCTTGTGAGGTTCGTTTATCAGTCCTGCCGCTGGAAAGAGCGGATCACCTATCGAGTGGCGGGCGTACCTTTCCCGGAGGATAAAGCGGTGCAGTTCGATCTGTCCAGAGCTTTTGAAATCCATGAGGGCAGGTTGAGGGAAGTAAATTAGAGCATCGGAAAAGGCTCCTGTGCATCGCTTGCAGAGGGGTGATTTCGCTGTTCAAATATGTGCATTTATTCTGACACGGAGCTAACTCGGTTGGGCCATGCTGCCCTAAGCACACCCAAAACTGAATAAAAAAAGCAGTTCACCTTAGAACCGCAGATGAATTGGCCGTTTCTGCCGGATATACCCGGTGGAGGCGGTCTTTTTTATTTGCCGAAGTTCAAAAAATGTACATATACCGCCGTTATTTTCCGCCCTTCAAAGGTGGGAAAAGTACATAAAACACAACATATTGTGGTATGAGCTTTTTGCCTTACATAGATTTAGTGGTTTTCCGGCCCTCAGATTTTTGATCCTGTTTATGCCTGAAAGCACCGAGGGAGTTCTGATTCAAATAATTTGCGCAGTGTTTGCGTGTCTGTTTGCGGTGCTGTTCAATCGGAAACTACTGATTTCTATGTTGAAGGCTATAAAGGTGAAGAGAGGAGAATAACATGATGAAAACAGTATTTATTACAGGTGCATCCGGTTTTATCGGATCAAACCTTGCCAAGCGCATCTTGACTACCGAGCCGGATACCAAGGTCATCGGTCTGGACAACATGAACGATTACTATGATGTCCGTATCAAGGAAGCACGACTGGCTGAGCTCCAGAAGTTCGAGAACTACACCTTCATTAAAGGCAACCTTGCGGACAAAGCTCTCATCAACAGTATCTTTGATCAGCACCACCCGGACATCGTGGTGAATCTCGGTGCACAGGCAGGTGTCCGGTACTCTATCACGAATCCGGATGCCTATATCGAGAGCAACATGATTGGTTTCTACAATATTCTGGAAGCCTGCCGCCACTATCCTGTGGAGCATCTGGTGTATGCATCTTCCTCGTCTGTGTATGGCAGCAACAAGAAGGTGCCCTACTCCACTGATGATAAGGTGGACAACCCGGTATCCCTTTATGCGGCTACCAAGAAGTCCAACGAGCTGATCGCAGAGTTCGATGATGTGTTCGGTAATACGATGGGTGGATGGATCGGTGTGCTGGTGGCCTGGACGTGGTTGAGCAGAAAAATGAGCTTGAAAAATAGAGCATAAGGAAGTATACATGTCTAATTTTCTCTGTTATCCTTGAAAACGAAACCAATAAATGGTATATTTAAGCTGTGAGAGTCATCCGCTCCGGATGCTCACAGCTTTGCCGCTCGAAACTTTGCACACCTCTACGTGGTGGGCGGCAGACAACACAGCGTGGGTGCTGTGGCTAAGGTGCAGAGAATAATAGGTTTAGACCAGTCGAGCTGGGGCCGCTTAGTTTGTTTGCCATAGTTTTAGTGTTCATAGTCTGTGTACTGTCTTGCCCCTTTCAGAGATACCTAACAAGTGTCGCCGTCAAATACAAGGAGGAAAAGTCTATGAAAGCTAAAATGATAAAAGTTTCTGCCGCAGTTACCGCCGATGTTCTGTTTATTTTACAAGCTGTGGGCACTAATCTTTTGGCAACAGCTCTGCTGGTCTAAGCCTATTATGCTGTGAGTGGTCTTGCATAGAGGGAGGAATATGAGAAAAAAGAAGTACTTCAAGGCTGTATATTCAGCGCACATAGATTTCAAGGACAAAGAGGACTTGAATAGGCAACTTATGTTAGATGTTGATGACTGGATTTTTAACACTATGGGCACGTCCCTTGGTATCGAACTTCAACGCTTGATTGTGCGGGCAGAAACGCATAAGCAGAAAAGGAGAAATACCCATGAATCAAGATATTGCTCGTAAGCTCTTGCAGGTAGGCGAAGCATTTCGCATTCCCGGCCCGTTCTTCTCCTATGAGGAGATCAAGATGGGTAATGTCAACCATACCTATAAGGTCAATTACATCCGCGATGACGGCACCGGGATGGCCAGGATCAAGTCCTATCTGGTACAGCGCGTGAACACCTATGCTTTCCAGCATCCCATCGAGCTGATGCAGAATATTGACCGAGTCACTCAGCATATCCGCACCAAGCATCCAGAAGCCCAAAGTCTGCACTTCCACCATCTTGGCTCCGGTGAGAATTATCTGATGGATGAAGATGGCTTCTGGCGTCTGAGCAACTATGTGCCCTCCATTACCTTCGATACCTGCGATGATCTGAACGTCGTGCGCAGCGCAGGCCAGGCGTTTGGAGAGTTCCAGATGATGCTCGCTGACTTTGATGCCTCCCAGCTTTTCTACACCATTCCGGATTTTCATGATACCCGAAAGCGCTATGCCAAGCTGAAAGCGGACATGGAAGCTGATCCTTGCGGTCGTGTGGCGGAAGTGCGTCAGGAACTGGAATGGCTACTCTCAGTTGAAGATGAGGCTTGCAGACTTACCGATTGGTTTAGCGCCGGAAAGTTGCCCCTGCGCGTTACCCACAATGATACCAAGATCAACAACGTCCTCTTTGACGAGCAATCGCATCAGGCGCTGGTAGTCATTGATCTAGATACCGTTATGCCTGGACTGGTGGGACACGACTTTGGGGACGCGATTCGCTTTGCTTCCAACTTCGTGGAGGAGGACTGCAAAGACGTCGATAAGGCAGGCGTGAACCTGAACATCTATTGGGCGTTCGCAGAGGGCTTCCTCAAGGAAACCGCTGCTACGCTGACGGAAAACGAAGTAAATACCCTGGGCATCAGCTGCTTTTCCCTGGCGTGTGAACTGGCGACGCGTTTTTTGGATGATTACATCACGGGTGATAAGTACTTCAAGATCAAGTACCCTGACCACAATCTTGTTCGTACCCGCTGCCAGATCGCTTTGGCCAAGGACATGCAGGCTAAGATGGATGCCATGAACGCTATTGTGCGGGATTGCTGGGTGCGATATCGTTTATCTGATCCTGAGGACAAAAGATGACACATGAAGACAGCCTGCGGGAAAACGGATATACCATCTGTTCCCCTATCAGCGGCAGCATGAAGCCCCTGATTCGTCCGCACATCGACAGTGCCGTATTCGTACCGCCTGAGCACATCCGCAAATATGATGTGGTACTGTACCGCAGAAACGGGCAAGCCATTATGCATCGGGTTATCAGTATAAGCGGCGATACTTGTTTCATCCGCGGAGACAACAGCAATTATACTGAGAAAGTGCCACTACGGGACATCTTCGGTGTAATGCGGGGATTCTATCGTGGGAAGCGCTATGTGAATGTGAAGAATTGTGTTTATTTGGCATACATGCAGGAATTACTTCCTATGTCACGAAATTTAATTTTAAGACGGTGATATGTACCGGTCAGGTATCTGAAGCTGATTCGGAGTCTGTATTCTTTATTCATGCTTATTCTCATCGAGAGGATTCAGCGAAAATCAATGCCGTCTTTGAACCTCTACAATCAGATAGAAACTACATTGTAATTACAGTAGATTTTACCGTGGATGACGCTGATGAATACAATCACGCTCGGATGGAGAGCATTTTAGATTATTGTGCGTACTATGAAATTGCCGTTGCGCCCATATCGGAACTGGCTGCAGATAATCAACTGTATGAATCTTGGCGTGAAAATAAAGCAGTGTTAACTGCAAAGCTGGAGCAGTTGAATCAACAGTTAGCCGATGTCCAACAGCAAATTGACGAGATCAATAGACAACTGGCACAGTGAGGCAGTGTAAGATGACCATTCATTCGCAAGTCGATTAGACTAATAGCAGAGTCATAATTGCTCTGTAAGCGTCGGGTGCAAGTGCACCCGCTCTTACACCCAACAAAGTGCATCGCCCCTTGTATCACAGCTCACCAAATTAGCCATTCTGATTAGACTATGGTAGATTTTGATACAATTTCTCTGGAAGTCCTGTAATTTCAGTGGTTTTTACATACGGTATGATGGTAACTTATTCGCAAGTCGATTAGACTAAGAGCAGAGTCATAATTGCTCTGTAAGCGCCCGGGTGCAAATGCACCCTCTGTTGCACCGTGCAGGGTGCATCGTCCCTTGTATCACAGCTCACCAAATTAGCCAACTAAATCCTCATGTTTTGATACAAAGCATGGGGATTTCTTTTTGCATTTATCGACCGATAAACCGTCAGAATACATGCTATAACTACCAAGGATGAGATATAGATGCAAGAAACGAACCGCACGGCATCATGCTCGGCGTCATTTTGTCAAATAGCGGTTCCCGCTCTCCGCCCCTTTTTAGTCTACACATGACCGTTTTTCGGGGTCGAAAACAGAGAGTTATCATAGAATGCACCCTACTTTGGACGATAGCAGGGTATCGTCCACAATGCAAGGTTCTGTCCCAAAGTATCGCAAAACAGCGCCTGTAGCTCGCTCATTTCATAATTTCTCTATAGGATGAGCCGCAAGACGGTCCACAAGTGGAAGCGGCGGTATGACGGTACGGTTGAGTCGCTGAAGAATCGAAGCCGTGCGCCGCTGCACTCGCCCCTGAAGC
>OLVS01000576.1_pt1 | contig 17150 bp, 16 predicted proteins | sample 1644121 | NCBI WGS metagenome assembly OLVS01 (sample SAMEA103958121, study PRJEB25191) | human gut metagenome
ATAAGTATTAAAAAAATTCAATATGAGACTATTTTTATTTATGAGAGGTGAGCATCTTATGAATAAAATAGCGAAGTATCTAGAAGTACCAATTGTAGCTGGTGCTATGTTTACGTTGGGAGGTGTAGCTGTCAAAGCCGCGGAATCAACAACCCAGCCAGAAACAACGACTGAAACGAGCCAAACAACAGAAACAACCAATTCATAGGATAAGGAGATACAATCTGTAACTATAGATAATCGTCAGGAATTGGATGACAAAATTAAAGAAGCCCAGGATTGAGGTCTTGATGTGAATACAATCAATAATCAACAAACAGTGGATCAACAAGATCTGCATGATTATTATCAATCACAGATTGATGCATTGAATCAGACCATTGTGCAACAGAACCAATACAATAAAGAATACGCCAAGGAACAAGAAAAACAGTTTGCGACCGTCATTCAGAATCCAAGTGATAATTATAAAGATGAATGGTCGATGGATGAATTCAAAGATTTGATTGGTGGTGACTTTAATAAAGTGACAGTCATCTCGAAAAGTCCAGAGCAGACAATACAGCTATCGAAACATCTACAAGGTGGTTATAGCGGATATATCCAAAAAGGAGACTATTGGATCTATCAAAATGTATTCCTTGAAGATGATGTTTCAATACAAGGTTCTTAAATTCCTCCCCATAAAAAGTATAGCGACAATTTACATTCGGAAGTCTGAAAATAGTTTGCTCTTGGATTTTATTTTTATCCAACACAAATTTATTTATACAACTCACCCATCCTCTTTCTTTATCTAACCACACTATATCTGATTCTTTTTCAATCAAAGCATCTATTATATTGGTACAATGAAAAAAATAAAAACCTTTTGGCGACTTTATATCAAGAATTTCTCCATTTTTGATAAGAATATTTTCTAAAATACTTAATGCTTTGTCGCTAATAGTTAATAGAGGATTACAAAATTGTGATAAATCAAAATGTTTATGTCTATTACTTTTTTTCCATATATATTCCATCTCAGGAGGATTCCACTGCTTTAGTAAACCTTCAGCATGTCCCATACAATTTTGCCAATCTTCCACATTTGGAAAACGTAAATCGTTAAATCCTTCTAAACTACCTATTAAGTAAAAGTTCATATTGTCGTACTGTAATTGATAATGGTTTGACGGGGAACGGCGTTAGTCCGTTATCCCGGCTTGTTAATATTAAATTTATGTTTCCTGATAGATTGTTTCAGAATATAATTCTGTCGAAAGAATAATAGATTTTAATTCTCCATTAGACTTATAATCAAATGAATGTTGTAACGTATCCTGTTCAATATCATTTCTATCAAATTGTCTTATAACTATTTTTTGTAGGCGGTCATTTTCATAAAAATATGTTTCTTCTCTACTTCCACGAGAACCCTTTGAATACATTTTCTCTATTTTACCATTACTTCCATATAGATAATATCGGACATTCACAATACGTTTGCTATTATCATATGCAATAGTTTTCATGAGTTCCTTTTCATAAATGAAAAAGGTGTAATAGAATTGATTTTTAAGTTCCAAGCCCTCTCGGATTTCTATAATTTGATTTTTTACATCGAAATAATAAGTAAATAGGTTATTAGTTGTTTTGAGAGAAGTTACATTTCCAACTATTTTCCCTTGCTTAAACCTGTTTCTTTGATAAGAATAAGGGGATATTTCGTAGAACTCACCTTTGTATTTAGAAGCGTAGAACAACCAAAAACAATCAGAAATATCCAAACATAAACATTTAATTATCAGTACATTCTAAAAATTAACACTTTTCGGCTGCTTTTTGATGCTTCCCAAATTTCCACATATTTTTGAGACGTATTTCTGACGTGGAGAATTTGCGGGGCTTGTTTTTTGTCACACCGTGCAGACAGTTGACAAGGGTTTACAACCGTTTACGACAAGCGACAATATCCGCCCCGACATTCAGTGACGGTCACATCGTGTAGAAAGGCGACAACCGTTGACTGCCGTTTACATCCGTTCACCACTTCAGGAATATAGGATTGAAGAAATGAACCAGTAAACGATAAAGCAGTATGAAAGCAACCCGAAAATGCAGTTTTTGCGGCAAGTCCTTTGTAACCCGCAGCGGAATGCAAAGGTATTGCAGCGAGGCTTGTCAGGCGGAAGCCCGGCGAGCCAGAATGACACAGAAGAACAACCTCTTCAAAGCCGTCCGGCCAATCATGGAGATACAGCATCAGGAGTATCTCACCTTTTCCAAAGCAGCCATACTCATGGGCTGTTCCCGACAGTACATCTATAAACTTGTAGCCATGGGCAAGCTGAAAGCCTCACGCATCAGCAACCGCATGGCATTCATCCGCAGAGCCGACATCGAGCGGATGCTGGAGGGCAATCCCTACCACCGCATCCTGCCCGGCAGCACTTCCACACCGAAAAAATCCGCTTCATCTTCCTTCCCGGCGAAAAAAGAAAAAAGGGAAAAGGTAACCGATGAAGTGCTGGACTTCTATTCCGGTGAAGAGGTGATGTCCCTTTATAAGGTCAAACAGTCATGGCTCTATACCACCGCCAAACGCAATCGCATTTCCATCTGCCGTATCGCTGGAAAGAACTATTACAGCAAGAAGCATGTTGACGAGTTCTTCGGTACGGCTGTTGATATGGAAAGTATCACCGACTGGCTCCTGACTGAAGAAGCGGAAGAGCAGTTCGGCATGAAGCCTGCCGCACTCCGGGCATACGCCTACCGGCACAGGATACCGACCAAAAGAGAATACGGCCGCACCTATTACTCCAAGTCCCATCTGGACGAACTCCGCAGAACCGACCTTGTGAACGACGAGCGTTATTACACCGTGGAACAGGTCCGGCAGATTTACGGACTTTCCTCAGCCAACATCTGCCATATCGTCAAGGTTAGGCACATCGAAAAGATAAAGGTCGGCGTGAAGAACCTGCTTCTACGCTCCGACGTGGAGCGTGTCATGGCTGAAAGGAACAAATAACCGCAAGCAACCGCCATTACTCGAAAATTATTTTAAAATGATTGTCGTGGAGATATTCACGGCTGTTTCACGTTGTTCCTTTGCCACCGTGAACACGGAGACACCTCCGGAAATGTACAACCAGTTAAAACATCATCAATATGAGTAAATGCAAGACAGTAACCTTGCGCAAGCGCAAGATCAAGAACGGTACACAGTATTCGCTGTGTCTGGACTATTATCCCGGCTACCGTGACAACACCACCATGAAAGTGATAACACGTGAAGCTCTGGGTATTTACATTTTTGCCAAACCTGCCAACCAGCAGGAGCGTGACTTCAACGCACGCATGATGAAGAAGGCGGAGATACTCCGCAACAGGCGTTACGAAGCCATCTTCAACGAGAACAACGGCTTCTTTGACAAGGCCAGGATGAAAGGGGATTTCCTCGCCTACTTCAAGGAACTGGCAGACAGGAGGAATATCAAGTGGCAGCACGTCTACAAGCACTTCGAGCGGTTCGTGGACGGCAAATGCACCTTTGAGGAAGTGGACGTGGACCTGTGCCGCAAGTTCATGGAGTACCTGCTGAACGCTCCCCAGACCATACATACCAACCAAAAGCTGCATATCAATTCTGCGGCGGGCTACTGGTCGGCTTTCCGTGCCGTCCTGCACACGGCCTACCGTGACAGGAAGATAAAGGAGAATCCCAACGGCTTTCTGGACCGTATCGAGAGTATTCCCACCATGAGAGAGCATCTGAGCCAGGAGGAACTGATACGGCTTGCCGAAACGCCATGCGAGGAAGAGGTTCTGAAAAGGGCTTTCCTTTTCGCCTGCCTGACGGGATTGAGGAAGAGCGACATCAGGCAGCTTACCTGGCAGCAGATACAGCCGTACACCAACGGCAAGATGTTCGTTACCACCCGTATGCAGAAGACGAAGCAGATTGTTCACAATCCCATCAGCGATGAAGCCTACGGACTGCTCGGGGAGCGGCATGAAGGGCTTATCTTCGAGGGCTTCAAGGACAAGATGCTGCAGGGCCCCCTGAAGCGTTGGCTGTCGGCGGCAGGCATAACCAAGAAGATAACCTTCCATTGTACCCGGCATTCATTCGGAAGCCTGCACGTGGAAATGGGCACGGACATGGCTGTCATACAAGCCTGTCTGGGACACAAGAACATTACCACCACACAAATCTATTCCAAGATGGCTGCACAACAGATGTGCGAGGTGGTGGACAAGATAACCCTGAAACACAAGGAAGCATAGGCCTTGTTTCAGGATATTCAGGGGGAGCGGTTATTGCGTGCAGGCTTTAACCGCTCCCTCAGTTTCTGATGGCACCATTCCTTAAAAAGTCATTATAGTATGATATTTTGGTATGATTCCGGACTTTTGGTGAAAAACATTGAAAAAGAAACCGCCAACCAAGGCTAATGAGCAATAATTGGAAGAATACCATTAAATTTGCAAAGACCTGACAGTTACAAGTAATAACCGAAAAAAACGATATGGAACCAACGATAAAGGACAAATACATCATTCTGGGATTCATCGGCGTTGCCATCTGCCTGATTTCCTTTTTTATCACGCTGATTGTCTCCGCAAGTTTCAATCAGGACAATTTTGTAAGGCTGATAGTCTTTGTATGCAGCAACATTCTCGGCTGGCTGCTCTATCTCTCTTTCCAGACGGTCATTTTCGACTCATACGAGATCTGGAAACTCAAGTCCAGCAAGAAAAAGGCATCTGCCGGAATCATAAGGGCTCAGGAAGAACAGCTACAGGATGCAAATGAACCTGCAGCTCCGACACCAATGCCGACAAACAGGGAAGCAACCCCGGATATAAAACCGGTAGAGATTGCCATTGCCCCGGAACTGCACGAAAAGAATCGTGCCAGCTATGAGGACAGACAGAAGCAGGAAGAGGCGGAACGGATCCGCATGGTCATGGAGTACATCCACTTCGTCATGCCCCGTATTGCCGACAAGGAGACCGTCAACCATATCTGTGCCGAGGTCAACAAGTGGATGTGCCTTCACAGCTACAAGCCCAAGCCGATAACAGGACGGCTGACCAGGGAGATTACCAACATTCCGCTCCGCCATTTCGTGTGGAACATCTCCGAGCGTTTCATGTACAAGAAATACTACAACGGGGACAACCGTGCCAATTTTATCAAGACCCTTTTTCCACGTGAGTTTGCCGACACGGATATAGCGACCATAAAGAACTTCAAGGTCGATCCGTCAAAGACGCTGATTCCCATTGACGAACCCGAAAACGGCAGTCTGGACTTCCATTATCCCGAAGATTATGCACGGAAAGTGAACAGTTGACCGTTTCCCGGGGATATAACAACAATAACGACAAGTATCAGGCAACACGTAACAGCCTGTATCTCATTGTTTCCCGAATAGCTTTGCCCGTCATTCACGGTTGGGCATCGTTATTTGGGAATTATTTTGCAATGACATCCCGTGAATATCTTCACGGCCATATCATTGCGGTCCTTTGCGCCAAGCCTTACAAAAGAGGCGAGTACGCAAATGGAAAAAACAGTGATTACATTCAACGACCTACCGGAGGTCGTAGCCCAGCTTCGGGACGAAGTGATGAGCTTGAGAAGCCTGCTTACCGAGCAGCGCAGTGTGAACAATGCAAAGGCGGTGGACACCCATGTCCCCATGTCCGTGGATGAAGCGGCGGAATATCTCGGTATTCCCAAGGGAACGCTCTACATGAAACTGTCGGACGGAAGCATTCCGGCCACCAAGCCCGGCAAACGCTATTGCCTTTACCGTGACGAACTGGACAGATGGCTGGAATCCTCCCGCAAGAATCCCGTACCCCTGTCCGATGAGGAACTCAGCGAGTCCATGTCCTCCTCCCATCGCCGCAAGCCCGGCCAACGTAACTGGTAAAAGCCATGGAAGAGGACAAGAACTATATCAGCATGATCCATGGCGACCTGACAAGGGCAGCCCAGATGCAGAACGGTATGCCAGAAAATATCGGCGTGATGAGCATAAAGACCGCCAACCGGACCATACTCGAAGCATCGCAGCTGCCCACGCCCCGTGCGTTGTGGGACAGTTTCTGGTACGAGGGGGAACTGTCCTGCCTCTTTGCGGATTCCAACGTGGGGAAATCCATCCTTGCCGTCCAGATAGCCGACCGTATAGCCCGGACTGACAACGTGCTTTATCTGGACTTTGAACTCTCTGAAAAGCAGTTCCAGCTCCGCTATACCGACGAGTACGGAAAGCCTTACACCTTTCCCGAAAGGCTGTACCGGGTATCGCTTGACTGCGACGCCCTTCTCGATGCCGACTTTGAAGGGACGATCATCGGCAGCATCGAACAGATGGCACAGCAGACCCGCTGCAGGATCTTCATCGTTGACAACCTTACTTACCTGTGCTGTGCCATGGAGAAAGGCGATGCGGCGGGACGGCTGATGATACAGCTCAACAATCTCAAAAAGAGATACGGGCTTTCCATCCTTGTCCTGGCACACACCCCAAAGCGTTCACTGGACTGTCCCATCACGTCCAACGACCTTGCCGGAAGCAAGCGGCTCTACAATTTCTTTGACAGCGTGTTTGTCATCGGGAAAAGCGCACTGGACGGGGGACTCCGCTATGTGAAGCAGCTTAAGGTCCGTTACGGGACATTCTCGTATGATGCCGACAATGTGATTGTCTATGAGATTGAGAAAACGGATGCCTTCCTGCAATTCGTGTTCAGGGGCTATTCAACCGAAAAGGAACACCTGAAGAAACCGGGTGACAACGAATCGGGACAAAGGGATTGCCTTATCCTGCAACTGTCCCAATCCGGGAAGTCAGTCCGGGAGATAGCCTCGCAGGTCAATTGCGGCAAGTCCACCGTCAGCCGGATAATCCAGCGCAGCAAGGAGGACAGGAACGCAGCTGTCCCTGCTGTCCCGCTGTCCCGTCCCAAGGAGAACGGGACAATGGGACAGGTGGGACAGCATGGGACAGATGGGACAAGCGGGACAGCAGGAGAAGCAAGGCAGGCGGAGCTGTTTGCAGGACATGAAAAGGAGGACAAACCATGAAAAAGCAGCCTGCACACGGCTGTATGCCAGCCGACCGTATCATTTGCAGAACATGGGAGCATACAAACCGGGCCCTGATTTTCCAGAGTGTCCCGGGGTGTCCCAAGTGTCCCACTGTCCCAGCCTTTAGGGGACGGGACAGCGGGACAAACAGTAGAAAACCAATCATCAAAAAAAAGTCATGAGCAACTATTCATTACAGAAATATAAAGGAACGTCAACACGGCATACCTGTCCGAATTGCGGGGACAGACGTTCCTTTGCCTACTATGTGGACGAAAGCGGTACGCCCCTTCACCCGTCAGTCGGCAGATGCAACCACGAAAGCGGTTGCGGGTATCATTATACGCCCAGACAGTATTTTCACGACCACCCCGAATGCCGGACCGCCGGTGATTTCTCTTCCGGCAGACAATGTATGGCGCAGAAGCCCAAGCAACCGCTGCAACAGACAGCCATCGGTTACATACCGCCGCACTATGTGGAGAAATCGCAGAGCGTGCATAGCAACTTCTGCCGTTTCCTTTCAGTACTGCTTGATTCCTATTACGGCAGCAAGGCAAAGGAAGTGCTGGAACGGTTGATGGAGGATTACCGTCTGGGAGCTACCCGTGACGGTGCGGTCATCTTCTGGCAGATTGACCGGGAGAACAAGGTGCGGACTGGCAAGGTGATGCAGTACAATCCCGGGGACGGACACCGTGTAAAGGACGGACATGCATCGGCAGTGAACTGGATACACAGCATACTGAAAAGGCAGCGGGTGCTGGCGGAGGAATGGCAGCTTTCCCAATGCCTTTTCGGGGAACACCTGCTGAGTGTCTATCCTGACAAGGTGGCGGTTCTGGTGGAATCCGAGAAGAGTGCCGTTATCGGTTCCGCCCTCTTCCCCGATTATGTATGGCTGGCGGCAGGAGGCAAAAGCCAGTTGCGGGAGGAAAAGCTCCGTGTGCTGACCGGGCGGACCGTGCTTCTCTTTCCGGATGCCGATGCCTATGCCGAATGGAAAGAGCGTGCCGACGGCATGACCTTCTGCAAGGTGATGGTGTCTGACCTCATAGAGAAGAACGCAACGCCGGAGCAGAAGGCGGCACATATCGACATAGCCGACTGGATAATTTACCAGATACGGGACAGCAGGATAAATTGTACAGCTGACCATCTGGTGGAAGCGGAAAGAATCCTGCTAAGAATGACAGGAAAGAACCCCGCCCTTCAAAAGCTGATAGATGATCTGGGGCTTGTGCTGGTCAGTGCATCCCTAATCGGCAGCGGTGACGGAAACCCTCCTTAACGGAGGAGAGCGGAAACCGGAGGTTGTAGTGTCGGACAATGGCTTGCCATTGATATAGCCCACTATAACTACACGCTCCGCTTTCGTAGTTGTGGGCTCTCCCGAGGGGATTAGGGCTTTGCCCTAATGACCCACTCAGGGCGTTTCACCCCTGAGAACCCCGAGCAAAGAGTGACCCTCTCTTTGCAATCTCCGCTTATGGGTTACACCCCTAAGAACCCTGTGCGGTTATGAGCGGACATCAGCTAACAACTTTAGTCAGACAACCTGAATCAAAATTTAAGAATATGGCAACAAAATCAAGCATACATATCAAGCCCTGCAGAGTCACATCAAGCGGGGCTCATAACCGGAGAACTGCCGAGTACATGCGCAATATCGGCAAGTCTCAAATCTACATCGTGCCCGAACTGACTGCCGGTAACGAGCAGTGGATAAACCCGGGCTTCGGCAACCCCGACCTGCAGGCGCACTATGACTACATCAAGCGAATGGTCAAGGAAAAGACAGGACGTGCGATGCAGGAGAAGGAGCGTGAACGCAAAGGCAAGAACGGGAAAATTACCAAGGTGGCTGGATGTTCGCCAATCCGTGAGGGCGTGTTGCTCATCAGACCGGACACGACACTGGCAGATGTGCGCAAGTTTGGCGAAGAGTGCCGGAGACGCTGGGGCATCACTCCTCTCCAGATCTTCCTGCACAAGGACGAGGGGCACTGGCTGAACGGTCAGCCGGAAGCGGAAGACAGGGAGAGTTTCAAAGTCGGCGAAAGATGGTTCAAGCCGAATTACCATGCCCATATCGTTTTTGACTGGATGAACCATGACACAGGCAAGAGCCGCAAGCTCAATGACGAGGATATGACAGAAATGCAGAATCTGGCATCCGACATACTCCTGATGGAGCGTGGGCAGTCAAAGGCTGTTACGGGCAAGGAACATCAGGAACGTAACGACTTTATCATTGGGAAGCAGAAGGAGGAAATGAAGCGGCTTGATGCCACGAGGCAATACCGGGAACATCAGCTGGAAATGGCGAACAAAAAGATGCAGGAAACGGAAAGCATTACCAACGCCCTTATCGAAAAGGCAAATGAAAAGGAACGGCAGAGTGAAGACCTTGACAGGGCTATCAGCGAGAAACGCTCCAGACTGAACAAGGAAAAAGGAAGCGAGCTTCTGAACGCCGCTGTCGGCTGGGCTACCGGAAAATCGAAAGCCCTGAAAAATGAAATAGAGGATTTGCGCTGTGAGGTTTCCACGCACGAGGAAACCATCGAACGGTTGCAGGATAAAATCCAGACCATACAGAACGACCATAGCCGTGAACTGATGCAACTGGAGGCTAAACACCGGTCTGAACTGAACCGCAAGGAAACGGAACATGCACAGGAAACAACAAGACTCAAGAACCGGATTGCATGGCAAAATCATATTATCGGTTATCTCAGTTTCCTGCTGCTCAAAACGAGCGACATCTTCCGCAAGGCGGTACACAGTGTCATCCGTTTCGCCCGTGATTATTACAAGCCACGTTTTGATACGGAACAGGTATCTGACATCAAGAGTGCCCTTAACCTGTTCGGGGATGACAGACAATCACATCAGGCGGCAGGGGATTTCCTGTATTTCACTGCCAAGCAAAAAGGAAACTTGGATAGTCGTGAGCAGGTCAAAGTCCAGCGAGAGGTTAACAATGTGGTGGAGGGGCATTATGAGCACCAGCAAAAGCAAGGATTCTCTATGAGAAGATGACCAAATATCAGCTGATTAGACAAAAGAAACTAATCAGCTGATTATATTTTACCAACCCAATTTTATACCTTTGTAGCAAAAAAGGTAACGATGAATTATTCAAACGGGAAATGGGTTCAGACCTATATACTTATTTGGTCGGGACAATTTATATCAATGCTTTCCAGTTATGCCGTTCAATTTGCAATCACTATTTGGCTTAGCTTGGAACATCAGTCGGCAGAAGTGCTTGCTTTTGCAGGAATGGCAGCCATACTTCCACAGGCTATCATAGGACCTTTTGCAGGAGTCCTTATTGACAGATGGAATCGTAAAACAGTTTTAATCGTATCGGATTTGTTCCTGGCTTTGTGCGCATTCGTGATGAGTATCCTTTTGAAATACGACAGTGGCAATCTTAACTGGATATATTGGATATTGGTGCTTCGCTCTGTTGGAAATGCGTTCCAAACACCAGCTGTGCAAACTATAGCTCCGCTTATTGTGCCGGAAAAGGAGCTGATTCGGGTGGCAGGAATTAATCAGGTACTACGGTCAATGTGTGGTATAGCCAGCCCTGCCATAGGAACATTAGCCATTACCTATATGTCTATTCATTCGGTGTTGTATTTAGACATATTGGGTGCTTTAGCTGCTATTCTCTCATTGGTATTTGTATTCATTCCCCATTACTCGACGGCAACAACTTCTCTATCGGCCAAACACGTTGTGAGCGATTTGAAAAAAGGTCTTGACTGCGTGTTGGCAAATAGAGGGATAGCGTTGCTATTCCTATGTGCCATGTCGGTGACATTTTGTATCATTCCAAGTTCCTTTATGTTCCCTCTACTCACGACACAATGTTATCACGGTGGGAAATGGAAAATCAGCACAATAGAAATCGGGTGGTCTGTAGGGATGCTGTTAGGTGGAACGGCTTTAGCTTTTTTCAAGCCGAAAACGAGAAAGATTGTCTTAGTCAATGCAATGTATGTGTCATTGGGAACTGCCTTTTTTCTCTGTGGCATCTTGCCGTCCAACTGTTTTGTGGGTTATGTATCGACTGTCATATTCGCAGGTATCTCATTGTCGGTATTCACAGCCTCGTTTATCACTATCCTGCAAACGGAAGTCCCATCCAATATACAGGGACGTGTATTCTCTTTGTATCATAGTTCTGCCGTTTTGCCTTCGATGATTGGTTTGCTATGCACAGGAACATTGGCGGAAAACATAGGAATATCCAATTTGTTCTTGTTATCAGGTTCGATGGTAATGTTTATCGGTGTCGTTTCTTTCCTTTCACCCATACTAATGAATGTTGGAAACATGAAAAAGTGATACTCAAACTATAGAATTAACATCAAATATAAATGGAAATAAAAGAAATTCAAAAACTTGCCAAAGAATATGGTGTGTCTTTGACAGAGAAAATAAGATTCAATGAAATGGGTGTTGACTTTAGAGTCGGTTTTGCTACAGACACAAACGGAAAGGAATGGCTGATTCGTATTCCGCGCCGTGAGGATATGGGTGAGCAAATCAATAACGAGAGGAAAATTTTACAGCTTGTCGAGAAGCATTTGTCGGTCAAAGTGCCCGATTGGAAAATCGTATCTCCCCATCTGATAGCCTATCCTTTGATTGAAGAAAAGCCTGTGCTTATGATTGACACGGAAACTTACGATATGGTTTGGAATATGGACAAGGACTGTCCCGAATATGTGTCGTCACTGGCAAAAGTTTTGGTACAGTTGCACAATATTCCAGAAGAAGAGATTATCGAAAATGGGCTGAGAGTTATGAAGCCATCTGATTTGCGACCTGAGATTTTGAACCAATTGCAAGCTGTAAAGTCGGAAATAGGCATTAGTACCAAGCTTGAAATCCGATACAGGAAATGGCTGGACAATGATGCTTTATGGCCGGATTTTACAACATTCATTCATGGCGACTTGTATGCCGGGCACATACTTACATCGACAACAGGTGTTGTTGCCGGCATTATTGATTGGTCAACAGCCCATATTGGAGACCCAGCCAATGATTTTGCAGGACATCTCACCATTTTCGGAGAAAATAGCCTGCGAGATTTGATTACAGCTTATACAAAACAAGGAGGAAGAATATGGGATAAATTATACGAACACACTATAGAGAGAGCCGCAGCATCAGCCTTGGCATATGGATACTTCGCTCTAGAAACGAATGACAAAAACCATATTCAAGGAGCAAGAGCACAATTGGGTGTCATCTGATTAGTCAAGGTTGAGCATAACGTTTTTTTTATTATTCTTCAATCAAGATGACACCACAACACTCCCACAAATAGCGAAAATATATTCAGTCATTTATCCCTTATGTCGGGTGCAAAGGTAGCCAAGCCTCAATTGAATGTGAAAAGGTCAAGCGGTAAACCGTTTGAGGCAGTTTCTTCCTCCTTCGGAGAGTAAACAGCCCCAAAACCTTTCCCATTCATCGGCTTGACATAATGAAGCATCCGGCAATGGAGACAAACGACTGACGAAATAGTAGAAAATCAACTTAAACAATAGTTCTTGATTCGAGAACCGATTACACAAACCCTTGTTTTTTAGGGGGCTAATTTTAACAGGAACAAAAAAGCAAACGGAAGACTGCACTTCCTCCAAAATAATAGATTTTCTTTTCCTATTCCCTCACCTCCTTATGCGTAGTTGAGTTATTGATACATTGCGGCACGTAAACAGAATCTACAAATGATAATGGAGTGGATGAATATCCAATCAATTTCGCTATCTTTGCAGAGACTTAGGAGATAAGCTGAAATAGAAGTGGAATATCGGAAACAAATAACAAGAAAAAGAGAAGAAACGACCCGAGTTGATTTATTTTAGAGTTAATAATCAATAAAAGCGTTAAATCTTCACCCTTTAGAATGTACAATTAAAGACAACGACCATATTTCTGACTTATTACCTATAAAATATTGAGTAATAATCGGTTGTAAATACCTGTGCTGTATATGCACCCAAATCCATTTCTGATGTTAATAGTTACAATACTATACTAAATAAAGCAGATGTTGTCATTTTAGATTGGTATTTAGATATAGAAAAGGAGGAGAACCAAGTTGAAGATCCCGATGCAGATGCAGATAATGACGATCCGCGCGGAGAGTTTACATTAAAATTGATATCTGATTTATTATCACAAACTGGGATGTTGAAACTGTTAATTGTGTATACTGGAGAAACGGATTTATTTGAAATTACGAACAGTATATATCAGAAAGTGGATCAGCATTCTTTTCATAAAGGAGATTGCGTTATTCAATCTTTAAATTCTAAGATATTAGTTAGAGCTAAAAAACAAAATTCGGAAACTCAATTTGCACATAATCCGGAATTGAAAGATAAAATAGTATCGTATGAAAGCCTTCCGACTTTGATTGTTGAAGAATTTGCAGACATGACCAACGGTTTGTTATCGAATTTTGCTTTATCTTCAATATCGGCAATAAGGAATAATACATCCAGAATGTTAAGCGTCTTTTCTCCCAAATTAGATCCGGCATATCTCGGGCACAAAATATTATTGGAAAACACATTCGAATCCAAGCAACTATTAATAAAATTATTTGGCGAAGCTATTTCGGAATTATTGGAGACAACAGATATTGATACAAAGGATTGGGTTGATAACTGGATTGAAAACCGTATTACAGACGAAACGATAAGTATAAATGGAGTGTCTATTGGCAAATCGAAAGACCTTTTAAAAAAAATGTTTAGTTCCGAGCAACCTCGACTTAAAGATAAATATACAGAAGCTTCAGGAAAAGATATGTCAAATAAAGACGAGGGGAAATTACAATCGCATACCATAGAGTTATTTGCATATGATGGTATCGATGTGAATAAATCGAATGTAGATTTTGCCATTTTGACGCATCATAAAAATATATTTCAACCTGCTATTGGGGCTCCGATATTAACACTTGGAACAGTTATAAAATCTGTAGACAAGTATTATGTTTGTATTCAACAAAGATGCGATTCGGTGAGAATTAAGGAGGAAAGACGATTCTTATTTTTACCTTTAGAAGAAAAAGGCGAATATCCGTTAATTGTGAATAATGAATTGAAATTATTTCCAAATAAATCTTCATTTGCAATAAAAACAGTGAAATTCAAGCCAAAAGAAGGTGCTACAATTATTCAAGCATCAAAAAAGGAGGACAAATATGTATTCTATTCTTCCTATGGAGAAACTTATGAGTGGGTGGTAGACTTAAAAGAAATGCAAGCACAACGTATTTTAAACAGTTACTGTGCACAACTGTCTCGCGTAGGATTGAATGAATCCGAATGGTTAAGACTTATCGCAAAGCAATAATATAGGCTATGTCAGATATTTTTTCTCAAACTAAAAGATCGGATATAATGTCAAAAATATCAAGTAAAGACACTAAACCGGAAATTTTAGTTCGTAAGTTCTTATTTTCAAAAGGATTCAGATATCGTATTAATGTCAAAACATTGCCGGGTAAACCTGATATAGTTTTGCCTAAATATAAAACAATAATATTTGTGAACGGATGTTTTTGGCATGGGCATAATTGCAAAAAGGGAAAATTACCATCCTCAAATACAGATTTCTGGAAGGAAAAAATATCAAACAACAAATCGCGAGATGCCAAAAATTCCGATTTACTTGTAAAACTCGGCTGGAAAGTTATAATTATATGGCAATGTGAAATTAGTAAGATTGATAATAGGACAAAAATACTTAATAAGCTACTGGAGGATATTAAACAATAATAATCACGAGATATTAAATCTAAAATATAAATGCATTAATCGGGAAAATATAGAAAAACTTATTCTATAATTCCGATTTTTGTCTTATCGTTGCGTTTGAAGAGTTCTTTGAAGGTTACGCAACGTACAGAAAAATAATGCAGCAGATAACTAACTTAATCGTAACCTATTACTATTATGAGTAATAAACTTATGCTCATTTCCAACAAATTACACTCTTTTCGTAACTTCTTACCACGGCTTTTTCATTTAAGAAATATTGTTCATCGCTTGTAATTGTAGTAAAAATGCTTATATTCGTGCACAGCGATGCGGAAGCACCGCCTTAGGTGTTTCTTCTTATCGTTCATTTTTATTTTTTTTATAGGCGGAATTCAATAGAATATGATGTTGATATTGTCTTCCGCCTTTGTTTTTGCAATAGCAAAAATACGATTTATTTCGTTGATATACAACTTTTTATACGCAATATTACTAAAAAAGAAACACCTTGACTGTCTTCGTGGCAGCATCATGACTCATTTGAGAAAATTTGTATCCTCAGTCCCTGAATACCGCAGAACAAGCAGAGGAAACTTCAAACACAAACTTGAAGATATACTCATGCTCGTAATATTGGGCAGACTCAGCAAGTGTATTACCAGAGCTGAAATACTTCAATTTGGCAAACGTCACTTGAAACGCCTGCAGTCGAAAGGGTTATTTCCGTATGGGTTACCCTCAGAAGCTACGCTCTGCCGTGTGTTTCAAAGCATCGACGATGAAAAGATGGCTGATCGAATGTCTGCTTTTGCAGAGGTTTTCCGCAAGGAAATATCCGCTTCGGCAACTGACATCATTTGTATTGTTGGCAAGGCCATGCGAGGTACCTTGTACGACAACGGACGCAACCCTAATATCGTCTCTGCATATTCACTCCGTTCCAGCTTTACTTTGGCTACTGATGTTTGCAAAGAGAAAAGTAATGAAATCAAATCCGTGCCCCGACTATTGGATAAACTAGATGTGTCAGGATGTGTCGTCACAGCAGATGCCATGTCATGCCAAAAGGGGATAATAGACAAGATTAGAGGTAAAGGAGGCGACTTCGTGATCGAACTCAAGGCGAATCAAAGATCTTTGCGCTATGGGCTTGAAGACTCTATAAAAGCCACCACCCCAACTGATATCTACAAGGAAGGTCCATACTTGGAACACGGCAGGATTGAGTCAAGGGTATGCCGTATATTCCGTGGGGAAGAACTGATTGCCGACAGGGAGAAATGGAATGGAAATTTGACAGTTATAGAAATACTCACATCTACGGAGAAAAAGTCTGATGGCAGAAGTACGTCTGAACAGCGACTGTATATTTCAAGCCTGGATAGCAGTGCAGAGCGGCTTAGTCAGATAACCAAACAGCATTGGGCTATTGAAAGCATGCACTGGGATCTTGACCGCAACCTCCGCCAGGACAGCATAAAGCGTAAGGCTGAACGAGCGGCTAGGAACCTGGATACAATTCAAAGGATGGTGTTGGCACTGATTGCCGTTTGGAAGAACAGAAGGAAAAAAATATCAGATAAGCAAAAGGGAACGGCGCAGATAATAAGGGAGCTGGCGGTAAGCTTCACTAACGTGTTGCATTTTCTGGCTCAAAAATGAGAAAAATTCAGATTTGATATATTCGTAACGCATTGATTACCAATAATGGTATTTCCGCCCATGCCGCATTGGCATGGGTATGGGAATGGTACGCCCAATTCAAAGCTTAAATGAAAAAGCCGTGACTTCTTACGACTACAGACAAAAATACAAATAAAAATACAACGGCTTGTCAAATTGGATAAAAAACGTCTATATCGCAAATCTTAATTCCCTGTATCGCAAAGACAACATTAACTTATTCTTCTGATTATCAATCATAATAATATTCAAAATAGATACTCTACATTTTTCTTTTTGGGGATCTTCTTCAAATTTGGCGGTATCCCCCTCCTGATCCGCTTCTCTTTTGGGGATATAATGATACTAGATAACAGGCGGAACACCTTTAAATCCCCTGTCATGTATTATATTATCATGGATAGCCAGTTTTTGTTATCGCGGAGGGGCGGTGAAAAGAAAAAATGATTGCGGAAGGAGGCCGTGAAACCAGTCTCCGGAAAACAGGATACGACGGAGATCAGATACTGTGAAAAAAGAAAAAAATCCCCACCGGAGATGAATGAACCGGCAGGGAACGTAAC
>OLVS01000598.1_pt1 | contig 16555 bp, 18 predicted proteins | sample 1644121 | NCBI WGS metagenome assembly OLVS01 (sample SAMEA103958121, study PRJEB25191) | human gut metagenome
AGTATCTGAAAGTCTACGAGCGTCGCAAAGCCCGTCTTCAGGAACAGATCGACGCCTTGCAGGTAAAAGCCGAGGCCGAGGAGATGGCGGTTTCGATGCAGGAGGCACCGGATGCCGAACCGGAGATGCCCGAGCTGCTGCCGGACGAGACGCCCGCTATAGAACCCACCCCGGAGCCGCTGATTATTCCTATGGACCCGGATATCGAACCCGATATCCGGATGCCTGAGGAGATGAAAACGGCGGCATAGTAACAACATGAACTAAATGTCCAAACCGACGGAGCAGGTTATGCCTGCTCCGTCTTTGCATTACTACTGTTATGAATAAGATTTCAGAGATTCCGGAACAGACACCTATTGCAGAAAAACCGACAGTAGAGATGCCCGCCGATCCGTGGCGCTGCGGGGCGTGCGGTTCGCTGCGGGTATCCTGCCAAGTCTGGGTGGACAGCAACACGTACGAAGTACAGTCTATGGCGGAAGACAAAGATGACTTATGGTGCGACGACTGTGCAGAACACACCCGTCAGGTACGCGAGAGCGAATTGATGTCCGATACGGTCGAGCCGTGGTGGAATGACGGAACGACAGAAGAAGACCGGGAAATTATCACCGGACTGAATCCGGAAAATTTCAGCCCGAAGGATGATCGCAAGGCTTTCCGCGACGCCTGCGACATGTGGTGGAACGGCAGGACGAACGACGAGAAGATCCGTCTCTGGCGGCAAGCTACCGCTCCGGAGGAAGAATAACGTAAAGATAAGAGCCATGAATAAGAATCTGATTGAAAAGATCGCTCCGCAGTTGACGGAGCTGATGATAAAGAAAATGGAGACGCTCACCGAGGAGTGGCGCAAGCCGTGGATCGCCGACCTTGCGCACGGTCTTCCGCGCAATCTGCGCGGCACGCCCTACCGGGGCGGGAATATCCTGATGCTGCTGTTCCTCTCGGAGATCGCTGGCTACCGTACGCCGCTCTTTATGACCTTCAAGCAGGCCAAGGAGGAGGGTCTGAACATCCTCAAAGGCTCCGGTTCGTTCCCGGTCTTCTTCTGGAAACTGTATATCCGCCATAAGGAGACCCGCAAGAAGATTGAGTTGGCGGACTATTACCGCCTGCCGCAGGAGCAGCGGCGGCAATACGACGTGCTGCCCGTGATGCGCTATTACCCGGTCTTCAACATCGACCAGACGGATATGTCGGAACAGCAGCCGGAGCGCTACGCTTCGCTTACGACACCGGCCGAACAGAAAGACTACTCGGACGGTCTGACATGCGAGGTGCTCGATCGGATGCTGGCGGAGCAGTCGTGGCTCTGTCCCATCCTGCTCAGATCCGGCAACAGGGCGTCCTATTCGCCGACGCTCGACCGGATCGTCTGCCCCGAAAAACGGCAGTTCCCGGAGGGCGCGGCATTCTACACGACACTTCTCCACGAAGTCACGCACAGTACGGGGCATGCGAAGCGTCTGAACCGTCCTTTTGGCTCTTGCTACGGAGATGCCGACTACATCCGCGAAGAGTTGGTCGCCGAACTCACGGCGGCTTTGTGCGGCGCGATGCTGGGCTTTGCCACGACACCCCGCGAGGAGAGCGCCGCCTATATCAAGGACTGGCTGGCGGAGTTCCATAAAGAGCCGACCTACCTGTTCGACATCCTCACGGACGTGAACCGTGCCGCGCGGATGATCTCCGAACGGCTGGCCTGCGAACAGGAGCCGGAAACCCCGGGAGCGATTCCGGCCGAAGCCGCCTGATCCAGAAACCGAATATAAACGATTGTTCAACCTGTGCCGCGACCTTTGGGCCGCGGCACTTTCATTATCAGCAATATGCAACAACCCAAAACCGAAGATCGGTACAGCCGCGAAACGCTGCGGCCGATGAATACGCTTTACGACCATGAACACCACCTGACGCAAGAGGACGTGGACATGGCCAATAAGTTGGTGCGTCATATCGAACATACCCGTAACCCGCGTGTCCCGCAGGTCGGCGACCGGGTGCGCTATACCACGCGCCACGGTGACTTCCACGGCAACGCCCTGATCGAGGCTGTCCGTGAAGATGGAACGCGCTCGATCTGCCTGTGCCCATACGTTCCCTTCGTGTGGATGACAGCCGACGGCATCGGCTGCGCGGTCAGCGGAGGGCCTTTTACGGTCGTGGCGCCGCACGCGTTGCACCCGACCGGAAGCGTGCCGGGGGATTTCTGTGCTTGGGGCCATTGCGGCGCCTGCGGCAACGGAGTCGTCCGGTTCTGCGCCGAGGTGCCGCTGTGGAAATTCCGGGAAAGCGATCCGCTCTATGGTGATTTCTCCACCGAGAAATGGCGCAAGATCAGCCTTTACAAGGATACGGAGTGCCGAAGCAGCGATCTTTACCGGGGCGATTGCATTTCGTTCCGGACAGAGGAGGAGTTCCAACGTTTTCTCTCCGATTACGAAGGAACCGTATTTGCGGCTCCCTACCCGAAATCCGTCATCGTCTGGTGCTATCGGGACGAGCAGACCGCCGTATCGCAAGAGGGGTGGGATGTGCTCGATGCTCCCGTTACAGAGCAGCGCATCTACAACGCGCCCCAACCCGTAAAACTCGTCAAGGATCACGGGCGGCACACCACGGTCTGCTATTTCGTCAGACCGGAATTTTCTTATAAATAACTTGATTCTCTATGACTATGAAAAACAAAGAAACACTCGAAAAACTGCGCACTTATCAGATCGGCGTCATCCGTTCGGTCATCGCCAGCCGGCAAGGGCGCCTGGGAACCTATCTGGCCGATGCGACAGACCGCGAGCGGCTGGCAGATACGGACGGCCTCGCCTACGAGGAGTATTACGAGTCGCCCCTTACAATCGGATACGACGGTCTTTGTCGCAATGTAATCTCCCTCGAATTTTGTGAGGACGGGCTGACGCCCGTCTGCCTGATGGACGGCGGGGATGGTTTCCCGCTTCCGCTTGAAAATCTCTCCTGCGATACCCTGCAAGGCATCGTCGAATGGCTGGAAGAATACGATTTCATCCCGTCCGCCGAAGCTGCGCCGCAGACGACAAACGACCTTACGGAAGATTTCGTGGAACGCTGCCTGCCGGAATATCCTACGCGCTACGACGTTTTCCGGCTGGGCGAGTTGCAGAACTTCCTCGACGGACATGAATCCCCGGAATTCGGGCTGAACCGCAACGAAGCCGCCGCGGAGCGCGACCGTCTGCAGCTTCGGATCTATGCCGAGGCCATTACTGCCTTTATGAAAAGGCAACCCGCAGCGCTTCCGGGCAATGTGTCCCTGTGCGACTATGCCGAGGTGCTGGTCGATATCGCCTATGAAGCCGGCCGCAGAAAATTCCGGCCCTCGGACAACTCCCGCGATACGGCCGCGACGCTCATTGCCTGGGGCGACGAGTTCTCCCGGCAGCACGGAGATGCAAACCGGATGGAGAAGGAGTACCCCGACGAGATTTACCGATTCACCGCTGAGAAGCTGCGAAGCGTTCCGAGTAAGGATGATCCGAATGCGGAGTTCGACATCGCCTTTCTGAACCGTACGGCTCTCGAAAGACATGGATATGACGTTGTGACGATTACGGACAGCGATCTGCAGGAGTTGGCCGAACGGATGGGTGATTATTATTGCGAGAGCAGCAAGTTCAGCGAAGATCTGCGTACGGCCTGCGGCGATTTCGGATTGAAGCTCCGGGACACGACCAATCCGAAATAACACGACACTTCACGTATTGTCAAATCAGGCCGCAGCCCTAAAGCTGCGGTCTTTTAATTGCATATCATTATGAGCTATCAGATTATAACACGTATCACCATTACTTCGGACCCAGGGGTGATGGTGCGCATGGCGGCGAACAACATCCGCCCGCTCGACTTCCGTTACGACGAGGTCGTATCCCTGACCGAAACGCTGCGCACGAAAGGCCGTCCGACGCTCGAACTGGAACTGCTGTTGCTTTTTTTCAAGGGCCTTTGGCAGGGCCGAACCCGCTATGACCGGGCTGTCGGTTACACGCTGCTGACCGACGGCATCGACAAATACGAGGCGTGGGAACGCTGCCGCGAGGACAAGGAGTACGAACGTGGCCTGCTGCTGCGCATGCGGGGCTTCCTGCACTATCGGCCCGTTCCGTGCCGCTGCCACCTCGAATATCAAAGAAGCCCTGTGCGGCGTATTTATGTCGGATACATCTCTTTTTCGCGGCAGAGGCGCCGCATCTTTCCGAGCGTCCTCGACGCGCAGGCTGCACTGGTCGCAAAGGGCTGGAATCCCGGAGAGTTCCAAACCGTAGAAGAAGATACCAAAAATCTTAAATCTCAGAAACAATGAAAACCTATCGCATCAACAAATATGCCGAGCGGCTCGCTCAAGGGACGGGCTTCGCTCCCGAATTGATCTATAACATCTCGCTTGTCCGGTTTCAGGGCCGTAACGGCCGCTGTATCGCGGCATGGACGCCGGGGATAAAGCGCCCCCGGTATGTTTACGAAGCCCACACCCCGGAAGAATACGACAAGGCTATGGAGCGTATCCGGCAGGAGGCCGAGCGCTTCCGCCGCCATGACGAGGCGCAGGAAAAGGCTGCTGCAGCTTTCCGCGAATCGCTCCGTGTCGGCGACATCCTCTACTCGTCGTGGGGCTGGGAGCAGACCAATATCGACTTCTATCAGGTCATAGCGATCCGCGGCAGCGCGGTAGACCTGCGGCAGCTCGACCAGCGAACTACCGAAGACGGCTATATGTGCGGAACGACCGTCCCGCTGCCCGATGTTTTCAAGGGCAAGACCCATACGCACCGCCAGCAAGGGTGTAAATCAAGTAGTTATAAGATTTACGCCCAATTTTGCACCCAAAAATCAAGAAACTATAATATCTTTCTTGATTCTTCTTTTAGGATCTTCCTCCCCCAACAGATCGCTATTTTATCGTACAAATAAAGTAGCTCTCCATCCATTTTGGGTAGCAGAATTAACTTCCATGTAAGACGAAATCTTTTTGCAATATAAAAAAATTCTTACATTTGCTTCAGTAAACCACAAAACTAAACAGTCATAACAAACGAATTCGGCTCATTGAGCATTGAAAACGGGAACGTGACCATCGAGCTTTCATCAGATGGAACGGTCTGGATGACGCAATCGCAAATTGCGCGACTGTTCGGAGTTTTGTGTCAGCCATCAACAGCAATATTCGTTCAATCTACAAGACGAAGCAAATGAGCGAGTATTGTACCCATCGTTTTACCGAATGTGGAGATTTCTACAATTTGGCAATGATTGCCGCTCTATCGTTTCGGGTGTGCACCATGGAATCCGAAGCCTTTCGAAAATGGCTGCTTTACCGTCCACAGCGCAAGATGATTGTCGTGCAAGTCGATGCAGACAATCGACAAAAGGTAAGTTAATTCTTCACACAACCGTTAACAAAAAGAGCAAGTCCATCTTCTTGGAATTGTTCTTTTTGTTACAGTCGATGGCCTTGAATGCGATACACGCTCTCTTATCCGATTTGCAGGGTGAAAGTAACCCGCCGGTCGGTATTGCCTGTCAGACGCAGCGATCCGCCGTGGAGCTGCATGATCTGCCGCGAAAGGCTCAACCCGATGCCCGAGCCGTCGGGCTTGGTCGTGTAGAAGGGGGTAAAGATATTTTCGGCGACCTCGGCCGGGATCGCTCCCCCGTTGTTGTTGAACTCGATGATAACAGTCTACGCCGAGGCTGAACGCAAGCGAGCCGACGAACAATCCTCTACCGGACGCAAGCACCTTGCGAAAATCCTGTCCCTCGACGCAAAGCCATGATCGTTACCAGATTGAGAAATGACGAGAGTAACCCGATGACCGACTACTTTTCCAGCAAAAGCGTGAGCACTGTGATTGGGGGATTCTCCTGCCACACGCGCGACCTATTCTCCGAGATACGCATATGCTGCCAATATGCCAGAAACGGCCTATTTAAGTGAGATCAACGATGAGTACGAATATCGCGGGAATCTCGGTAAACCGCGGCTAGTACCTTGGAGAGAGCAGTTACAGAGGGTGAATCATTCAGAAAGTTCCTATTTATGATCGCGAACAGACTTTGGGATTACGACAGCACCGCAGGCAACAAGACAAATATCTGCTTCAAAGCGCACGCCACCGAAACCGAGGACGAGTAAATTGTTATCAAGGGAGAGTTTATTGTCGTGATTTACTTGGGGAAGTCCATCATCCTATTCGGTGATACCTGTCCGATAAAGATGTGCTTGCTGCACTCGTAAGTCGTCTCAAATTATATAACATAAATTTGCCTTATTTTCATTTTATCCTTATTCAACAATGTCTCCCCAACCAACCGGAATAATATTTTCTTTTCTCATCCAAATCAAGGCTTTCATTACGCGATCCCGATATTTATACTTATGAGGATCCCAAGCTAAAAAATCTGCCTTCAATAATTCATCTGTGATCTCCTGTTGTCGAATAATTCGATTATTCCATACGGCATAAAGCGTTGCAACAATCTCACATTGCTCCATTGTTGCTTTATGGAATTTGAATAGGAAGGTATCAATCATGTCGCATTCGGTCGGAAAATTCTTGCGAAACAGATCGTCAAGCTCCTCCGCAGACGACAAGGGGATATATTGCACAGCTTTGTTGTCGGTATGCTGTTGAGAGATATCATAAAAATGATATTGCTGCAACATCGTCTCGACTCTTTTGAGCAGGATTCCATCGTATGGACCTGCGGTTTGTCGTATGTAATTGGAGCGCAGGTTCAGCAGACATACATGCTCAACCAAATAAAGCAATTTTTGAAATTTTACTCTTCCAAAATCTTTCATGTTGCATGTATTGATGATATGTCCGGCGAGGATTGCTTTATCCATGTCGGTACAATGTTTTGAGGATCGTTGATTCTGTACGGCGTTAAAGACAAATTCCGGAGTGCGGAACTTTTCGGGTAACTCTCTGAGCGTTACATTTGCCTCATAAATGGACATCTGCTCGTCTGTTTCAGGGAATAAGTATCCCGTGGATTTCAAGAGGTCTTTAATATACGCCTCATCTGTTTGACGCTTCTTTTCCATCTTTAATATCATTTGTCCATTTCCAACAGCTGAATCTGTTGACGTAACTTCTTCATGGCCCGTGACTTTATTTGACGTGCGTTGTCGGCGGTTATTCCATGTCTTGTACAGAGCTCCTGTAAAACAGTTCCAGGCAAATACTTGGTTCCATCCTCATACATCAAGTATGTCAACAATATGTCTTTTTCCCGGTCGGATAGCATTTCGAGAGCCTGAGTTAGCAATAAATGCAGGGGTGATGATGTCGTAGACTCATCCTCCTCCGAAGAAAATTCGGGTATCGGTTCGACTGTGGTTTGTGTGTGGTCATTCCATTCTTTCAGCAAGTCGAATGCCGTGTTTCTGGCGATGCCGGAGATCCAGGTCGAAACCTTTCCTCTGATAGGATCGTAGGTTGGATGAACGTATATTTTAATCATGGTCTGCGAGAAAAGTTCCTCGACAAATTGTTCTTTATTCCAGCGGACCAATTTACTGCCAGCGTCGCAGCATAAGGACCAGATTAATTGTGCATATCGGTCATATAACACACGATATGCCGCATGTGCAAGATCATCTTTGGCGGCAATCAGTGCAAACAATTGACCGTCGCTTATATTTTTAAGGTCTGGGACATATTCTCCATCTGCAATCATGCTGCCACTCTTATAAAATATACTGAAAACCGTGACACTTTCTACAAAGATAGTATTTTGTCACGCTTTTCTGTATACTAAAATAAAAAAGCATGAGTAAAACACCAATATCAGTGAAGAATCAAAACCTCCTTTGGGCAATATCAGGAGGACGTTGTGAGTATGAGGGTTGCAATACGCCCCTATACATGGATATACTCACGAAAAAGAAGTACAACAAAGCATACATAGCGCATATTGTGGCGGATAGCCTCGACGGGCCTCGAGGAGACCCCGAACGCTCTGAAAAATTGGCCAATGAAATAAGTAACCTGATGCTGCTTTGCGATCCGCATCACACCTTAATTGACAAGGATGTTGCCAATCATCCCGAAGATCGATTGGTTGAGATGAAGCGCAAACACGAAGAACGTATCGCCCGTATTACAGCTATAGCTCCGGAAAAAGAGTCGGAGATCATCCTTTACGGTGCGAATATCGGGAAACACGCTTCACCGTTGAGCTATGCCGAGGCATGTCGGACTTTAACGCCGAACTTTTATCCGGCCAGCAGTACGGCAATTGAAATAGGATTGAAGAATTCGTCCATGACCGATTGCTCCGACGCCTATTGGAATGCAGAAGAAACCAATCTGTGTGAACAAGTGAAAGAACAGATCCTGCCACGAATGCGCAGAGGCGAAGCAAAGCATTATTCGGTGTTTGCATTGGCTCCTCAGCCACTGCTGATCAAGTTTGGCACCATGATCAATGATCTGCAAAATGTGCGGGTCTATCAGAAGCACAGAGAACCTAATACGTGGAAATGGCTTGATGATGGACCGGTCTGGCAAATTGAACTGATCGAGCCTTCACGGCGTAACGGAATCCCGGCATTAGTGATCGGATTAAGCGCTACGGTGCAAGATGAACGAATCATCAGGGTGTTGGGAGACGAAGTGGGTATATGGCGCATCACGATTCCAGACCCCAACAATGACAGTCTCAGAAATGAGGCGTCGCTCTCCCTGTTTCGGCAATGTGTCCGACGGGCCTTGGACACTATCAAAGCCCGCCATGGCCTTACGGAACTGCATGTATTTCCGGTTATGCCCGTTGCTGCCGCAGTCGAGTTTGGCCGAGTTTGGATGCCTAAAGCGGATATGCCCTTGACCATCTACGACCAGAATAAAGGACGTGAAGGCTTTTATAAAACGATTCAAATTGATTAATATGAATACAGAACAGGTAAAACAATTCGACAGCATTTTCAATGCCCTTAGCGAGTCTTTGGATATTACGGAGACTCAGTATGAAGCCGCGGTTCGCAGTTATCGGGCCGTTGGTGATTGGTTGGCAAAGGCGGACTCGGTTTTGGTCTCCTATAATCCGATCATCAGAGCCCAAGGATCATTTATGCTGGGCACGATGATTCGACCCTTGAATGAGCAGGATGATCTGGATATAGACCTTGTCTGCGAACTCACAGGAAAAGGCGCTTCGTGGACACAATATGATCTGAAGCATAAGGTGGGTAACAGGCTGAAAGATCATGAAACCTATAAAAGAATGCTTGATGAAGAGGGGCGTAGATGCTGGACCTTGAAATATGCTCAGGAGTCCAACTACCATATGGACATCCTTCCGTGTTTGGTTGCGAAAGATTATAAGACCGTGATGGAGCGCTCGTTTTCAGCTTCATTGGGGGCAATACGTGAACTGGATAATCTTGCCATTCGCATTACCGACAAGGAGAGCGCAAATTACAGGTATGATCCTTCACCCGAAAACTGGATGAAGAGTAATCCGTTTGGATATGGGATCTGGTTTATTCAACGGGCAACAGCAGGAGATCGGCAAAAAATGATGTTGCTGGCGGAATCGGTACGAGCGGTTCCGAAATATCAGTCCAACAAAACTCCATTGCAAAGGGCCGTGCAGATTCTCAAGCGACACCGGGACATCATGTTTGCCGGAGATGAAGATAAACCCGTCTCCATCATCATCACAACCCTTGCAGCAAAAGCATATCAGGGAGAAGGTTCGATTACCGAAGCCTTGCAAACGATTCTTATACATATGGATAAGTACATACTCAATGAGTTTGATCCACAAAGCGGCAAAACGATCAAGAAAGTGGAAAATCCCGTAAATCCAGAGGAAAACTTTGCTGACAAATGGATCGAACACCCTAAGCGCCAAGATAACTTCTATAAGTGGCTGGAAAAGGTCAGAAAAGATTTGTCGCTGATTCTGCAGTTGCGCGGTATGCATGTGATAGCAGAATCCATGATGCCCCGTTTTGGACGACAAGCTGTCTCTCAAGGATTTGATTCCCTGGCCGAGAAGGCAAGATCCTTAAGAGAATCCGGGACGATGAAGATGGCTGCGGGCAGCGGTATCTTGGGCTCTGCCGGTAGTGTGTCGGCCAAGGCTCACCATTTTTTCGGGAATCATGAGTAATCGGGTTATTCCATTGAGTGTCCAGTTGGGAAAGTTGAAACATTACTTTCCCAACTCTACGAATTATATGGATATCCATACGAATCGACTGATATGGAAAACTACGTTGCAACCTTCAGAGTTAAGCTTGGCTTACGAGATAAAAATCGTGTACACCTTGGGGCAAAGTCCCAAGGTGTACGTCGTATCACCCAAACCATTGGCATTGGCAGACGGTGCGCAACGTCTGCCTCATGTCTATGATCATGTCAAGCAACAGCTTTGTCTTTATTATGGTCCAGCGCGAGAATGGACCCCCGACAAGATGATTGCTGACACCATTGTCCCGTGGGCCTCGGAGTGGTTGCTTCATTATGAATTTTGGTTAGTAACAGGCATATGGCATGGCGGAGGAATACATCCCCGTTAGAAAGACTCTACCACTGACAATACCCCCCCCAGAACTTATGGATGATTGACAACGGGCAATATCTACTATAACCATTTGCGAACAGCTCTATTTTAGTTATGCCCCTCCAATAAATCGAATGAATTTGCAAACAATATTCTAACCTCGTGTGTGAATTATACGAGATTTTGAGATGATTATTATATTTTTGTGAAATGAAACAATGCGATTGATCCGGACGGCCATGATCGCATTGTTTCATCGACGGGCCGTTTCACATTTCATGTCGTCTCTCGTTTACGTGTCAGGCAAAGGCCCGGATGTCGAAGTTGGCGATGGCTTGCCGCTCCTCGGCCGTGGCGTCGCCCATGACGGCGCCCTCTCCGAAGTCCAGCTCTCCGAGCATCGCATGAACCTCCGCGTCACGGAGTTCTGCTCTGGCGGGGAGAGCCGGAAGCGGGAATCGGGCGCCGGCGGGCGCTTCGGGCTCCGAGAGTTCGCCGTCTTCGCCGATCGAGGGCCGCACGACAAGGGTGTTCCACCCCTGCATCGCGGACTTCTCTTCCGAAGCCGGGGCAAATATAGCATCTCCGCCTGCCGGGGCGGTGCCGATGTCCGCTCCAGTCCGCTCCAGTCCGCTCCAGTCCGCACCGATAGGATTTTGACACGAGAATTTCAGGAGTTTGACGGGGTGCAGTACCGGCATTCGGCGTGTGAGGGGCAGCGTTATGCCCGGTGTGTTTTTTCTTCGGGCCTTTCAGATTGTCGACGACGTATGATGCGAGCCGCCCCCGGAAAAACAACCGATCCATGCATACGATACAAGCGGCAATAAGAATTATGCTGTTCACGGTAAAAAGATTTTTAAGGTTATAACAACGGATCTGTTTTCAATGCTTCGTCTTAAAGCAGGTCTTGCGGGTTTCGCTGTTGATACAGTCGATTGATCTCGTCTTTGTACAGATCGAGATGGTGACGTAAAATATTTTCGACATAGGATGTTGCGGTCGTGTGCTGATCGCCGACCTTACGGACGACCTCCAATACTTTACGTTTGGTTTCACTGCAGACATAAAGAGCCGAGCGGGCACGAATGCTTCTTGGCTGCAGGAACATTCGGTCGAAATCGCCGGTGACGATGTCGTCATCAGGCCGCAGAGGCCGGAAGGAGGCCGGAAGCGGCATTTCCCGTTTATTGGGCTCTTCCCGCTTTCGATCCCGGATGAAATCCTCACGGTCATCGGCCGGAAGAGGTGCCGGGGCATCGGGACGCTCCGGGCGCCGCCAATGCTGTATCAAGGAACTAATCCCGGAAAAAATACTCCAAAGGAGTATCGATCCGAACATAATAAGACCCAGCGTCTCCCAAAAGTGCAGGTCGGATAAATAGTCGTTCAACATGATTGAAAAAGTTTTAGATGATGTTATGGTAATTCTGTTCTTGATGTATGCGGTTGATCTCGTCGCGGAACATTTCGAGATGGTGCCGCAGGATATTATCTACATAAGATGTCGCGGTCAGTCGCTCGCCGCCGATTTTTTTCAGGACTTCAAGGATTTTCCGTTTCGTAGGGGCACTGACATAAAGCGAGGCGCGGAGGTCGTAATCCACCCGGACAAGAAATGTTTTTTTGTAGTCGGGCAATGTCATCGAACGTCGCCGTCGTATGTCCGGTACGTGAGCACGCTCCGGCTTCACACCCTGCCTTTCGGATACGACCGTTTCGGAAGGCTGGGAATCGGGATTTGAAGAATCTTCAGGTGCGGCGACAACGGATGCCGGAGCGTCGGAGACGGACGCTGTCTTGAGTGACGGGCGCATACGCGCAAAACAGTTCTTTTTCATTTCAGATAAGGTTTTTGGTGCTTTTCTGTTTATAAATTCTATTGATGTCGTCTTTGTATAGTTCGAGATGCTGCCGCACGATATTCTCGACATAGGACGTGGCAGTCATATATTCGCTGCCGATTTTCTTAACCACATCCAATACCTTTCGCTTGGTGTCGATACTTACATATAAGGCCGAGCGGACGTGTATATCATGGCGAGTCATATAGGTCTGCTCGAAATCCGGAATGACCATTGTCCGTCGCCGCCGGGGCTCCGGTGCCGGGGTGGGAATATCTTGTGTTTCTTCTCCGGAATCCCGGGCAGCGACCTCCGGTTCTGCCTGCGGCTCTTGCTGCGCAGGATCTTCTATCTCGCGTGTAACTTTCGTCGTGAGGGGCAGCTGTCCTGCGATCACCTGTCTTACAAGACCTTCGTCTACTTCGACTTTGGTTTTTTTAGCCATTGTCAGCGGATGTTAAGAAGCGTGAGAATTTCCGTTGCGAGGGTCTCGATCCGTGCTTCACGGGCAAAAGTCCGTTCCGGCGCCAGCAGCGTCGAGCGGCCGACTCCTGCATTGTCCGGAAGCAGCTCCTTGTTGAACTTCGAGCGGTAAGGAATGTGAGTTGTCATAAGCGACAGCCCGAGCTTACGGATAACGGCCTCGTATTGGTCGTAAAGCGGCGTGCGTTCACGACGATCTATCATCGTCCAGAAAAGATAGACGCTCTGTAAAGTGAGGGCCGGATTCCGGGCAAAGTTAGTAGTGAGGCTCCGGGCAAAGGAGAGCGCACTTTCCATGACGACCTTGTCGGCTTTCAGGGGCACGAAGACAGCGTCCAACGACGCGAGGAGCCGAATGACGCCTTCGGCATTGACCGTTCCCGGTAAGTCGTAGAGAATGATGCGGGGATGGTAGCCGCTTTGCAGCAGCCGCCCGACTTCATCGGGGGCTTCGAGCGGCATGCATTTCAGCAGCGGCCAGAGCTTGCGGCCCGTGGCTTTGAATTGACGTATCAGCAACAGCTTGTGATAATCGTCATGCTCGATGAGCGACAGTTCCCGCTCCCGTTGGGCATGGATCGACCATTGGGGATAGTCGCAGTCCACGACCAACACGTCGTGCCCGACGATGTAATGCAGGTAACTGGCGAGCAGTACCGTGAAGGTTGATTTTCCCACGCCGCCTTTCTGATTGCAGACGGCAATGCTTGCAGGGGTGATGTTCATAATACAGAATTTAAAAGATTCGACAACTCGCGTTTGGGGATAGTCATTCTATCGAATTTTGCATTTTTGCTGCATTCAGAGATGCACTCTTTCAGAGATTCAGAGTTTATGAATATCTTTTCTTCCGAAAAAGAGAAAGAGCGATTTTAACAACGAATTTCGTCTCGGAACAATCGCCATCGCGCCGACACGATATCCCAACAGGATGATTCGATTTCATGGCTCACAAACGCTTTCTTTTATTCCTGACGCAATATACAACAGGGTAAAACGCTTCGGTTTCGATGTCCGCTCCAGTCCGCTCCAGTCCGCACCGATGGATTTTTTTTGTCTGTCCCGTCCTGTCCCGTCCTGAAAAAGGTTTACAAAAAAGAGTAAATCTTATGCAGCAAACAACGAATTCAGACTTATCACGTCATTATTTACCGCGTCAGTTGCGTCATCTGATTTTACAGGAGTATTTGAGCGGAGTCAAGACGGCTCGCCAACTCTCCGAAGAACATGGTATTCCCATGTCTACGATTCATAAGATGGGTCAGCGCTGGAAAGCGAAAAATAGTTGTAGCTTTGTGAGTACCCCTAATCCTTATCCGATCATGTCCCGCGTTACGAGTGAAGAAGCCAGTGAATTATTATCCGAGAACAAAGCCCTTCGGCGGCGCTTGGAAGAGGCTTTATTACGTCTGGAAGGCTATGAGATCATGGGAGATATCCTCCAAGAAGAATACGGTATCGACCTGCTAAAAAAATCCGCAGCCGGACAGTCCAGCGTCTCAAAGAAAGACACACAGCAATGAGCCTGTCGTTTCTGTGCGGGTTGTTCGGCTATACCCGTCAGGCCTATTATAAACATTTACGGCGTAATAGGGAAGGATCCTTGTCCGACACCCTTCTTTTGGAGCGGGTGGGTTACTACCGGAAACTGATGCCCAGGCTCGGCGGTCGTAAACTGTGGCATTTGCTGCAACAAGACGGATTTCCGGTCAGCCGGGATCGGTTATTTACGCTGCTTTCGGAAAACAATCTTCTGGTCAAACGTCGGAAGAAATACAGCGTTACGACCTGCTCGCGGCACTGGATGCGTAAATATCCGAATCTGATCCGGGGTTTCGACCTCGAGCGGCCGCATCGTTTATGGGTCGGAGATATTACGTACATTTCTTTGAAAGAAGGATTTGCATATCTGGCTTTGATAACGGATGCCTATTCCAAACGGATCGTAGGCTATGATCTGAATACGACATTGGAACGGGACGGAGCGCTCCGTGCACTGAGGATGGCCATAGACCAGACTCCGCAGCAAAAACGGCAAGGGTTAATCCATCATTCGGACAGAGGATGCCAATATTGTTCGAAAGAATATGTGAAATTGCTGACCGATAATGGGATTCGCATCAGCATGACTGAAAAGGGCGATCCGTATGAGAATGCCGTTGCCGAACGGGTGAACGGTATTCTGAAGAGCGAATGGATCGACGAGGAATGTTTTGAAAGTTTTCAGGCAGCAAAAGAACGCATCGACCAGATCGTTATCCTTTACAATTCACTCAGACCTCATGCCAGCTGCGATTGGCTTACGCCCTTGGAAGCGGAACTTAGAACCGGGAAACTCAAACATCATTGGGGCCGAAAGACGGTTGTTCGGAAGGCATATGTAAACTTATATCAGGACAATATTTTTTGAACCAAAATGTTTATCTTTAATTATCAATCACTGTAAACCTTTTTCAGGACGGGACAATCCCCAGAAGGTGAAGAATATCGTCACCGGCTGTCCGGTGGCTGCCGCGCCGTTGGCCAGTACGAAGGTCACCAGCGCTTTGTCCAAATCATCGCTGAACATAATCAGCGTCTTGCCCTTAGCGTCGTGCTCGAGTGGCATCGTGGATGCTCCGGATGAACCTTTTTCGATGATGACCGTATATTTCCCCTTCTCTTCCGAGTTGCTGATGAGCCGATTGCCTGTGGTGTCGCACCATGCTTGCGCATCTCGCGAGAATCCGGCATCGGTAGCGACTATTTCGATCCTTTCGCCTTCGGTGATTGAGTCGATCGCTTGCTTGATTTTCATAACCGGACCGGGGCATTGCAATCCGCATGCGTCTATTCTTAAGGTCTTCATGCGTTTGCTGCCGAGTCGGGTATCCGTATCCATTCGTCTGTCCATAGCGGTTGCGGCAGTCCGGGTTACGATCGGCTCGATCGCCGTCGAATAGGTCTTGTAACCACCCGACAGGTTCTTCACGTTGCGGAATCCGTGTCCTGACAGAATTTTTACCGCCAAGTATCCGCGTAGGCCGACGGCACAATAGACATAGATGGCTTTATTGTGTGGTAATTCGCCGAGCCGGCTGCGGAGTTCCTCGAGCGGAATGTTGACCGACCCGGGAATGGCCCCGAAGGCATGCTCTTCGCGGATGCGCACGTCGAGCAGCAGGATGTCGCTGAGATCGGCTCCTGCAATCTGCCGCCATGTCACTATGGGCATTGCTCCGCTGATAATATTGTTCGCCGTATAGCCCGCGATGGCGATCGGGTCCTTGGCCGAGGAGAAAGGTGGTGCGTAAGTGTGTTCGACTTTCATCAGGTCATATACCGTGCCGCCGTTTTTGATGATTAGTGCAATCTGGTCGATGCGCTTGTCCACTCCTTCGTAGCCAACGCATTGACCTCCGTAGAGTTTGCCGCTTGCTGGGTCGAACGTGAGCTTGATGGTCAGCGGAAGTGCATCGGGATAATATCCGGCGTGCGATGCCGAATGTGTCGTCGAACTGGCATACGGAATACCGGACTGTTTGAGCCGTTTCGCTGCGAGTCCTGTCGAAGCTACTGTCATGTCGAATACCTTGGCAATGGAAGTGCCTATGGCTCCTTCGTATTTTGTCGTATTGCCGAAGACCATATTGTCGGCGGCGATGCGTCCCTGGCGGTTGGCAGGGTTGGCC
>OLVS01000602.1_pt1 | contig 16440 bp, 16 predicted proteins | sample 1644121 | NCBI WGS metagenome assembly OLVS01 (sample SAMEA103958121, study PRJEB25191) | human gut metagenome
ACGGCACGAAATTCCACGTGCGCGTTTCCTTGTAACCGCTCACGGCGTTGGAGAAGTTCCACAGGAAGTCCGTATGCAGATACGAAACGCCGAATTTTTCGTTGTAGATGTCGGCCTTTTTATCGAACAGCTCTTTAGCATAGAGCGTCTGTCCCACAGTCCAGCCTTTGGCGTTGATGCCCGAGTAGCCGATGCGGGCGCCGACTGAGGGGGTGAACCATTTGCCGACGTTCACGTCGAGCGCAGGGGCGAGGCGTCGGCCCAACGCCCCGTAAGAGTCGTTTTCTCCATGGTAGATGTTCACAATGTTGTCAAAAAAACGGTTGGTTTCGTAGGGACCGCGCACGACTTTGTTCTGCTCGTCACGATTCCCGTTTTCCTGTGCCAAGATTCCTCCAGATGCCAGCACAAATAAACCGGTTAAAAAACTTTTTACCAATCGAGTTGTCATATTATTCCGTTTTGTGGAAATCAGCAATACTCTCAAGACCGATCTCCGAGGTTAATGTTTCGTTTTTTATATAGAAAATCCTTAAAAGGTGCTTGTAAGCGGCGCAAACGCCAAAATTTATACATCATCATAGCAATTACAATCCCAACTGCTATGAATGCGATGAGGAGAAGAAGCCATATCCATTCTAATTCTGAATACTGATCACCAAATATCGTTTCATCATAGAACCACTCAAGGTCGTCAGGGAAATCGGCAAGAAAATGAGGCGAGAAAAATCGAAAATCAATCATTTTTTATTCAGCAGCTGAATTCTCGGACTGGGACGGAACTTGATGGTTCTCTTGGCTGCAATTTCTATCGTTCCCCCTGTATGAGGATTACGCCCCTTCCGGGCAGGGTGCTCATGTACTGAAAAACTCCCGAAACCCGTTAACGAAAGTTTTATCCCCTGCTCCATACATACAGTAAATATTTTCATCATCGCATCTAGTGTTGCAGCGACATAGACCGTAGACTGTCTACTCTCCACGGCGACAGCTTTTATGAATTCTCGCTTGTTCATGTCTCCGAGTTTGATTGTTAGAACTGATCGTTAAATAATGAGATAATATCACATAAGATTTAGAACTTTATACCATGCCGTCGAATGATAATACTCATTCAATGCAGGTAACTCCGGACGCTCGATATAAGTCGTAAGCCCTGAATGCTGTTGTATCTTAAAACCGTTTTGCGAAGGCAGGAAATATTCTGTACACGCTTCCCATCTCACAATACATTTCAACTGCTCTTCGAAAACGGTGTATGGTTCCTCTCCGCCCTGCCGTTTGATCCATTCAGCCATATCGAAATAACGCGCCACAACAGGGCTATCCCCATAACTGCCCGGACGATCGAAATGCTGTAACCCTATAACTATGTCAGATAAGTGAGGCGGACGGCCAGCAAGGAGTTTTCGGGTCCGGGCAGCAAAGGAATTCAAATGTTTCGTTGCAATAAGACTTAAAGTCGCGGAACGGTAATCATTGTCGAGCCTGTTTACATAGCTCATATAACAATCTCCGAAAGCAATGAGACTTTCCTCGACACTTTTTGAAGTGTCGAAAAGATAATGAAATGCAGACGGATAAATCGGCGTAAAACCCGGTGAAAGAATCTCGGCAGAGGAAACCAGCATATAATCCGTTTTATCGCGTAATTCATAAGCGACCTCGACGCCTGCCATAAGGCATGCTTCGAAAAGGATGAAATCCAATTGCCCGTCGGGAATCGCTGCTGCAAACTCTGTTAATTCCATCTCCGAATGTGTCATCCCGTTCTGCATTCCACTTCCACCTTCGTTATCCCATCCCAATGAGCGAGATGGATTTTGGAGTGTGCCTTGAGGGAGCCAGCCCGAGGCGTGCGAAAAAAATACGAGCCCATAGCCGTCGGCGGGATATTCTTCGATTACCTCTCCGAGAACCCGCCCAAAAACGGTTGCTGACGCCGAATCCTCTGCCCCGTATTCCCGTACAGTTTCAATATAAGGAATCGGTGTCACCTGGCAGCCGCCGCGTAACCGCAATAAACGCGCTCCCTGCGGCGTATCCACATATATCAGACATTTGTTACCTGTCCACGTCCAGCCCTGACGCAACGCCTCTATCTTCTGCGATACCTCATCTGCAAGCGTGTTGTCTGCGGCCATATAGACCAGTACCGTGCGCGATGGAAGATTCGGATTCGGGCCTGCATACTCCTCGTCGATACAGGAAATCAATCCTGCAAACAAAATGATAAAATGATATGCAATTAACCTTTTCATACGCGACATCTTCTTGCTAGAAATAGTATCTATACATGTATCTCGCCTCCGCTCTGTTATCTTTTCATCAGATGTCGGGATCGACTTCGTTGCTTGCCCAGTCAGGCACCGTTACCGTAACGCCCAGATCCGAAAACTCAAAGAGAAGCCGAACCGTAGCCTCATTCTTATTATTTACAGATATTTTATTGTCTGCCATATATTGTTCGAGAGCTACTGCGGCCTTCGTCGCGTTGCTTTGGGCCGGATCCCGGATTGTCACCGTAATGCCATTTTCATCGGAGAAACGCAGTACCGCGAAGCATGCCGCAGCAACGTCCTGCTCCAAATCCCAAATCACTGTCGGGTAATAGGTCGCATCGAACGGTTGTACAGCTCTCATCCCCATATCGTACTGGGGCATCAACCCGGACATTTCGACAATCGGATAGGTTGTCGATTTATCCTTATATCCGAAACTCTTTACATAGATTTCAACATTGATGTGTGCGCTGCGGTACGGAATGTCGCCCGTCACCTTCGTAGCGCTGATTTCCGGCTGAATAACGGTTGCCGGCACCGTTATATCCAATTCTCCATAATAGAGATGATCGTTGGTTGCAATGCGCTCATGAGAGGTATATGCCGGCGCATGTACGCGGCCTTTCGACAAAATTTCGTCGACGAAAATTTCCGTAGCATCCGCAGCATTGGCCCACGATACGATCCGATAGTTGCCTGCTGGCAAGTAAAGTTGTGTACCCTCGAAGAGTTGCAGATCGGTTTTCTCGATGGTTTTGGTCAGGATATGTTGTCCGCTCACCCTATCGAAAACATAGAGCGACACGCGATCGATCATCTTTCGGAACATCGTCGGATCATCCGTATCGCCTCGGTAACTGAACGTGAGATAAGTGTTCATCTCCGGCGGACAGCCGCTCATATCCTCCTCGATGCAGCCGGCCGACATGGTAACGGCACCAAGAAGTGTGCAAAGTATTTTCAATAGTTTCATCATAATTTTTTTGAAAAAGAGGAAAGAGGAGGGGCATTAGAGCCCCCCTCGCTCCATCAGTAAATCGTATCTAAATTTCGGGAGTTACCGTTACTTCTGTCCAGTCTGCCACCGTAATATCCACAACAAGGTCAATCTTATCTTTTTCGGGCTTGTCGGTGATTTCGTCGGGAGTAATCTCGATACCGCCATCTGTGAGCCCCATTTTGTAAATCTTGTGGGCTTCGATAGACGTAAGAGCTGTGTTGCCATCTTTGAACCCATTGACAGTGACATATTTACCTGTGAAAGCGCCACTCGTGCCGTCTGACAGTTGAGAATTATCTTCCAATTCGCCGGATACTTTGTAGATGATATGCGGAACCATATCTCCGGCGAACACTTGGTAGGCATAAACTTTCGTACCGTCCTGCGAAGTTACCTCCGCGCTGCCATTGTCCGTAGCCCATGCCGGAGTAAAATTTGCGGGCCACGAGGTTTCCGTGAAGGACTGTTGGGTTGTCTTTCCGTATTCGTTGTAAAAGAAGTTTACGTATACAGCCTCCACAGTCAATGATTTGAGACCTGCACCGGGTTTCACCGTACCCACTTCAAAGCGCGACACGAGCGATTTGAGTTCCACAGCAGCCTTTTTAAGGGTATGGCCGTCATCGGCAGCTTCATCTGTAAAATTAGTTGCCTCTCCGATGAGTGTTACTTGCTGTGCCGAGATATAATCCCCGGCCGCATTGCCTCTTGCGTCTTCGGTTGCGACATTAGCTTCTGCCTTATTCTGATCGGCTATGACGATCTTATGAAGTTCAGACAAAAGACTTGTCGTCGATACAGACTCCGGCAGTGTCACACTCCCTTTGTTTACCACAACAACGACTTTGCTCGGTGGTAAGATCTGCTCGAACCGCTTCGATTTGTTTTTGATCTCCTCATCGGTCCATGTATATGCCTTGGCGTTACCGCTTGGTTCAGCCAAATAAACCGTTACATCATTGTAGAGAGGCGTAATTCGGCCCGCTACCTGAGGTGTTTCCACAGCATAGGTTGCGATCGCCCCCGGAAGGGTTACCTCGAAATTGGTTTTCCCCGTTTCTGCGGGAGTGCGCGGCGTGTTCTCTTTATCGCAAGAAACCAGCGCCATCGTTACCAAGGCGGCAACAAAAAGAGATTTCATCTTCATAACAATAAAAATTAAGTTAAAAACTCAGTATAAAAAAGGTAAATGATACTTATTTGTTTTTCATTTCCGCTTCGCGTATGCAGTCCATATTTTCACGCATACGGCTCAACTCTTCGAGATTTTCCCTTGCAGCTCCGAGACCGGCCTTCGCAGCAGACTCGAAATAGTGTTCTGCCCGCTCATAATCTGCATTACGCATCATGATAAGAATACCCATAGCATTTTCGTATTCGGGAATCTTCATAACGCCATCTATACGTTTCAGATAGCGGTCGGCACTGACATAATCCTTGCGTCCGAGAGCCGCTACCGCGGCATTCAAATTCGCCGTAGGGTCTTCAGGAAACATACGTACTGCCGTCTCGAACAAATCACTAAACTCTTGTGAATCGGACTCATAGGTATTTGCCACGAGAAACATTTCATTCAAACTCAAATTCTGAGGTCGGGTTTTGGCAACCTCTTTAGCCTCTTCAAGGTTGAATTGACGAACCTTATAATCCGCTTTGAATGTCACACGACGTAATTTCGGGAAAAGCTCTTTCAGCATCCATTGATAAGGGACACCGCCTTTTAACGCTATCAAGTCGGTTTCACGAGACTGCTCATCCGGGACACTCCCAATCAGATCGAGCACTTCCCGCTTATACTGCATATCGGATTTCTCGATCAGTGCGGCGAGTCCTTTCCAATCCTCTCCACCGACATGGATCGTATAAAATGATTCGGGATAATCGAATTCGGTCATCAAATAATTCTTCAGAGCAGTTGCCCGTCCTTCGGACACTTCCCCTTCGGGTGAAGCATAACCGCAAAGTGAAACGCCCGTCAGGGTCACATCACGATCATCCCCGACGTTTGCAAATGCGGTGAGGATTTTGGATAGCTCCGATGCGTTATTGCCTAAATCAGAGCGCAATTCTGTGCGCCCCACTGCGAAATTGAGGAATGCCTCGCAGGTTACAGCCCGCATCTTAACCGTCTCTGGATTAGGCCGAATGTATGCCAGATGAGGCGTGATGTCATAGCGCTCGATCACAATAACGTGCTCCAGATCGACATGCTCTGCCAAAAGACGCGTATCGGTCGCCCGCACATGGCCGCACCCGCACTCGTTACGCCGCAACGTCAGTTGAGCTGAAGACATCCACGCTTCGTAGGGAACAGCCAAATCATACTCCACTCTTTGGTCTCCTTTGTAATCTCGAATAACGGCATAGGGCAGATAAGAATCGTACATCGCATGTTCCCGCCGACTCAACAGCGCATGGCTACGACGATAGTTTTTATAGCTGTTGCGTCCCATCACCGAGATCATCGGCAGCTCTTTGGCATTCTCTTCCGTCGAAAGAATCGGTGTGAATTCAACGCTTTTACGTGAAACCACATTTCGGCCTGTCGTCGAAACATCCATGTTTACATAAAGCGAATCTCCGCGCTGGGTGAGCTTGTTCATCTGTACGACGATATTGCCGTCCTGCACAGTGTTCTGAGCTGAAATATGGCCGAAAAACAATGCCCCGCAAAGCGAAAGTAGAAGTGTATGTGCGTTTTTCATATGTGTCATTATTTAATCATGAAAATCAATGTAATACCTGCTTTAGTCGGACCGAAATAATGCTTGGATTCATGTCCTAATTTCCGGCTGCATTTCGCACACGGATACTTGTCGTAATCGAGGTAAGCATACCCGACACCGACAGTCGCTTCCAAACCCCAGCGGTTGCCGAGAATCCAATGGTAGCCGTAACTGATACCCGCTCCGGCAAGCCATCCTTCATAACGGTGAGAAAGGATATTGCGGTTTTCGATTTTGCCGAACATTTTACCGCTATGAAACCCCCACGGGAGCATGCCGCCCATGTTGTATTGCGCATAGTGCCCATGAAGTCCGAAAAAATGCCCGGAGAACCGACGGCAAGTCCACCATCGCATCTCCGGTTGTACGAGCCAATGCTTCATTTTGCGGTTATCAGAAAAGGTCCAAGGATTGTAGTTCCCCGACAAATCGAATGTACATTTCTTTCCCAACCCGAATTCGAAACCGAGATTGAAAGTCGACGTCGCATCGTAAAGCATATTTGTCTTTAATGCAACTTTAGGAGCCGGAACGATCTCTTCGCTACCGATTTGTCCATGGAATAGAACATGGTCTTGAGCATGGATAACAGGAATACACAAAAGAATCCCTGTTATCGACATCAGCATTTTTTTCATTTTAAATTAGACGTTTGAATTTTATGAGGACAAAAGTATATGTAACGCCATGTCTACATCTTACACAAAAAAGAAATCTTGTTGCATATTGCAGACAAATATTATTTCTCCGTATCTTTTTGAAGTTCCTGTTCTCGCAATTCGGTCGGGGTCTGTCCGAACTGCCGCTTACAATAGGCGGTGAAATGTCCCGGAGAACTGAATCCGCAATCAAGAGAGATTTCATAGAAAGACTCGTCCGATTTACAGATCCGCTCGAGAAGCAGTTCCGCTTTCTTTTTCTGCATCCACTTGTAGGGACTTTCGGAAAAGTAGGTCTGGAATTTTCGGGAAAACGACCTTTCCGAACTGCAATACAGATCGGCGAACTCTTTTACTGTTTTAACATGATTATAATTTTTCAGAACAAATTCTTCAAAGCGGTTATCCTGCTCGAATGCGGGGGCAAAAAAGCCGTATAACTCCCGTTTTGTATAAAATCCACGTAGTACGAGCAAGAGTTCTTCCTGTTTAATCTGGTGCATATGCTTACATTGAAGACGGGCATCCAAATAAGTCGATATTGATTGAAGGACGTTTAATACGGGAGTGCGTATGACAAGCGGGCATATGGTTTTTCGGTTACCTTTCGTAAAATGGAGCGACTCGATATACATTTTATCACAGACGCCGATATTTTTGTCCCAAAACAGGACAAGGCATTGTGAATGTTGTAGGGCTGTGATTTTATTGTCTACGCGTTGCGGAATTAGCAACATCTTGTTTTTCCCAAAAACGATATCGCTCTCATCACCATATGCTATAGAAATTTTACCTTCCAGCAGAAACAAAATGCAAAGCGAAATTGCATTATCCAAACAGGATACAGATCCCTTATCCAACTCGTAATTGACAAATCCGGTATTATCCGAAAGTTGGTAATTCATGCAAGACAAATGTTCCCGGAAATAGAGCAGTTTCATAAGAGGCAATTGTTTGGTTGAACAAAGTAAGCCACTTCATAGAATAAAATCCTTCAACAAAACAGACATTTATTTATACAAATAAGACAATATGATTTCGGAAAACTATTAAAAAACAAAAATTGATCTCCTGATATAGGACATAGTTTTCCTTCATGATAAGATCGTCGAGGTGCCTGAAATAGATGATTGGTAACTCGTCGATAACGACACCTGATTTTAGTTGTCTTTTTTGTCGATGAGTTTGACGAGGCAGCTGTTATACAGACTGAGAGTTGGTTCATAAATAGCTTGGCGATCGGAATTATTGCTCACAACAAGAATCTTCGGTTCTTCGGAATTATTGATGTCCGATGTAAAGTCGTCATCTAACATGTCCCAATAGAACCGGGGTGGGGCATGTGTGATAACGGAATTTGTGCCGATGCAATCTGGTCTTTTATTGAGATCCAGCATGATGGTATAAGTACTTTTATAAGCTTCCGGAATGTAGGCCCCAAAGTCTGGATGGAGGTGATTACAGAGGTGTAAACAGTGCGGGTCATCAAAGTTTATCACATAGAAAGCTGGCACTTTCTTATAACCATCCTGAGGATTCAGCAAGGTGGTTGTAAGCAATATTCGAAAGATCCGACAATTTGTAATCGTAGATATATTGTTTATAACCTTTTTCGATCTGCTGTTTGATGAACTGGTTGACGACGCAATGGCTATTACCACTGTCCAAACACCCCTACAGATGCATGTGCGTTGTGGCTACATGACATTTGCGAACACATTGTTGTAATAGAATCGAACAGGCAGATTGATGGAATATTCATTCTCGATTAATCGTGGTTCCTGCATGAAATTCTCATTCACGTTATTGGTAATATCCTCCATAAGATTGTTCTTCAGAAGACGTGATACCCAGCCCTGCCCATCGGCAGACGGCAAGAGCCGAATAGCCGCCGCAGGCGACAAAGGCAAGGCATTGGCCTTGACGTGTCGCTTACTACGGCTATCTTGCTGGACGGGAGGGCGGATGTTTTGGCTGTACAGGGAGGTAAAAGAATTGCTTTCGAGGTTCAATGGAGCCGGCAGACTTATGAAGCAACCCGCCTCCGGCAGGAACGGTATAAGGCATCGAACGTAAGAGGTTGCTGGTTTTTCCGCATAGCCCCCAAAGAAATGTCGGATTATGACAAAACTTTAGTTGCAGACAAAGAGACTCCTGCGTTCAAAATATTCAAGGACGAAAATTCAAACATACTTGCCCAAGTAGGGAAAGTTCAAATGCCGTTAAAAGCATTGATAAGTAATTTACTGGCGCGTAAGTTGAAATTTTGCGAGCATATCAGAATAGCTCCTAAGCAAAAGATTACCATCATCTTCTTTGAAATGAAATGCTGGAAGTGCGGGACGCTGCAATACTGCTATACGGTAGAGCCAAGTCTGAAGAGCGTCTGCGACTGCGATTTCGATGTGGAGCGGTCTTCGTGGGACGATCATGATATAGACAAGCATCCTGGGGTCTATGCCGCGGTACAAGATTTCTTACAGACGGAAGAGGGGCGACAACTCAAGGTCGGCCCGGTAAAAAAACGGTATAGCCGGACGGTTGCTGACAGTTACCTATCGCACGGCTGTTATTATTGCGACGCTATTTTCGGTGATTTCCATCTCATAGAAGAAAAAATGTATGCTTTGCAAGATTCTGCCAATATCCGATATACAACAGAAATTGATTTGGGAACAATGACATACGAAAAACCTCATTGGTGTTTTTCCGAGAGTAAACAATTTTGCGAATAGGAGTTCGAACGGATCGCTCTATTAAAAGAAAAACCGACAGCAACCGATTCGAGGTTGCTGCCGCTTTTTCGGTATTATTCGCTTGGCGTCCAATCCGGTATTTCGATGGTGTCGGCGTCGATTACCGGGCATCGGATAACCTCCATGGTCTCCTTTTCGTAGACGTTGCAACCCACGAAAAGCGATGCGATGAGCATACCCCAGATCAGGGTGAGGATGCAATACAGAATCGTGTATTTGATTTTTTGTTTCTTCATCGTTCTATGGCTTTAAGAGTTCAGTAATCTCCGGATCGAGGTTTCCGCGATACTCCATACGCTCGTCCAAGCGGCAGGCTTCGAGGAAATGATGGCGACCTTCCTCCTTTCGTCCCAGCCGCGAATAGGCAATGGCCCGCAGATACTCCGTTACGGCATCTTTGGGCATCGCAGCCAACAACTCCAGCGCCCGTTCGTTGTGATCCAGCGACAAATGCGCCACGACCGTGTTGCGGTCGTTGTAATCGTTCAGAATATAGAGTGCTTTGGCGTATTTGCGTTTCTGCAACAGCTCCACGCCGCGGGCATAGGCCGTATCCAGCTCCGTGGTATGGATCGTATCCTTGACCATTCCTTTGCGGCGCAGGCTGTAGCGAAAATTCACGGCCCGCAGCTGCGGGTAGATCACCGAACGGATATAGGCATACTCTTTCGGGAACTGCTGCCGGATGGCCTGCTCCCGCCGGTCGGGATTCTTTTCTGCGACGATCAGCTCCAGAATAGCGTCACGGCTTACGACCTCCCGGTCTGTTCGGATGCGCGTCGTCAGTTCCGCCCAGTCTTCGGCCACCCACCGCACGGTGAGCATCGTGTCGATGCTTCTGCCGTATCGGCGGACAAGATAGCGTTTGAGCGCCGCGGCCCTTCCTTGCGAGAGCCGGTCGTTGAAGGCATAGGCTCCCTCCGGAGACGATGCCGCCGTCAGCGTGATGGTATCGACCCAAAATTCCTGCTGTTCGACGATCTGCCGCATCAGGCCGGTGATCTTGTCCAGCTGCCGCCGATTATCGCCCAGCGTATCGACCACACGGGTATCGCCCACGAAGAACTGAATGTAGTTGCGATCTTCGACGGTCACGAACTTGTCGACGACCTTGATGCGATACCTCGGTATGGTATCTACGAAGGAGAGCATCGAGGATACGATGTAGCTCAACGTATCGGACGGCGGCAGACGGTAGGCGCTGTCGTCCACGGCCAACACCTGCCCCTGAAGCGTTACGAGCATCTTTTTCGACGTTTCGTCGGTTTTCACCTCCTGCGAGTAATAGTACGTGACAGTGCTCCGGCCTTCGACCAGCGAGTCGAGCCGCGCATCCTGCGGATAGGGAAACTTCACGAAGCGGTTGAAGGCCGCCTCGCGCCCCACGGTGTCGGGATGAAATCGTTCGACATAGGTTTCGTACTGCCAGTAGTCGCGCTCTTGCAGCAGCGAGAAGCGGCCGCCGCGGATCACCAGATCTTCGAGCGCCACGGATTCGTCGGGCTTGTGCAGAATGGGTGTAATGACGACGCTGCGGCTCTTGCCCAACAACTGCCTGGGCAGCGTCACGATGAAATCCAGCACGACGCGCCCGTTGCGTTCGGGAATAGACCGCATCTTCGCCACGACCGTCACCTGCTCGATCTGAAGCGCCATCACGCGTTCTCCGTCGGCAAGCGTATCCACGGGTGCAAGAAAGAATGTGTTGCTGTCACGCTGGAGTTTTACGACCTGCGGGCGGTAGTCCTGCTGCCGCTCCTGCCGTTCGGCGCGGGTAAGCTGCGAGAGCGAGGCAGTCATCTGCTGCCGCTGAAGCCGTCCGGCTACCGAGCAGCCGAACAGGCTTCCGAGCGCTGCCGACAGCAGACCTATCTGCAATATCTTATTGCATATCTTCATGGCTAAAAGATATAAGAGAATGAGACTTCCAGTTTTGTCGGCGCCAGCGTCCAGCGTCGGTTGTGGTAGATGTATTCATCCTCCCAGTCAGAGACGGTCGGGTCGCGGCGTGTGTCTTCGGTATGGAACAGCCCTATGCCGGCTTCGAGGGCGATATTCCATCGTTTCGAGAGCATCCACGCATATCCGTAGCTGACACCAAGACCGTAGGCATTGCCCTTATAGCGTTTTGTGCGGCTTCCGAGGTCGTAGCCGACATAGGTAAGGTGCTGTCCGAGAAAATGCCCGACGAAGGATTCGTAGAACCAGTAGCGGCCGCCGAGCTGCAAGGCATGGAAGTTCATCGAGAGGGATGCGGTATTCACCGGATTCCAGTAACCGGACAGCTCCAGCGACCAGTTGTCCGTCAGGGCCGCTTCGGCCCCGACGTTCAGCGTCGCGCTGCATGCCGCAAGGGCGTTGGCCCTCACGGCGAAGATCTGCGCCGCAGCCCTGCGGGGCAGCCCCCACAAGGCCGCCGACAGCAGCACGAACAGTATGACTCGTTGTTTGTTCATTATCGTTAGCTATTATTTCGGTTTTATTCCCGGATGCAGCGCACCGGATTGGCAGCATAGCGGTAAAAATCCGTCGTATTGACGAATGGCGGGTAGTTACTCGTATCGAATAGGATCGAGGTGCAGGCTACGTCATGGAACACGCCGGTCGAGTCTCTCCAATGAAGATAATACGGAGCGTTCGTGTAGAGCCTTCCGAGCGACCCGTTGCGGTCGTAACGTCCTTCGTAGAATGTTCCGCCCAAGGGTATTTTCGCCGTCTGCGTGCTGTTACAGCGGATTGTAACGTAATAAGGTGCCGATACGCCTATCCGCTCTATTCCCGCAAAATCCTCGGCACCGGGCACTTTCCATCCCGGAGGGCATGGATCGTAAATGGATTTATGGCTGGTGCGGCTGATATTGTTCTTCCCGGTCGTGACGTTGCCCCAGAGGTTCGGGTGATGGACGTAGAGCCAGTCGGCGACCGATGCCCACTCTTCCCAATCCTCGTAAAATACACCGTCCATATAGGTCGTTGGATGCGCTGTGGCCCATTCGAGGGTCATCACGTCGTAAGGCGATTCGGTTCCGGAGGTTCGGGGATTGCTTTCAGCATACTCGAACCCCGGAGCATAGACGGTCGGAGCCTGCGTGTAGGCGTCCGTGGCCAGCGCCGGATACGGGAACGGATCTTTGCGGCCCCACTGGTAATAGAGTCCTTTGGCAGCGGCCTGCGTGCAGTCCGTAGCCAGGGCCCCGAGGTTGCGATCCATAAAGACGGCTCCCGAAGCATAGGTCTGGGCCGTGGCCTCGATATCGTAATCCACCGACCAGATGTGCCACGACCATATGCATACCCCGCGGCTGTCGAGAAGTCCGATTACGGCATTGCCATAGGTCATGCCGGTTCGGAAGACGATACGTCCGTCGCCGGTCAGTTTCGCGCTTTCAACGATCGCGCCTCGGATCGTGCCCGTTTCCCAAAGCACCCGTGCTTCCGCACCCCGCAGGGGCTCCGGGCGGATGTTCGTCGTCGCACGGCCGTTGCCCATCGTCGTAGCGTCGAACGAATAGGAGGTATTCAATTCCGGCGCGATATAGCAGTTGGCCGTGCCCCCGTCGTCGAGCGGCCGGGTATTGACCGTGAATTTCGGGAAGATCGCGGCTTCGGGCGAGGTCGGAATGTAGGCATACGAAGCCGAGGTCGAAAGCCGTGTCTTGTAGTCGGCTGCCGAATACCATCCCTCGAAGCGGTATCCGGCTTCGGGTACGGCTGTCAGCGTGCATCCCTTTTCATGGCACAAGACGACCCGGTCGTGCGTCAGGAAAGACGGTTCAGCGTCATACAACGCTCCGGCGACGGTTACCGTACCGTTTCCGTTTTCAGCCGTCGCGGAGTGAATATATACGTCGAGACGGTTGGCGAAGCGGTGTCCGATGTCGAACGACTGTGCAAATCCCGCATCATCCTCGACCGTGACGGTATAGACCACCTGCGAATTGACTGTCGTATAGATTCCCGGAGCGTAGTTCACGCCGAAGACATTGGGGCCGGGCTGTTCCGGAAGCGTAAGGTCGCGGCCTTCGCCTACGGGAGAGCCGTTCAGACAGAACGCTCCGGCGTTGCCTTGCGCGACACCGATACGTCCCCGAAGCGTCAGGGGTGCGGGACTCCCGTCGATCTCCACAGCGAGCATCTGAAACGGATTGTAGGTGCAATATCCGCCGACCGAGTTTTCTTCGTAGGTATCATGCACATTGACGGCATAGCTGCTAATGCGGGTATCGACCTCGCTGTCGCCCAAGATCGAGATATTGAGCCTGTAATGCGTGTTGGCCCGGACATTGAAATCCGAGGTGTTGTTTCCTCCGAGGTAAATATAATAAGCTAATATTTTCGACCCGCGCACGGCGCGGATCAGCAGATACGAGGCATTCGCGGGGGCATTCTCCGGGTTCTTCTGACGCTGGTCGGTAATGGCCGCCACCGTTCCCTGCATATTGGGTAGCAGATAGCAGTCGCCCGCGGCCTGCTGTCCGGAAAGTTCCACCTCCGGACAATCCGTATAGTCGTCGGGATCATCCGACGGTGCGGCCGCCATATCGAACACGGATACAGAACGCGGTACCGAGAACAGTTGCACGGAGCGCAGTTCGATGTCGGCAACGGCCGGAGCAACGGTAATGTTATAGGAGATTTTCGACACGCAGCGTTGTACTTCGACGGCAGGCAGCGTCAGCATCCCGTCTGCCGAGGGAATTATCGTTATATCGCCCTCATAGGCCATCGGCAATACATTGTACTCGTCGGCATACGACACGGTGAAATCTTCCGATGCCGGATTTTCACCCAAGTCGCGTCCCATGTTAACTGTAATACGTATCCTGTAGTCGCCCGGCAGGCAATCGAAACGCAGCGTCGCAGAGGTCTGGTAACGGTGCAGGACAACATTGCTGTTATCGTCGTAAAGGTAGAGGTTCAGGTCGCGGATGGCCGTTTCATCCGCAGTGCGGGTTACGGAGGACATCCTTTCGGGCCGTACTGTCAGGCTGACAAAGACACCGCGGGGATTTGTACATTCTGTCCTGTCCTCGGCGATGCAGCCCCACAGCAACAGGATGGCAGCGAGTATCAACAGATATTTTTTCATAGTCGGAAAAATCTGAAAAAGGGATTGAAAAAAGCTCCCGCCCGCGAGGGACGGGAGCTGCCAAAACAAGAGGGCTATGCCCCCAGTTCGACCTTCTGCGTTACGGGCGTCTCCCAGTCGGCGACGGTGACCGATACGGCGCACTCCTGACCTACAAGGCCCGTGATATTGGCCGCGACACGGTAGTAGCCGTTTCGGAGAATCTCGCCCGCGGCCTTACCCGTCAACTCGACCGAATAGGTCACCTCCGAGCGGTCGTCCGTCGTCGAGGTGCTGCCGTCCGAATCGTATGTGGCGTTAATTTCCAGCAGGATGCGGTTGCCTGCGATCAATGTGCCGTTTTCGAAGATGTAGAACAGGCTGTTCGTCTTTCCCGAAGCAGTGGCGGGAGTCTGCGTGTGGCTGAAGGTCATGGCACCGGGCGTCGGAGTTCCGGCCACGACGAGCGACTGTGAGGCGGCTTTGGAGAGTTTTACCGAGTTGATAGTAAGTGTTCCGGCATATTTGTCGGCGAACGACGGGTCGATGGTCGTCTGAAGGGCTACTTTAGCGACAGTGCGTTTGAGCGTGATGCCGACATTGGTCGTGGAGTTCACGGCCCCGACGGTCTGCGATTTCATGCCCGACATCACGAAGCCGCCCGAACGTTTGGCTGCGGTGGACACCTCGGCAAAGGTGCCGTTATAGTCGGCGGCCGACTTCTCCACAAGGGCCGTAAGGGCTGCGCGGGTCTTGGCCGACGAGGCGTCGTAGTTCGCTATGGCATAGAATGAGCAGGGGGTGCTGGCAAGAGATTTAGGTAGGGAGAATGTCGCCGATTTCGCGGCCAGCTCGCTGGATGTTAAATCCCGGCGAATAACGAAGTTGTCGGCATTATCGAAGACGAAAATCGACAGTGACGACAACGAAGACTCTCATGCCTCGGCCGAGGCTGTCGAATCGAAGAAGGAGCGGGTGTCGGCGGCATCATCGGTAAGCGTAAGTGCGATACGTGCCCCATCGGTGAAAGAATTGGGGGAAGGTACGACTTCGGTCTCCTTGTTGCAGGAAACGGATGCGGCAGCGAAGACTGCAACGGCTAAAAGGATGTTTTTCATGTTATTTGGATTTTGAATGCAGCGATGCACTATGCGTCGCTTTCTGCTGCAAATGTATAATACAAAATCACTGAAAAGTACACTTTTCCGGATGCCTCTCGGGAAAAATCAAAAAGTTTTTTGTAAAGTATGAAAATATAATCAACTGAAAAATAAACTGTTGAAATTTTGCAAACGGAGAAAAACTTTCTGATTTTCTCGTCCTTGACAGGTCTCCGCTCTCTCTATCGCAGGTGTCTTTCGACGACTTGCTCATAGGCTTTTTTCAATTTATCCAGAAAAGGTGTGACCGCCGTGCTGCGGTCAAGCATCCTGGTTTTCTTGACATAGACATCGTTGATCGTGATATGGAATGTAGAAGACAAGGCACGGACGATCTCGATGAAACGCGCCTTGCGGTTGCCGTACATGATAATCCCGTTTTTATGAAGGGCAACGGCAAGCTCCAGCAGCTCTTGCTGCGTCCCTGTCCACAGCAACTCGCCGTCCTGATAGGATAAAGGGAACGAATAGTCTTGGTTCGAGCTATATTTCGTACTATTGCTGACGATATTGATTTCGCAATCCAGAATATACATGATTTTATAGATGAACGTCGTCCTTAAAACATTGTTCGAATATCGATTAAACGATGGATGGGACAATACGTCGAATTCAACCCGGCTGTAATACAGTATTCTCAAAATATCATCCCGGTTATCGAAATTAGCAACCATCTCGGTCATCGTCTCGATAAACTCTTCGTATGCATGGGCTAATTCCGACGGATTCGATTCATTTTGAGTTAGCAACGCGTATATACGAGTATGAATAAGCGTTTTCATAAGACAG
>OLVS01000613.1_pt1 | contig 16181 bp, 8 predicted proteins | sample 1644121 | NCBI WGS metagenome assembly OLVS01 (sample SAMEA103958121, study PRJEB25191) | human gut metagenome
AAAGGGGCAATAATATGGAAAATATAGATATAGATAAAGAAAATTTACCAAAGCATATAGCAATAATAATGGATGGAAACAGAAGATGGGCAAAAGATAGAGGCCTTACAACAAGAGACGGGCATAAGGCAGGAGCACAAGCATTAGAAGATATATCAAAATTTTGTAACAAAATAGGAATAAAATACTTAACAGTATATGCGTTTTCAACAGAAAATTGGAAAAGAAGCAAAAAAGAAGTATCTGCATTGATGGCAATACTTAGAATGCGAGTGGATGCATTTATAAAAGAAAAAGATAAACAAAATATACGAATTAAAGTTATAGGAGATATAAAAGGATTAACAAAAAGCTTGCAAAAATCAATAGAAAAAGCTATAGAAATAACAAAAAACAATACAGGACTAACATTAAATATAGCATTTAATTATGGAGGAAGACAAGAACTAGTTAGAGCCACAAAAATAATTGCAGAAAAGGTAAAAAATAATGAAATAAGCATAGAAGACATAAATGAACAATTAATTTCAGACAATTTATATACAGCTGGACAGCCGGACCCAGACTTACTTATAAGAACAAGTAGAGAGCTAAGAACAAGCAACTTTTTACCATGGCAGTTAGTATATACAGAATTTTATTTTCCAGACAAACATTGGCCAGAATTTGGGGAAGAAGACTTGTTAGAAGCGATACGCGTATATCAAAAAAGAAACAGAAGGTTTGGAGGAAGACCATAGTCTATTAATACAAGCAATGTGGATGAACAACATCACTGACCAAAAAAATAAAATAGTGAAAGGAAAAAAATATGAAATTAAAAAGAGTTTTAAGTGGAGTAATAGGCTTCCCAATTGTTGCATTAATTTTTATATATGGGAATAAATATATAATAGATGCATTTATAGGAATAATATCAATTATAGCAATGTATGAATACTTGAACTGTTTAAGTGTGGATTATAAACCAGTAAAATGGGTAGCATATATACCATGTTTATTAATTCCATTTTTACATGTAATTCCGAAAGAATATTTGCTAACTACTATTGCAGTTTCAATATCACTAATAGTGGCATTGCTTTTTATGAAAGTGATTGCAAGTAACATGAAAACCAGTATAAGTGATATAGCAGTAACACTTTTCGGAATATGCTATATAACAGTTTTCTTATCATTTATATCAATGCTATATGGTATGGAAAATGGAAAATACTTAATTTGGTTTATTCTAATTTCTGCTTGGGGAACAGACACATTTGCATATCTTGTTGGAGTAAAATTTGGAAAACATAAATTTAGTAAAATAAGTCCTAAAAAATCAAAAGAAGGATGTGTACGGCGGAACAATTGGTGCTGTGTTGATTTCACTAATATACACCCTTTGCATAAACAAATTTGGCGGACTATCAATTTCATATTTATATATAGGATTAATAACAGCAGTGCTTAGCGTTTTAAGCCAAATAGGAGACTTGTCAGCATCTACATTAAAAAGAACAGAAGGAATAAAAGACTTTGGAAATCTAATACCAGGTCATGGTGGGATTTTAGACAGAATAGATAGCATAATATTCATAGCACCATTTGCATATTTCTTGTTGAATTTATTATAAAGATAAATCCAATTTTCATAAAAAAGGAGGCATAAATTGGTTTCATTTTTAATTAGTGCAATAAAAATAATATTCCTATTAGGATTTTTAATATTTATACATGAAAGTGGACACTTTTTAGTGGCAAAGGCATGTAAAATAAAAGTAAAAGAATTTGCAATAGGGTTTGGCCCAACAATTTGGAAAAAACAGGGCAAAGAAACAAAATATGCATTAAGACTTATACCACTTGGTGGATTTGTGAATATGTTAGGAGAAGAAGAACGTTCTAATGAAGAAGGTTCTTTTAGTACGGCAAGTATTCCAAAAAGAATAGCAGTAGTTTTAGCTGGTGGAGCTGTTAATATAATATTTGGACTATTAGTTTATTTTATATTAGTATCATCTAGTGGAAACTATATATCAAATATAGTTGACTCAACACTTCCTAATTACTCTGCACAAGAAGCCGGAATAGAACAAAACGATAAAATTCTAAAAATCAATGGCAAAAAAATAAGATTAAAAAGTGACATAGATGAAGCTTTGCAAAAATCAAATGGAAATGAAGTTTTAGTGACGGTTAAAAGAAATGATGATATAAAAGAGATAAAAGTAATTCCGACAAAAGAAGAAACAAAAAGTATTGGAATATACTTAGAAGCAAAAGAAGAGAATTTATCTTCTAGTATAAAAGGAGTATATTCAGAAAGTCCGGCAGAAAAAGCGGGCTTACAAGCAGAAGATAAAATAGTAAAGATAGATGGAATAGAATGCAAAGATGACCCATACAAAGTAATAGAATTAATATCTTCAAGTACGAATGAAAAGATGCTAATAGAAGTAGAAAGAAATAACCAAATAAAGAATTTTGAAATTGAACCACAAACAACAGAAACATATAAGTTAGGAATAATATTTAAAGTAGCAGAAAATACATTTGTAAATAATATATATTATGGATTTTGGGATACGACAGATTTCTCTGTTTCAATAATAGATAATTTAAAAATGCTATTTAAAGGTGAGGTAAAAGCAGATCAATTAATGGGACCAGTAGGAATATCAGAAGTGGTTTCTAAAACAGATGGAATAGTAGAATTTATATATATGTTAGCACTTATATCACTATCATTGGGAGTAACAAACTTACTTCCATTCCCACCGCTAGATGGAGGAAAAATTGTTATTTTAATAATAGAAGCAATAAGAAGAAAACCAATGAAAGAAAATATAGAAGTAGGAATACAAATGGCAGGATTTTGTATACTTATAGGATTATCAATATTTATAACATATAATGATATATTAAGAATATTCTAAATGAACACATTAACGGAAGGATGAAAAGGATGTCAAACATAGTAAAAGACGTTTTTAAAGATTATAAAGGACAAGGAAATATATTAGAAGCACAAATAGAAAACATAAATCTATTCAAGAAAAGTAAAAAAATAGAAATAAAACTATTAACAGAAAAACAAATAAAAATTCAAGAAATATCAAGTTTTGAAGAATATTTAAAAACAAGATTTCAAATACAAAAAGTAGAACTTTATATCGAATTTGGTGAAAAAGGGGTCAGACCCCTTTTTCACCAACAGCTTGCAAATGACTGGAAAGACATAATTGGCTACATTTCTAAAAAGTTTCCATTAACAAAAGCCATTTTAAATACTAGCACAGTTGAAGTGGAAGATAATAAGGTAATTGTTGATTTAAAAACAAAAAGTGCAGATTTTTTACATTCTTATGAGATAGACAAAGAGATAGAACAAGTAGTAAACAATTTATATGGCGTAAAATGTAAAGTAATATATAAAGAAAATGTTACAGAAGAAACAATAAAAAAACAAGAAGAGTATTTGGAGAACTTACAAAAAGAAGCATGCCAAGATTTAATTAATGAAATAAGTATGCAAGAAGAAATGGTAGTAGAAAATGTTCCAGACCCAGAGGAAGAGGAACAAGAAGAAAAGACTCCATTAATTTTTGGAAGAACAGATAAAATAAAAGAACAAATAGTAAAAATTGAAGATTTAACACCAGACTATGGAAGAGTTGCAATAGAAGGAAAGGTAATTAGTACAGATGCAAGAGAACTAAAAAATGGAAAAACACTTGCTATGTTTAATATATATGATGGAACAAGTACAATAACTTGTAAATCATTCGTAGAAGCCGAAAAAGCACCAACTGTTTTGCAAAGATTAAAAGAAGCAAAAAGATTAAAAATATCTGGGAATGCACAATATGATAACTTTGCTAAAGAACTAGGAGTAATTGCAAATATAATTATAGAAATGCCAGATATAGAAGTTATTAGAAGAAAAGATAATGCAAAAGAAAAAAGAGTTGAATTGCATTTACATACTCAAATGAGCCAAATGGATGGAGTAAGTAGTGCAACAGATTTAATAAAAAGGGCAAGTAATTGGGGAATGAAATCAATTGCAATTACAGACCACGGAGTTGTACAAGCTTTCCCAGAGGCAAAAAAAGCAGCAGATAAATATGGAATAAAAGTAGTATATGGAGTTGAGGCATATCTTGTTCCAGATGACAATGCAGTTGACTTATCAAATGGAATGGATAATGAATATATAGTTCTAGATATAGAAACAACAGGCCTTTCTTTTAGGACAGAAAAGATAACAGAAATTGGTGCAGTAAGAGTAAAAGATGGAGAAATTGTAGACACATTTGAATGCTTTGTAAATCCAGAAATACCAATTCCACAAAAAATAGTAGAAATAACACATATCACAGACGATATGGTAAAAGATGCAGAAACAATAGATAAGGTTATGCCTAAATTTCTAGAATTTATAGGAGATTTAAAGCTAGTTGCACACAATGCAGATTTTGACGTTGGATTTTTAAAATACAATGCAGAAGAACTAGGACTTACAATGGATAACGAATACATAGATAGTTTGGCATTATCTAGACAATTATTCCCAGATTTTAAAAAACATAAATTAGGAATAATTGCAGAAAAGCTAGGCATTAAAGTAGAAAATGCACATAGAGCTTTAGATGATGTAAAAACATTGGTAAAAGTATTTTTAAAAATGCTAGAAATACAAGCTGAAGAACCAAAAAAAGGCAGAGGAAAGAAGAAAGAAGAAAAAAAAGAGCTATATAAAACACTTCCATCTTATCATGCAATAATACTTGTAAAAAATCTTAAAGGACTAAGAAATTTATATGAATTAATATCAATATCACATCTAAACTATTTTTATAAAAAACCACGTATTTTAACAAGTGTATTAGAAAAATATAAAGAGGGGTTAATACTTCGGAAGTGCATGCGAACAAGGAGAGCTATATAGAGCAATAGTTGCAGGAAAATCAGAAGAAGAAATAGAAAGAATTGCAAAAAGATATGATTATTTAGAAATACAGCCATTAGGAAATAATGAATTTATGCTAAGAAACGGAACAGTAGGAAGTAAAGAAGAATTACAAGACATAAATAAAAGAATAGTTGAATTAGGAGATAAGCTAGGTAAAAAAACTGTTGCAACATGTGATGTTCATTTTATGGATCCAGAAGATGAAATATATAGAAGAATATTAATGGCAGGACAAGGTTTTTCGGATGCAGATGAACAAGCTCCATTATATTTAAGAACTACAGAAGAAATGCTTAAAGAATTTGAATACTTAGGAAAAGAAAAGGCATATGAAGTCGTAGTTACAAATACAAATTATATTTCAGATTTGTGTGAAGAAATAAGCCCAATATCACCAGAAAAATGCCCACCAGTACTAGAAAATGCAGAAAGAGATATTCAAGATATTTGTACTAATAAAGCAAAAGAATTATATGGAGATCCATTGCCACAAATAGTACAAGATAGACTAAAAAGAGAATTAGACTCAATTATAAAAAATGGATTTTCAACATTATACATAATTGCTCAAAAGCTGGTTTGGAAATCAAATGAGGATGGATATTTAGTAGGCTCAAGGGGGTCTGTTGGTTCTTCGTTTGTTGCAAACATGCTTGGAATAACAGAAGTAAACTCACTTCCACCACATTACAGATGCCCAAAATGTAAATATTCAGATTTTACTGATTATGGAATAAAGAATGGTGTTGATTTACCAGATAAAGTATGTCCTAAATGTGGAGAAAAACTTTGCAAGGACGGGATGGATATACCATTTGAAACTTTCTTAGGATTTAATGGGGATAAAGAGCCGGATATTGACTTAAACTTTTCTGGAGAATATCAATCAAAAATACATAGATATGCAGAAGTAATATTTGGAAAAGGAAAAACCTTCAAAGCTGGAACTGTTGGCACAATAGCAGATAAAACAGCTTTTGGATATGTAAAAAATTATTTTGAAGAAAGAAATATACCTGTTACAAATGCAGAAATTTCAAGAATAGTTATGGGATGTACAGGAGTTAAAAGAACAACAGGTCAACATCCAGGAGGAATTATAGTTGTACCACATGGAAGAGAAATATATGAATTTACACCAGTTCAACACCCAGCAGATGACCCAAATTCAGACATTATAACAACTCACTTTGATTATCATTCAATAGATAAAAACTTGCTCAAACTAGATATGCTAGGTCATGATGATCCAACAGTTATAAGAATGCTTCAAGACTTAACAGGAGTAGACCCTAAAACAATTCCACTAGACGACAAAAAAACAATGAGTTTATTTACTTCAACAAAAGCACTTGGAGTAGAACCAGAACAAATAGGTTCAAAAACAGGTTCATTTGGAATACCAGAGTTTGGAACAAAATTCGTAAGAGGAATGTTAGAAGAAACAAAACCAACAACATTTGAAGAGTTAATAAGAATATCAGGATTATCACATGGTACAGATGTATGGCTTAACAATGCAGAAACTTTAATAAAAGAAGGAAAAGCTACTTTAAGTGATGCAATATGTACAAGAGACGATATAATGACATATTTAATAAAAAAAGGATTAGATCCAAACCATTCATTTAAAATAATGGAAGCAGTTCGTAAAGGAAAAGTAGCAAAAGGTGCAGAACCAAAATGGGAAGAATACAAAGAAGAAATGAGAGAACACAATGTACCAGAATGGTATATAGATTCTTGCCAAAAAATAAAATACATGTTCCCAAAAGCACACGCTGTGGCTTATGTAACAATGGCATTTAGAATAGCATGGTTTAAGGTTAATTACCCACTTGCATATTACTGTGCATATTTTAGTATAAGGGCAGATGACTTTGATAGTGAACTTATGATATATGGAAAAGAAAAAGTAAAAGCAAAAATGAAAGAACTAGAAAAACTAGGAAATGGTATGTCAGTAAAAGAAAAAAGTGTATACACAATATTAGAAATTGTACTAGAAATGTATGAAAGAGGTTTTAAATTTTTACCAATAGACTTATACAAATCACACAGTAACAAATTCCAAATAGAAGATGGAGCAATCCGTCCACCACTTTCTAGTATACCAGGGTTAGGAGGAGTAGCGGCAGAAAGTATATACAATGCAGTGCAAGCAGAACATGGAAAATTTATGTCAATAGACGATTTTCAAATAAAATCTAAAGCAGGAAAATCAGTAATAGAAATGCTTACAAAATTTGGGTGCTTTGAAGGAATGAGCAAAAGCAATCAACTTAGTTTATTTGGATAAAAAATCTTGACATGAAGAAAAATTACATATAAAATAATGTGTGTACAAAGAAAGAAGGAGAACCACAAAGGAGGAAAACAAATGAAAAACAAAAACGGAATCACATTAATAGCATTAATAATAACAATAATTGTAATGCTAATACTAGTAGGAGTAACAGTAACAGTAGCAATTAACGGAGGACTATTTGAAAAAACAAAAGAAGGAGCAAAAGAAACAACAATAGAAAGAGTAAAAGAACAAATCACAGCAGACATAGTAACAAAAATTGCGGACAAAGAAGGAGAAAAAATAACTAAAAATGACTTTAAGCAAATAGTTGAACCTAAATATGGAACAATAGATGCAAGTGGAGAAAATTTAATTTTAAAAGATAAAAATTACACGGTTCCATTAACAGAAATTTGGAATGATTTTGACGGATTAAAAATAAATGACCATGGATATTATGAAAATTGTATATATGGAACAGAAGTATACAAAAAATATAGACAATATTTCACAGAAGAACAACAAAAAGAATTAGATCAATATCTACCCGACTTTGAAACAGAGATCTACTATGCATATAATGCAGGTATAAAAGGAGGAGTTAACGAAAGAGAAGATATTAATAAATGGTATAACAGTAAAGAGTCTCTACAAAAAGGAGTTGCATATTTTGCAGTTTTTAAAGGCACAGAGATGTATGTGTATTATGTTTTTGATACAGAATCTGATAAAAGAGCAGGATATTCAAATATGATAAAGTATCAAAAAGATGAAAGAAAAGGTGTGCTATACGTAATGGATATGCGGAAATAAGTGGTGTAGTTTTTTTGAAAACAAGGGTAAAGATTTCTATTTTATAATTTTAGGCTCATAATATGATATAAAAATTAAATAATTTAGAAAGAACTAAGAAAAATAATTCTTGGTTCTTTCTTTTTTTTCTACAAAACTAGACAAATTTTTTGAAATTTGATATAGTTCATAATAAGTTCATATTTTTTTGATAATATAACCACGATTAGAGGTGGCGTAAAATATATCCAAGCATCATCCCCTTTTGTATATATTGCCACTTCTAATACGGCCAAATGAGGTGAAAAAATGTTTAAAATATTAGTTGTAGAAGATGATAAAAATCTAAGAAAATTAATAACTACATATTTAAGAAAAAATGAATATATCACATATGAAGCAACAAATGGGGAAGAAGCATTAGAGGTTATAGATACAAATTACATAGATTTAATAATTAGTGATATTATGATGGAAAAAATGGATGGCTATGAACTTACAAAGTCTTTAAGAGAAGCAAATTATACTATTCCAATTTTATTAGTTACTGCAAAATCTACAATAGAAGATAAAAAAGAAGGATTTTTATTAGGAGCAGATGATTACATGGTAAAGCCAATAGACATGGAAGAATTACTACTTAGAGTCAAAGTATTACTAAAAAGAGCAAATGCTGCAAATGAAAAGAAACTTATAATAGGAAACTTAGTATTAGACTACAAACAAATGTCGGTAACATATAAAGGAAAAAATTATCAACTAACACAAAAGGAATTCTTGCTATTATACAAATTTTTAAGTACTCCAGACACCATTTTTACAAGGCAAGAACTAATAGAAGAAATATGGGGATTAGATAATGAATCAGATTTTAGAACAGTTGATGTCCACATAAAAAGAATAAGAGAAAAATTGAGTGATATAAAAGAGTTTGAGATTTTGACAATTAGAGGAATAGGCTATAAAGCAATAATAACAAAAAATAACTTATAGAGGAATTAAAAATGTTTACAAATTTTCTTACAACAATATTTGGAAAAAAGGAATCAATACAAAGAAGGATTATAAAAACAGCAATATTATATATTTTAATTGTTATTGCAATTGCTGCTTTTCTTTTTTATGTATTTGTACAAAGATCTATCAATATAAAACTTATTGAAATCAATGAACAACAAGGACAATCAATAAAAGATTTACTTAATATTTCTAGCAGGAGCATTAGGGTATCTATAGTTAGTATATTGTTAATAACCATAGCTTTAATGCAAAACATATCAAGAAAAATAGTAAATCCAATAAAAAAAATAACTGATGCAACAAAAAAAGTAGCTTCAGGAGATTTTACTATAGAACTAGAAACAAAAAGAGATGACGAAATAGGAGAACTAACACACAATTTCAACAAAATGGTAAAAGAATTAAATAGTATTGAATGCTTGCAAAAAGATTTTATTAATAATGTATCACATGAGATAAAAACGCCAATTAGTTCTATACAGGGATTTGCAAAACTTTTGGAAGCTGATGATTTAAGCAAGGAAGAAAGAAAAGAATATGCAGAAATTATAAAAGAAGAATCGGATAGACTTCTATATTTATCTACAAACATCCTAAAACTTGCAAAACTGGAAAACCAAGAAAGAATAATGAATAAAACAAAATTTAATATAGCAGAGCAGATAAGAAGAACAATAAGTGTATTAGAACCAAAATGGAAAGAAAAAAATATTAAGTTTAATGTAAGCTTAAAAGAACAGGAATTTTTGGGCGAAAAGGACTTAATGTATCAAGTTTGGATGAATATAATAGAAAACAGTATAAAGTTCTCCAAACAAGATGGGCAAATAGATGTAAAAATGAAAACAAATCAAGACAGCATTATTGTAGAAATAAAAGATTATGGAATTGGAATGGAAGAAGAAGAGGCTAAAAAGATATTTGATAGATTTTATCAAGTAGATAAATCACATACCAAGCCAGGAGCAGGTCTAGGGATGACAATTGCTAAAAGAATTGTTGAACTATCAGACGGAAAAATAGAAGTAAAAAGTAAATTGAACGAAAGCACAACATTTATAGTAACATTACCGAGTAAATTGGAATTTGTGTGAATGAATTTATTTTTGGGTCTGTAGGGGTCGCCGCCCTCGGCGACCCGCAATTAAATTGTTGCAAAATATCTATATTGCAAGGTCTACAATGCCTTCGGGTCGCCGAAGGTGGCGACCCCTACAACGTTTGCAACAAATTCGTTTTAGGGCGTATGCAATACGCCCCTACAAATCCCACCTCACACATCAATTAAACAAAATCCAATCTATATAAACAAATCTAATAATAAAGGGGAAAGAAGATGAAAAAAGAAAAAAAAATATTAAAAATTGCAGGAATAAGTATATGGAGAATTTTAATATATTTTATTATATATAGCATAGTAGGATATATTATAGAAACTTTGTTTGGACTTTTTACAAAAGGCATGCTAGAAAGCAGAAAAGGATTTTTATACGGACCTTTTTGCCCAATCTATGGAGTTGGGGCGGTAGCAATGATATTAGGACTTCAATGCTTTAAGAAAAATAATTATACATTATTCTTTGGAGGATTTTTAGTAGGTTCTATTGTTGAATATATTATAAGTTATTTAGGAGAAGTAATTTTTAAAGTAAATTGGTGGGATTATTCAAATAATTTTCTTAATATAAATGGAAGAATATGTTTTACGTTTTCTTTATTTTGGGGACTACTTGCCTTATATCTAATAAGGCATTTTAATCCTATAATAGATAAGTTAATAGATAAAACAAAAGAAAAAGTTCCAATGAAATATTTAAAAGCACTAGTAATTATTGGAATAATTTTTCTGGCAATAGACGGAATATTAACAGCATTTGCATTAAAACTATTTTTTGCCAGAACTGTATATACATATAACTTAGATGTTATAAACAAAAATAAGTATATAACTGATTATGAGAAAATACTAGAAATGAAAAATATTTCAGAATTTGGAAACAAAGCTTTTTCAGATAAAAAAATGTTAAAAACTTTTCCAAATTTAAAGCTAAAAGCAGAAAATGGAGAAATTATTTATATGTCCTCAATTTATACAGACATACAACCATATTATTACAAATTTAATTTTTAAAAGAAAAGAAGGGAAAATATGATACATATTGGATTAGACGTAGGTTCAACAACAGTAAAAGTAGTTGTAATGGACGAAAATTTAAATACAATTAACACAAGCTATCAAAGGCATTTTTCAGATACCAGAAAGACAGTATGTGAATGCTTAGAAAAATTAGCAAATGAATATAAAGATGAAGAAATGACCATTGCATTAACTGGTTCACGGAGCTTTATCTGTTTCGGAACTTCTAGGAATGACATTTATTCAAGAGGTAGTATCTTGCAAAAGATCGATAGAGAAATATATACCAAGAACAGATGTAGCGATTGAATTAGGTGGAGAAGATGCAAAAATAATTTATTTTGATAAGTCAATAGAACAACGTATGAATGGAACATGTGCAGGTGGTACAGGAGCATTTCTAGATCAAATGGCAAGTCTTCTAAACACAGATACAATGGGATTAAATGAGCTTGCTAAAAATTATAAAACAATATATCCAATTGCTTCAAGATGTGGAGTGTTTGCAAAAACTGATATTCAACCACTTTTAAATGAGGGAGCAGCAAAAGAAGATATAGCAGCATCTATTTTCCAAGCAGTTGTAAATCAAACAATAAGTGGACTAGCATGTGGTAGACCAATCAAAGGAAATGTTGCATTTTTGGGTGGACCATTAAATTATTTGTCTGAACTTAGAAAAAGATTTATAGAAACTTTGAATTTAACAGAAAAAGAAATAATATTCCCAGAAGATGCACATTTGCTAGTTGCAAAGGGAGCAGCAATAGAATCAGCAAATCACAAACCAATAAGTGCACAAAAATTAAAAGCAAAAATAGAATTATTAAAAAACTATAAAGATGAAACAAAGAACCATTTACCACCATTATTTACAATAGAACAAGAGTACAAAGATTTTAGAAAAAGACATGGACAAGATAAAATAAAAAGAAAAGATTTAAAACTACATAAAGGAAATTGTTATTTAGGTATAGATGCAGGTTCAACAACAAGCAAATTAGTTTTAATAGATGAAGAAGGAAATCTTCTATATTCTGCATATAAAAATAATGAAGGAAAACCATTAGAGAGCGTTATAAATATGCTAAAAAAACTGTATACTAAAATTCCTGAAGAGGCAAAAATTGTATATGGCGGTGTAACTGGATATGGAGAAAAACTAATTCAGACAGCACTAAATGTTGATGTAGGAGAAATAGAAACAATAGCACATTATACTGCAGCAAAAAACTTTATGCCAGAAGTTAATAGTATAGTAGATATTGGCGGACAAGATATGAAGTACATAAAAATAAAAAATCATGCAGTAGATAATATTATGCTTAATGAAGCATGCTCATCTGGATGTGGTTCTTTTATAGAAACATTTGCAAAAAGTTTAAACTTGAGCTTAGATGAATTTGTAAGAGAAGCTATCATGTCTAGAAAACCAGTAGATTTAGGTTCAAGATGTACAGTATTTATGAATTCAAAAATAAAACAGGCACAAAAAGAAGGATATAGTGTAGGAGATATATCTGCAGGACTTTCATATTCTGTAATAAAAAATGCTATACAAAAAGTTATGAAAATAAGAAATGTAGATGATTTAGGGGAAAACATTGTTGTACAAGGTGGAACATTCTATAATGATGCAGTACTTCGTGCTTTTGAATTAATAGTAGGAAAAAATGTAATAAGACCAGATATTGCAGGATTAATGGGAGCTTATGGAGTAGCTTTAATTGCAAAAGAAGCATATAGTAAATTAGAAGAAAAGCCAGCAGAATCTACAATATTAAAATCAAAAGAAATAGATGAACTAAAAACAACAGTAATACATACAAGATGTAAAGGGTGCGAGAACAGATGTCTACTTACATTTAATGAGTTTTCAAATGGAAAAAAATTCATATCAGGCAATAGATGTGAAAGAGGAGCGGGATTAGATAAATCTAGAAAAGAAATTCCTAATTTATATCAATATAAATATAATAGATTATTTGGATATAAACCATTAGAAGAAAAAGATGCTAAAAGAGGAACAATAGGAATACCAAGAGTTCTAAATATGTATGAGGATTATCCATTTTGGTTTACCTTATTTACAAACTTAGGATTTAGAGTAATACTTTCTGAAAAAACAAATAGAAAAACTTATGAAAAAGGTATGGAGAGTATACCATCAGAATCTGTATGTTATCCAGCAAAATTATCGCATGGACATGTAATTAGTTTAATACAACAAGGTGTAAAAACAATATTTTATCCATGTATAATGTATTCTAGAAAAGAAGACGAAAAAGCAAATAATAGCTTCAACTGCCCAATAGTAATATCATATTCAGAAACACTAAAAAATAACATAGAAGAATTAAAAGATGTAGAATTTATAAATCCTTTTTTACCACTTGACAAAAAAGGACTTAGCAAAAGATTTATGGAAATAGAGGAATTTAAGAAATATAAGTTTACTAAATCAGAGCTAAATAATGCAATAAAAAAGGCAGAAGAGGAATATCAAAACTTTAGAGAAGATATACATAAAAAAGGTATAGAAACTTTAAAATATATTAATGAACATAATTTAAGAGGAATTGTTTTAGCTGGAAGACCATATCATTTGGATGGCGAAGTTAATCATGGTATAGATAAAATGATTACAAGTCTAGGAATAGCGGTACTTACAGAAGATAGCGTAGCGCCTTTAGGAGAGGTAAAAAGACCAATAAGGGTTGTAGATCAATGGATGTTTCATTCAAGACTATATGCAGCAGCTGATTTTGTTGGGAAACAAAAGAATCTTGAGCTAGTTCAACTAAATTCATTTGGATGTGGAGTGGACGCTATAACAACAGACCAAGCTGAAGAAATTTTAGCAAGTTATAACAAAATGTATACTTTAATAAAAATAGATGAAATAAATAATCTAGGTGCAATAAGAATAAGAATACGTTCTTTACTTGCAAGTATGAATAACAGATGTGAAGATAAAAATGATGATGAAAATGGAAATTACGAAACAGTAAAAAAACAATTCACAAAACAAATGAAAAAAGATTATACAATATTAATTCCACAAATGGCACCAATACATTTTGAATTGTTTGAATCAGTATTAAATTCAGAAGGATACAAAGTAGAAGTTCTAAAAAAATGTACAAATAATACTGTAGAAACAGGATTGAAGTATGTAAATAATGATGCTTGCTACCCATCAATTTTGACAACAGGACAAATGATAGAAGCACTTCAAAGTGGAAAATATGATATAAATAAAACAGCACTTATGATTTCTCAAACAGGAGGTGGATGTAGAGCAACAAACTATATAGGATTTATAAGAAAAGCATTAAAAGATGCAGGATTTTCAAATGTTCCAGTAATATCATTTAATATGGCAGGACTTGAAAAAAATTCAGGATTCAAAATAACTTTAAAATTATTAAGAAAACTAATAAAAGCTACAATTTATGGAGATTTATTACAAACTGTATTACATAAAAACAGAGCTTATGAAGTGAACAAAGGCGAAACTAAAAAAGTATATAACAAATGGATGAAAAAATGTAAAGAATTACTTAAAACTGCAAGTACAAAAGAGTTTAATAAGAGTTTATATGAAATAGTAAATGATTTTGAAAAAATCGAACTAGATACAAGTATAGAAAAACCAAAAGTAGGAATTGTTGGAGAAATATTAATAAAATACCATCCTTATGGAAACAATTTTGCAGAGGAAATTTTAGAAAAAGAAGGTGCAGAAGTATATATGCCAGAATTAATGGGATTTGCCAAATATGCTTTAAAGAACAACCCAATAAAGCATGAGCTATTAAAAACTTCTAAAATGACATCAGATATATTTGAGCTAGGGCTAGACTTGTTAGACAAAATAGAAAAAGATTATGAAAAAGCATTAGCAAGTTCTAAAAAAGGATATATGAAACCATGCAATATAAATAAACTTGCAGAAGAAGTACAAGAAATATTATCTACAGGAAATCAAACCGGAGAAGGTTGGCTTTTAACAGCAGAGATAATTGAATTTATGAATGAAGGAATACAAAACATCATTTGTTTACAACCATTTGCATGCTTACCAAATCATATTGTAGGAAAAGGTGTAATTAAAACTATTAGAGCTAAATTCCCAGAAGCAAATATAACTCCAGTAGATTATGATCCAGGTGCAAGTGAAACAAACCAAACTAATAGAATAAAATTGCTTATGACAGTCGCAAAAGATAATTTAAAAGCAAACAAAAAAAGAAATAAAATATTAAAAGAAGAAAATAATTAAAAGATTTAACAAAAATGATAGTATAATTTAAAACTTGACGACAAAATGATGAGAATATATAATACATAAAAAAGAAATAAATAAAGGGGGATAATATGCTAAGAACAATAGAATTATATTTCTTACTATTCTTTACATATTCAGTATTGGGCTGGATAATGGAGGTAACAAAAACTTTAATTGATAAGAAAAAATTTGTAAACAGAGGATTTTTAATAGGACCATATTGCCCAATATATGGTTATGGAGTGATATTACTTACAATACTACTAAAAAAATATCAATCAGATATTCCAGCAACATTTATATTTTCAATATTAATATGTGGTACATTGGAGTATTTTACAAGTTATTTTATGGAAAAAATATTTCATGCAAGATGGTGGGATTATAGCAAAAGAAAATTCAATATAAATGGCAGAATTTGCTTAGAAACTTTATTGCCTTTTGGAATAATGGGATGCCTTATACTTTATATAGTAAATCCTGCATTCCTTAATATATATGAAAAGATGCCCAATATAGCATTACATATTATATGTGGAATACTATTGGTTATATATATAACAGATAATATAATATCAGGAAAGATAATATCAAACTTAAAAGAAATTTCTACAAATGTAAAAGACAACACAGAAGAAATATCTAAAAAAGTAAAGAAAATTATAACACAAAAATCTGGATTACATAGAAGACT
>OLVS01000636.1_pt1 | contig 15690 bp, 14 predicted proteins | sample 1644121 | NCBI WGS metagenome assembly OLVS01 (sample SAMEA103958121, study PRJEB25191) | human gut metagenome
CGGTGTGCGTGTGATCTGCTCTTTCGAGGAGGATGTGTTCTTTTTGGCAAAGTGCTTAAAAAAACAGTCCGACATTGAAATCATCACAGAGAAGGACTACATTTCCAACCCAAAGCCCAACGGCTACCGCAGTCTGCACCTGACGATCCGGCTGCCGGTATTCTTTGCTGAAAAAGAGATCCGTGTGCCGGTGGAGATACAACTCCGTACAATTGCTATGGACTTCTGGGCAAGCCTTGAGCATACCATCCGCTACAAGAAAAACTTGCCGATAAATACTGAAGTCGAAACTGAACTGAAAGAGTGCGCTGATTCCAGCAGAGAATGGGATGGTAAAATGGAGCATCTACTGCACATCCTAACTTAATTCGTCGAATATAAAATGAAAAGCACGCACTTTATTGCTTGTTTCGGTTGGATGGCTTAGGCTTGTCAGGGATCGCCACATCCGCCTTGGGTGGGTGACCCCTGCGAGCCCCAACCAATTTCTCCGCTTTCTGGGTTTCAGTCATAGTCTTTTCTGCTTTCGGCGGACTGCCACGGCACAGTTTTTTTGTTTCTATAATTAGAAGGAACATGACTTTTCACTGAATGTAAAGCGAAACTGACCCGGGCTGGGGCGGTCTGTGTTAAAGCGATAATTTTTTGGAAATTATCTTGACAAAATTTATCGAGATTGATATGATGGCAGTACAAGCAAGCGAAAAGAGGATGCGGGACATGATCATCACCAAAGAGACGGACTACGCGCTGCGCATTTTGCGGGTGCTGCTGGATGGGGAGAAACATTCGGTGGCCGAGATGTCGGAAACGGAGCTGATCCCTACTCAGTTTGCCTACCAGATCCTGCGCAAGCTCTCCGCCGGCAATTTGGTGCGGGTGAGCCGCGGCGCTCTCGGCGGCTGCGAGCTGTCCTGCGACCTGGACGCGACCTCCCTCTACGATCTCATGGGGGTCATGGGGGAACGGGGCGTTCTGTGCGCCTGCATGGAGCCGGGATTTGAGTGCCGCTGGCAGGACAAGCATGGGCGGTGCGCCATCCACTGTCAGCTGGCGGCCTTGCAGCGAAAGCAGGACGAGGCGTTCTGTGCCGTGAGCCTGCGCAGGCTGCTGACCGGCGGATCCGATCCCCAAGATACAAGCGAGCTGTATAATTTTAAGAGGAGGTACCCGTATGCTGTTTCAAACCACGGCGGCGCACGAAGAGCTGCGCGCGAAGATCCGGAGCTTTGCGGAGGAGGAGATCAAGCCCCTCGCATTTATGATGGATCAGAACAATGAGTTTCCCGAGGAGGCTGTCAAGAAGCTGGGTAAGCTGGGCTGGATGGGCATTCCCTTCCCCAAGGAGTACGGCGGTGCCGGTCTGGACGCCCTGAGCTACGCCATCGCGGTGGAGGAGCTGGCTCGTGTGGACGGCGGCGCGGGCGTGATCCTCTCTGCCCACGTCTCCCTTGGCTCATGGCCCATTTTCGCCTATGGCACCGAGGAGCAGAAGAAGAAATATCTGGTTCCGCTGGCCAAGGGCGAGAAGATCGGCGCCTTCGGCCTCACGGAGCCCAACGCCGGATCCGACGCCGGCGGCACGGAGACCACGGCGCTGGATAAGGGGGACTACTACCTCCTCAACGGCGGCAAGATCTTCATTACCAACGCCCCTAAGGCGGACACCTATGTGGTTTTCGCTGTCACCACGCCGGACATCGGCACCCGGGGCATCTCCGCTTTCATCGTGGAGAAGGGCTGGAAGGGCTTTGAGTTCGGCGACCACTATGACAAGATGGGTATTCGCTCCTCCTCCACGGCGGAGCTGATCTTCAACGACGTGAAGGTCCCCAAGGAAAACCTGTTGGGCAAGGAGGGCGAGGGCTTCAAGATCGCCATGTCCACGCTGGACGGCGGACGCATCGGCATCGCCGCGCAGGCGCTGGGCATCGCCCAGGGCGCGTTTGAGCACGCGCTGAGCTATTCCAAGGAGCGTATTCAGTTCGGCAAGCCCATCGCGGCCCAGCAGAGCATCGCCTTCAAGCTGGCAGATATGGCCACCAAGCTGCGCTGCGCCCGGTTCCTTATCTACTCCGCGGCGGAGCTGAAGGAGCAGCACGAGCCCTACGGCATGGAGTCCGCCATGGCGAAGATGTACGCCTCGGACATCGCGCTGGAGGTCACCAACGATGCCTTGCAGATCCACGGCGGCAGCGGCTTCCTCAAGGGCATGGAGGTGGAACGGGCCTACCGCGACGCCAAGATCACCACCATCTACGAGGGCACCAACGAGATTCAGCGGGTGGTCATCGCCTCCCATCTCATCGGCAGGCTGGGCAAGAGCTCCGGCGGCGAGAGCCGTTCGGCGGCCAAGAAACCCGCGCCCATCACCGGCATTCGCAAAAAGACCATCTTCCGGGAGGGGGATGCTGCCCAGCAGGTGGCCGACCTTGTGGCGGCGCTGAAGAAGGACGGTCACGACTTCTCCGTGGGCATCCCCATGGATACGCCCATCCCGCAGGCGGAGCGGGTGGTCTCCGCGGGCAAGGGCATCGGGGAGAAAAAGAACATGAAACTGGTAGAGGCGCTGGCCAAGGCCGCCGGCGCGGCCATCGGTTCTTCCCGCCCTGTGGCGGAGACCCTCAAATATCTGCCGCTGAACCGCTATGTGGGTATGTCCGGTCAGAAGTTCACCGGCAATCTGTACATCGCCTGCGGCATCTCCGGCGCATCCCAGCACCTTAAGGGCATCAAGGACGCCTCCACCATCGTGGCCATCAATAAGAACGGTAACGCGCCTATCTTCAAGAACTGCGACTACGGCATCGTGGGCGATGTGGAGGAGATCCTGCCCCTGCTCACCGCTGCGCTGGATAGCGGCGAAAAGCTGCCCGCGCCGCCCATGGTAAAGATGAAGCGGCCCACGCCGCCCAAGCCCGCCCCCATCGGCGACCGCTACGTCTGCAGCGGCTGCGGCTACGAGTATGTGCCGGAGCTGGGCGACGAGGACGGCGAGATCGCGCCCGGTACGCTCTTTGAGCAGCTTCCTGCCGAGTGGGTGTGTCCCGAGTGCGCGGAGACGAAGGATCAATTTGTAAAGGCTTGAGCCGTGAAGGAGGTAAGATAAGATGTATTGCGTGCGTAAAGTAACGAACGACCTCTACTGGGTGGGCGCCAACGACCATCGCCTGGCCCTGTTTGAAAACTGCTTCCCCATTCCCCGGGGCGTAAGCTACAACTCCTACTGCCTGCTGGATGAAAAGACGGTGCTCTTTGACACGGTGGACTGGTCTGCCTGCCGCCAGCTTTTGGAAAATCTGGCGTATGTGCTGGATGGCCGCGAGCTGGACTACCTGCTGGTCAACCATCTGGAGCCGGATCACGCCGCCTGCATCGAGGAGATCCTGCTGCGCCATCCCAAGGTGAAACTGATCTCCAACGAGAAGGCATTCATGCTCATGCGGCAGTTCGGCTTCCATGTGGACGGACATGAGTGCATCGAGGTGAAGGAGGGCGACACCTTCTCCTTCGGCAAGCACACCGTCACCTTTGTGGGCGCGCCTATGGTCCACTGGCCGGAGGCCATGGTGACCCTCGACGTCACCGACGGCGTCCTCTTTTCCGCCGACGCCTTCGGCACCTTCGGCGCGCTGGACGGCAAGCTGTTTGCCGACGAGGTGGACTTCGAGCGGGACTGGCTGGACGACGCCCGCCGCTACCTCACCAACATCGTGGGCAAGTACGGCCCCCACATCCAGCTCCTGCTGAAAAAGGCCGGCGGCGTTTTGGATCAGATCAAGTACATCTGCCCGCTCCACGGCCCCGTGTGGCGCAAGGATCTGGGCTGGTTCATCGAAAAGTACGACACATGGAGCCGCTATGCCCCTGAGACTCAGGGTGTGCTCATCGTCTACGCCTCTATGTACGGCAACACGGAGAACGCGGCGCAGGCGCTGGCGGCGTCACTCTGCGACAAGGGCATGAGCAAGGTGGCGATGTACGATGTGTCCTCCACCCATGTCTCCCAACTGATCTCCGAGGCGTTTAAGTACAGCCACATCGTTCTGGCCTCCGTGACCTACAACCTCGGCATCTATCCCGCCATGCACGATTTCCTCATGGATATGAAGGCACTGAATCTGCAAAACCGCACCTTTGCCATCATTGAAAACGGCTCATGGGCGGTGAAGTCCGGTGACCTCATGCAGAAATTCGTCAACGATGAGCTTAAGAACATGACGGTGCTCAACGAGCGGCTCAGCCTCGCCTCGTCCATGGGCACGGACAAGCGCACTGAGCTGGAAGCACTGGCGGACGCCATTCTGGAATCTATGAAGTGACTGGCAGAGAAGCCAAAACCAAGACAACAGACAACAAACAGCCCCGCCGCGTCGGCTGCAGAAAAACCGGCTTTCAAAAACAGAGCGGGCAAGCGTGATACTGCGCTTGCCCGCTCTTTGCCCAAAAGGACATGAGAAGTGACTGGAGAAGATGAGAGGATCGAAATGGAGATCAGAAAACGAAACGGGAAGTCTGTTCCCTTTCAACAGGAGAAAATTTTCAACGCCATGAAAAAAGCGTTTGATGGACGGGGACGGGAGATCGGGGGCGGAGAACTGGAGGAGATCCTCGCCACCGTTCTCGACAATCTCTCCGTCACAGTACCGCTCACCGTGGAACGTGTGCAGGACGAGGTGGAGCGGACGCTCATGGAGCGCGGACACTATGAGGTGGCAAAGGCGTACATCCTCTATCGCGAAAAGCGGTCTGCGCTGCGCCGCGTCCGGCATACCATCGCGCAGACGGTGGGGGATAACTCGCTTGACGAGGTGCTGCGCCGTATCCAGATGGATTTTACCGAGGAAGTCTACTCCCTCGCGGCGCTTCAAATGAAGTTTGAGAGCTTCTGTCGCCCGGGCATGACGGAGGATGAGCGGGCTGAGGCACTGACCAAGGCAGCGGTAGAGCTGACTACGGCAGAGGCACCCAAGTGGGAGTTCATCGCGGCGCGGCTTCTGAACCACTCCTTTCGCTGTCGCAACGCACAGGAATGGGAGGGGCGCGGCGTCGGCGACCTCTATGGCAGACTTCGCTATCTGACGGATAAGGGACTCTACGGTGACTATATTCTTGCCCACTATACCCACGAGGAGATCGCCATGGCGGAGGACTTTCTCTGTCCGGAACGGGACGAGCTGTTCACCTACTCCGGCCTTGACCTGCTGCTCAAACGCTATGTGATCCAGACACGCAGCCGCGTGCCGCTGGAAACACCACAGGAGATGTTTTTGGGCATCGCGCTGCATCTTGCTATGAACGAAGACTCTGACCGCATGGGGTGGGTAAAGCGCTTTTACGATATGCTCAGCCGTATGGAGGTCACGATGGCGACACCTACCATGTCCAACGCACGAAAGCCCTACCATCAGCTTTCAAGCTGCTTTGTGGACACTGTGCCGGACAGTCTGGACGGCATCTACCGCTCGCTGGACAACTTCGCAAAGGTCTCTAAATTCGGCGGCGGAATGGGGATGTACTTCGGTAAGGTGCGCGCTGCAGGCAGCACCATCCGCGGCTTTCAAGGGGCGGCGGGCGGTGTTATCCGCTGGATCCGGCTGGTCAACGACACCGCCGTGGCGGTGGATCAGTTGGGGATGCGGCAGGGCGCTGTGGCGGTTTACTTAGACGCATGGCACCGGGATCTGCCGGAATTCCTTCAACTGCGCACTAACAACGGCGACGACCGCATGAAGGCGCATGATGTGTTTCCCGCCGTGTGCTATCCGGATCTCTTCTGGCGACTGGCGGAGGAGAACATAGACGCGCCGTGGCATCTCATGTGTCCGCATGAGATCCTTACGGTCAAGGGCTACGCTCTGGAGGATTACTGGGGTACGGAATGGGAGAAGCGGTATCTGGACTGCGTCAATGACCCGCGCATCGAAAAGCGCAGCGTCACCGTCAAGGACATCGTGCGGCTGGTGCTTCGCTCGGCAGTGGAGACCGGCACGCCCTTCGCCTTCAACCGCGACAGCGTAAATCGTATGAACCCAAACGGCCACACGGGAATGATCTATTGCTCCAATCTCTGCACGGAGATCGCGCAGAACATGGCGCCCATCGAGCATATCAGCACTGAGGTGCACACGGAGAACGGCGACACGGTCGTGGTGACGGCCACACGCCCAGGTGAGTTTGTGGTCTGCAACCTGGCGAGTCTGTCTCTCGGTAATCTGCCAGTGGAGGACGAGGCCTATATGGAACGCACGGTGGAAACAGCCATCCGCGCACTGGATAATGTGATCGACCTCAACTTCTACCCGTTGGAATACGCGCGGCTTACCAATCAGAAGTACCGCAGCATCGGCCTGGGCGTCAGCGGCTACCACCACATGCTGGCAAAGCGCGGCATCCGCTGGGAGAGCGAGGAGCACCTTGCCTTCACCGACGCGGTGTTCGAGCACATCAACTACGCCGCCGTCAAGGCGGACGCAGCACTGGCACGGGAAAAGGGTCGTTACGCACTCTTTGAGGGCAGCGACTGGCAGACGGGCGCGTATTTTGAAAAGCGGGGTTATACCTCCGAAAAGTGGCAGGCGCTTGCGGAAACGGTGGCGGTGCAGGGAATGCGCAACGCCTATCTGCTGGCGGTCGCACCGACCTCCAGCACATCTATCCTCTCCGGCACGTCGGCGGGCATCGATCCAATTATGAAGAAATTCTTCTTAGAGGAGAAAAAGGGCAGCATGCTGCCCCGCGTTGCCCCGGAGCTTTCTATGGATACATGGTGGTACTATAAGGCGGCGCATCTGATCGACCAAAGCTGGTCGGTGCGCGCCGCGGGCCTTCGCCAGAGACATATTGACCAGGCGCAGAGCATGAATCTCTATATCACCAATGACTATTCCATGCGTCAGGTGCTCAGACTGTATTTAGAGGCGTGGAGGGCTGGCGTCAAGACCATTTACTATGTCCGCAGCAAGGCCCTTGAGGTCGAGGACTGCGAAAGCTGCTCGTCATAAGGAGGATAGCATGACGGAACTGAAGAAAAAGCCCCTCTTTAACCCGGAGGGCGACCTTGATGTGCGCCTGCGGCGCATGATCGGCGGCAATACCACCAACCTCAACGACTTCAACAACATGAAGTACGCTTGGGTCAGTGACTGGTACCGGCAGGCCATGAACAACTTCTGGATCCCAGAGGAGATCAATCTCTCGCAGGATGTGAAGGACTATCCCCGCCTGCTGCCGGCCGAGCGCAGCGCCTACGATAAAATTCTGAGTTTTCTTGTCTTTTTGGATTCCATTCAGACAGCGAACCTGCCTAATATCGGCGCCTACATTACCGCCAACGAGGTCAATCTCTGCCTGTCCATTCAGGCGTTTCAGGAGTGTGTCCACTCACAGAGCTACAGCTATATGCTCGACACCATCTGTTCCCCCGTGGAGCGCAATGACATCCTCTACCAATGGAAAACGGACGAGCATCTGCTGCGCCGCAACACCTTCATTGGGAACTGCTACAACGAGTTTCAGGAGCGGAAGGACGCTCCCACGCTGCTGCGCGTGATGATGGCGAACTATATTTTGGAGGGCATCTATTTTTACAGCGGCTTTATGTTCTTCTACAATCTCTCCCGAAATGGGAAGATGTCCGGTTCGGCGCAGGAGATCCGCTACATCAACCGCGATGAGAACACGCACTTGTGGCTGTTCCGCAATATCATCACGGAGCTGCAAAAGGAGCAGCCGGAGTTGTTCACCGCCGAGAGCGTACAAGCGCTACGCGAGATGATGCGTGAGGGCGTGGAGCAGGAGATCGCATGGGGGCATTATGTGATCGGCGACGACATCCCGGGGCTGAACCGGCAGATGATCAGCGATTACATCCGCTATCTCGGCAATCTTCGCTGGACGAGCCTTGGCTATCCCGCATTGTATCCAGGCTTTGAGAGCGAACCGGAGAGCATGGAATGGGTCAGCCAGTACGCCGACGCCAACATGGTCAAGACCGATTTCTTTGAGGCACGCAGTACCGCCTACGCCAAGAGCACCGCACTGATAGACGATTTATAAGAAAACCAAAGACATCAGAATAGGAGATACTACTATGAATTACAGCGCTATGATTCAAAATCGCAGATCCGTTCACGCATTCCGCGAAAAGGAAGTTCCGAGCGAGGCTATCGGCCAGCTCCGATCCTACTATGAAAAAACTGCCCCCGTCTTGTCCCGGAGATTGCAACGGAGTTGATCGTCTTGGACAAGGATGCACAGCCGGCACTGGAGAGCTCAGCGGGCTATAAGCAATTTCTCATCGGAGCACCGCACTACCTGCTCCTTATGTCTGCCCCGCATTCCTATGCGGGCATCAACGCCGGCTACATGATGGAAGATCTCGTCCTCAAGCTGACTGAGTTGGACATTGACACCTGCTGGATGACCTTCACCGACAGCGACAAAATCAAAAAGGCACTTTCTCTCACCACCCCGTTAGAGGTGGCGGCAATCGTTGCCTTTGGCTACGGGGAAAAGACCGCAAAAAAGCTGCGGCTGAATATCCTAAGTATGTCTCAGATCGATGTGCGGGCCGAGCAGCAGTACTACGCACCCAAAAAGAGCGTTCATGATTTGGTTCACATGGGGAGCTGGAGCAACAAGTCTGGGCTTGACGAGATGATGGACTTCTACGACGATATGCTCTGGCAGTCCTTCTACGCCGCTTCGCTCTCCCCCAGCTATCTCAACCGTCAGCCCTATGGCTTCCTTGTGCAGGATCACAGCATCTATTTGGTGCAGCAGGAGGATGCCTACACCGATAATTTGGATGCCGCATTGGATCTCGGTATTGTCATGCTCCACTTCTCCGCCGTCGCCTCCCAGTGGGCGGGGCAGGTACGCTGGGAACTTTCACCTGCTGCGCCCGACGGCCTGCCGGAAGGACTTCGCCCCGCTGCTGTGTACCACATGTAACGACTCTGGGGGAAGCAAGGCAACGGTAAAATGCGCGACCGTCGATCCGCGGTTGGGCGTATGTTCCATTAGAAAAGAAGAACCTATCAGTCAGAGTCTGAGTAAGGAAAATAGGAGGTATTTTTTATATGGCTATCCGAACGGTAACAGATGCCATCCGCTATGTAGGGGTGGATGATAACACATTGGCACTCTTTGAAAACCAGTACCCCGTCCAGCCTATGGGAGTGAGCTACAACTCCTATGTCATTCTGGACGAGAAAATCGCCGTGATGGACAGTGTGGACGCACGGGCGGCGGAGGAATGGCTTTCCAATGTGGCGCGGGTGTTGGAGGGGCGCAGCCCCGACTATCTTGTGGTCACACACATGGAGCCGGATCATTCCGGCAGCCTCATGCGGCTGGCACAAAAGTACCCGGAGATGAAGATCGTAGGAAACGCAAAAACATTTACCTTGATCAAGCAGTTCTTCGGCACAGGTGCATTGTCGGAAGACCGTATGCTGGAGGTTGGCGAAAGAGATACGCTTTCCTTGGGTTTGCACCGGCTGCGCTTTCTGCTGGCGCCGATGGTACACTGGCCGGAGGTGATGGCAGCGTATGAAGAGGAGGAAAAGATCCTGTTCTCGGCGGATGCCTTCGGCCGCTTCGGTTCACTGGAACGGACTGCCCGTGCCCCCTGGGCGCCGCAGGCCCGGCGGTATTATTACAACATCGTCGGCAAGTATGGCGCACAGGTGCAGGCGCTGCTGAAAAAGGTCTCCACGCTGGAGATCCAAATGATCTGCCCGCTCCATGGCCCCATGCTCACAGAAGACTTGGGGGAGTATCTGCGGCTCTATGATCTCTGGTCACAATGGAAACCGGAAGAACCGGAGGGCATCCTGATCGCTCACGCATCCATCCATGGAAATACCGCATATGCATCGGAGGCCCTCAAGAGCAAACTGGAGGGAAAAGGTGTACGAGTCACCATGTGCGATCTGACGGCAACAGACCTTTCCTATGCCGTGACCAGCGCATTCTACTGTGGGAAACTGGTGTTGGCCTGCTCCACTTATGACGGAGGACTGTTCCCGCCCATGAAGGCCTTTTTGGATCATTTACAGACAAAGGGATTCCGAAACCGCCGGATCGGCCTCATGGAAAACGGCTCATGGGCCCCTGCTGCCGCGCGGCTGATGCGCGCCGAGTTGGAAAAGATGAAGGAACTCCGACTGTGTGAAACGGAGGTATCGCTGCGCGGCGCACTGAACCAAACCAGCGAAGCGCAGATGGACGCTCTGGTGGCTGAGCTTTGCGCGGAATAAGCTGCAACGAACCGCAGCTATTCTCGTACAGATGATGGTCTTACGCATCTGCTTTATGTCCCAAGGGCAGAGTACCGTCATCTCAGGTTGAGGTCACGATGTGGTGTGGGGCGAGACCGGAGTCTTGAGAACGCATAAAAGCACAGCCGCAGAGTACATCTGTGGCTGTGTTTTGTGTTCAGTTGCTCACTGTTGCGTGGACTGGATATGGAGAGACAACATATCTCCCGATCTTACATGGGTTATCTTATCTGCCATCACTCTGGCAGTTTGCCTTGCAGATATGTCGGCATCCCCACTGCGGTCGTATCCGGCCTGACCTTAAACATAGCTTTTTTAATCTACCTCCCTTATCGGTTTTCCGCGATATATTTCTCCGCCATGTGGACTGCCACCGCGCCGTCCGCCACGGCGGTGACCACCTGACGGAGGGGCTTCGTCCGCACATCGCCCACGGCGTAAACGCCGGGAACGCTGGTCTCCGTGGTCTCTCCGGCCACGATATAGCCGCCCTTGTCCAGCGATAGCTGACCCACCGCCAGCGCCGTGGCGGGCTGTCGGCCCACGCTGACAAATACGCCGTCGCAGTCCACCACGCTTTCCTCACCGGTAACGGTGTCCCGCAGGCGGACGCCGGTCAGCCTGTCCCCGGAAAGCAGCGCGGAAACGACGCTGTTCCAACGGAATTCCACGTTTTCGGCCTGTTCCAGTGGCTCGTGATAGATCTTGGTGGCCCGCAGGGTGTCTCTGCGGTGGACGAGGATCACCTTTTTCGCCACGCGGCTGAGAAGGAGGGCATCTGCCGCGGCGGAATTTCCGCCGCCCACCACGACCACCGTTTTGCCCTTGTAAAACATCCCGTCGCAGGCGGCGCAGTAGGCCACGCCCCGGCCCACCAGCTCCGCCTCTCCGGCAACGCCCAGCGTTCTGGGGTCTGCGCCGGTGGCCAGCACCACGGTTTTCCCCCGGAAGATCCCCTCACTGGTTTCCAAGAGCTTGGGAACCGCCGTCAGATCCATGCGGAGGACTTCTGCGTATTCGCTGCGTACCCCGAAGCGCTCCGCCTGCTTTTGCATCTTCTCCGCCAGAGAGAAACCGTCGATCCCGTCCTCAAAGCCGGGATAGTTGTCGATCTGCTCGGTCAGGGCCATCTGCCCACCGGCGGACAGTTTTTCCAGCACGATGGTGTCCAGCCCCGCCCGTGCCGCGTACAGGGCGGCGGTGTAGCCGCCCGGTCCGCCGCCCACCACGAGCATATCATAAACATGATTGTTGTTCATATCTGAACCCTCCGTTATTTCGCCAAGGCTTCCTGAATGAAACGGTCGATCTCTGCCTTTGAGCCGGGTGCGGTGACGGAATCCACGGCCTTTCCGTTTCGGTACAGCACCAGAGTTGGGATGACCTCGATCCCCTCGGCCCCCGCCAGCCGCGGCTCCTCGTCAATATTGATCTTGCCGACAACGAGGCTGTCCGCGTATTCTTCTCCAATCTTCTCATACGCGGGGCTGATCCTCCGGCAATAGCCGCACCAGGGCGCCCAGAAATCCACCAAAACAGGCTTTTCCTCCCGGATCAACTGCTTAAACTGCTCCTGATTCATGTTTATAGCTGCCATATCTGCCAGCTCCTTTCCTTTGTTTGGGTATAGTATACCGCATGACAAGCGGTTCTACTGTGACGGCGTCACATAATTTGAAAAAATCGGCGCGGCGCTGCTCTGGTTGTACGATTAGGCTCCTTGAGCTCTGCAAAGCTTTTGGAGTTCAAACAGAAAATACCAAGAGCCAAAGCGACTGTGGGTATGATCAAATCAGATTGTACGAGCTGACGCTGTTCTGCCGATCTATACAGACCGTAGCTGCTTCATCCATCTGCAAAACCCCGACGCTCCGTGGCTGACGGGGGTTATCCGCACTTGCCAATACGCCCAAAGGGGGCTCCTTAACGCGCAGAAGGAGTTGTGTTTCAATATCCGTGATCGTAATATGCGAGAGGTAGGCGGCGCACTGCTCGTTCATGTTCCGATACAGCGTGTCCATCACGCCCGCCATACCGGAGCAAATGGCGCAGTCCCGGTCAATGTCGCCGCTGTGCCACGCGCAGTCCACAAAGCGGGTATTTATCGCCTCCGCCACCTGCCGGAGAGAAAGGGCTGCGGGGTCGGTGCAAAGGCGATAGCCGCCGTCCAAGCCCTCCCGGGTCTCCACCATTCCCGCCTTTTTCAGCCCCGCCAGCACCCGGCGAACGCGGGTGGGGTTGGTGCAGATGTTCTCCGCCAGCGCTTCGCTGCTGAGGGAGCGTCCGCTGTGGCTCAGGCAGACCAGCGCGTGAACCGCCAGATTAAAAGAGCTGTCCATCCTTACCCCTCCTTCACAAGCTCGTAGGGCCAGTCGATGACGCCGCCGAAGTCATAGACGTTCTGATACCCCAACGCCAGCAGCTTTTGGGCGGCATCCTTGCTGCGGCGGCCGCTGCGGCAGTAGATCAGCAGCGTGGCTTCCTTGTCGGGCAGCGCCTCGGGCATTTCGCTCCCGATGCTTTCGTTGGGGACAAGAACGGCGTTTTCAATATGTCCGACGTCGTATTCCGCCCGGGTGCGGACGTCCACCACCACGACCTCCTGCGAGGCCATCATCTCATAGGCTTCCTCGGCGCTGATCTTATGATACGCCGCCTTGCTGGGAGCGTCCTCCTCTGTCGGCACCGGCTTGTCCTTGGTTCCCCCGCAGCTCACCAGAAGCAGTGCAAGCACGGCGGCAAGTGCCGCGAAAAGCAATATCTGACGCATAATCGACCTCCAATGCAACTGTGCTTTCTACTGATACAGTTTATACTGAAATATAACAGATACGGTTAAAACTGTCAAGGTACTTCGAGGCAGCTTTTGGAGCACAGGCCCTTTGTGGTTGTTGACAGAGAAAAAAATATAGGTATAATAAAAGCAAAAGAATAAGACTCATTCTTGCATTTGGAGGGTTGGCGGTATGCCAAAATACGCAGAGGAGATATTGGCCGCCGTAACGGAACTGCAGCAGCATCCCACGGCGGAGCAGGTGTTCCTGGAGATGAAAAGGGAGCATCCCAGCATCGCTCTGGGTACGGTATATCTGCCCTGCCTGCCGGGAGCAGGAAAAAGACAATCTTATGGAGGAGAAGTATCATGAACGCTAACGTATCGAAGCTGCTCAACGAGCAGATCAACAAGGAGTTCTACTCCGCCTATCTGTATCTGGATTTTGCCAACTACTATGCCTCCGTCGGCCTGGACGGCTTTGAGAACTGGTACCGGGTACAGGCGCAGGAGGAGCGGGATCACGCCATGCTGTTCTATCAGTATTTGCAGAACAACGGCGAGGGTGTCACCTTTGAGGCTGTCACAAAGCCGGAGTGGGAACGGGGCGACCACATGACACCGCTGAAGAAAGCGCTGGAGCATGAGAAGCTGGTCACCTCCAGCATCGACGCCATCTACGCCGCCGCATACGAGGCAAAAGACTTCCGCGCCATGCAGATGCTGGACTGGTTCATCAAGGAGCAGGGCGAGGAGGAGAAGAACGCCGCCGACCTTATCACCAAGATGGAGCTGTTCGGCGGAGACAGCAAGGGGCTGTATATGCTCAACAGCGAGCTGAAGGCACGGGTCTACACTGCGCCCTCCCTGGTGCTGTAAGCCGAGCGCGGCTGCGGGCTTTCGCATCAGACAAAAGGCAGACTGCATACAGGTGGCCTGCCTTTTCTTCTGGCAGGCGGTTAGAGGTGACTAACTGCATATAAAACAGAAAGGAAATCGGAGCTTGAACAAGGAAAAGGAGATCGAAACCGTTACCCTCATGGTACGCCGGTATTGCCGGGGCGTACATGGGACAAGGGGCGGGGCGCTTTGCCCGGCGTGCAATGCGCTGCTGGAATACGCCAGGCAGCGGCGGGACAGATGCCCGCACGGGGACAACAAGCCCTTCTGCTCAAACTGCCCCATCCATTGCTACAAGCCGGAAATGCGCCAACAGATGCGCGCCGTGATGCGGTATGCAGGACCGCGGATGCTGCTGAGCCGCCCCATACTGGTGCTGCGCCATATGGCGGAAACCATGCGAAGGAAAAGGAAAAACGCCCATGCCGGATAAACAGCTTTTGCGCCTCTTGGGCGAGGACAAACGATACATCTACCGCGCCGTGGTGTGGATGCTCACAGGCTCTCTCGGCAGCATCGGCTTTACGGCCTGCCTGTGCTATGGGCTTCATCTGCTCCTTATTGATGCGAAGGCGTCCCTCTATTTGCTTCCTTTCGTTTTGGGAGCGGTATGCGCGGCGGTGCGCTTTCTTGCCACGATTCGCGCCGCATCGGTGCGGGACAGGCTGGGGCGCAGCGTGAAGAAAAGCCTGCGGGCACAGCTGTACGCAAAGCTCCTGCGCCTCGGTGTACGGGAGACGAAAACCGTAAAAATGGCGGGACTTACCCAACTGGCCACAGAGGGCATCGAGCAGCTGGATCTGTACTATTCCTCCTACCTGCCGCAGTTTTTCTACGCCATGCTCTCGCCGCTGCTGCTGTTCGGCATCTGCGTATTCATCAACTGGCGCGTGGCGGCGGTGCTGCTGGCCTGCGTGCCGCTGATCCCGGTGTCCATCGTGGCGGTGTCCCGTTTTGCAAAGCGCATATTCGCCAAGTACTGGGGCAAATACACCGCCATGGGCGACGTGTTTTTAGACAGCGTGCAGGGGCTGAAGGAGCTGAAGCTCTTCCGCGCGGACGCAAGGCGGCAGGCGTATATGAACGAGAACGCCGAGGAATTTCGGAAAATCACTATGAAAGTCCTTGTCATGCAGCTTGCCAGCGTGACCATCATGGACCTTGTGGCCTTTGGCGGCGCAGGCATCGGTGCGGCGCTGGCGGTAGCGGGAACGCAGAACGGCGGAGGCATTGCCGCCGCGCTGTTTCTGGTGCTGGTGGCGGCGGAGTTCTTCCTGCCGCTCCGTGCCTTCGGAAGCGCCTTCCATGTGGCCATGAACGGGGTCAGCGCGGGGCGAATGATGCTGACGCTGCTGGAGGAGCCGGAGCCCGCATGGGGCGAGGCACAGACCTGCGGCGGGCGGCTGGAGCTGGAGGACGTGCATTTTTCCTATGCGCCGGGGCGGGAGACGCTGCACGGCGTATCCGTTGTGTTTCCTGATCGAGGCATGACCGCCATCGTGGGGGAAAGCGGCTGCGGCAAGACCACCGCTGCAAAGCTTCTAACCGGGGCGCTGCGCCCCGGCTCCGGCCGGGTACTTTTAGACGGCAAGCCCGTGGAAAGCCTTGACAGGCAAGCGTATTACGCTTCCCTCGCCCATGTGAGCTGTGAGACCTTTCTCTTTCACGACACCATACGCGCCAACTTCCTGCTGGCAAATCCGCACGCGGCGGAGGAGGAGATGTGGCGGG
>OLVS01000646.1_pt1 | contig 15465 bp, 9 predicted proteins | sample 1644121 | NCBI WGS metagenome assembly OLVS01 (sample SAMEA103958121, study PRJEB25191) | human gut metagenome
CCTGATGTGCGCAGTGATCGACAAGAAGCTGTCCAGCGCCGTGGGCTTCAAGGGCATCTGCAAGAAGGTGCTGATTATCCTGCTGGTCGGCGTGGCGCACATTGTTGACCTGCATGTGGTGGGCACCGGCAGCGCGCTGCGCTCTGCTGTGGTGTGCTTCTACCTGTCCAACGAGGGTGTCAGCCTGCTGGAGAACACCGCGCACCTGGGCCTGCCCATTCCCGAGAAGCTGAAGGACATCCTGTCCCAGCTGCACGGGCGCGAGGAAGTGAAGGAAGATGCGAAGGAGGATGAGAACCATGAGTGATCGCGTGAACACGCCCTTTACCGCCGAGCATTTTGTGGCCTACTGTCTGCAGATGGTAGGCCATCCTTATTGGTACGGCACCTGCGGCTACAAGGCCACGAGCAGCCTCTTGTCCCGCAAGGCAAAGCAGTACCCGTCCCACTACGGCTCAGGCCGCACCAGCCGCTACAAGCAGGACATCGCCAACAGGGAGGTGGTCTGCGACTGCATCGGCGGTGCGAAAGGCTATGCCTGGACCGGCGGCGGTCAGGCCATGCTGGACGCCATCGGCACGGACAAGTCCGTCCCCAGCACCTACGGCGCACACGGCTGCCCGGACAAGGGCGCGAACGCCATGTTCAGCTACGCCAAGAACAAAGGCTGTGCCTGGGGCACGATGGCCACGCTCCCCGAGGTGCCTGGGCTGGCGCTGACCAAGGACGGGCATGTCGGCTACTACATCGGCAACGGCTGGGCGGTCGAATGGCAGGGCTTTGCCTACGGCTGTGTCAAAACGCAGGTCAGCAAGCGTCCGTGGACGCACTGGTACGCGCTGCCGTTCATTGACTATGGCGATGCCATCCAGACCGCACCTGTGCACACGCCCGATACGCCCGCGACCGAGTACACGCTCGGCTCCCGTTCGCTGGAGAAGGGCGCGAAGGGCACGGACGTCAAGACCATGCAGGAGCTTCTCCTGCAGCTGGGCTTCTCCCTGCCGAAGTACGGCGCGGACGGCAGCTTTGGCACAGAAACGCTCTCTGCCCTGAAGGCCTTCCAGAGCAAGGCGGGCATCAAGGCAGACGGCATCTACGGCACGGAGACCCATGCCGCACTGATGGCTGCGACCGCCGACCGGGATGAGGCGCTGAAGCCCTCCGAGCCGGAGGATGGCGAGGAAACGCCCGACACCACCAGCAGGAAGGTCACGATCTCCTGCGTCAGCGGCACGGTCAACATCCGCACCGGCAACGGTACGCAGTACAGCCGCATCACAGCTGCGAAGAACGGCGACACCTTTGAATGGGTGGCGACAGCTGAAAACGGCTGGCACGCGGTCGTGGTCAACGGCTGCGTGGGCTGGGTGTCCGGTAAGTACAGCAAAGCAGAATAACCCTTTCACACTGGCGGTTGGCTTCGGCTGACCGCCTTTTTCTTTTGGCACCCCCTCAAAAGCCTGTCCTTTTCTCCGTATTGCGGGATCGCCGGACGATGTCCCGGAAGGAGGTGCCGTATGACAGCACAGGAAAAAGAACGGATCACCCAGCTGCGGGGTGAAGGCAAAAGCTATGGGGCCATTGCCGCGCTGCTCGGCATATCGCCCAGCAAGGTCAAGAGCTACTGTATCCGGCATGAACTGGGCGGTGCCCGATCCAGTGTCGGCAGGCGCACTTCTCAAGGGCGCTGCGAACAATGCGGAGCCCCTGTCCAGCAGGTTCCCGGACGCAAGCACAAGCGCTTCTGTTCAGATGCCTGCAGGATGAAATGGTGGGCAGCGCACCGGGACCAGCTGACGCAGAAGACCACGCATACCTTCACCTGCAGGGAGTGCGGAAGGCCGTTTGAGGTTTATGGTGTCACGCAGCGCAGCTTCTGCAGCCGTGGATGCTATGCTGCCTTTCGCACGGGAAGGGGGAATCAGTGATGGACATGAGCATGTTTCAGCGGGAACAGGGCTACCGGCTCTGCCTGTCCGTGCTTGAGCAGCTACGCGACAAGGGCTTGCTGACCGCCGAGGAATTCGTTCAGGCAAGGGCTGTTCTGATCGAGAAATACGACCCGCCAATCAGTGCTTTATCTCTCGAAAACCCTTGATATTGCTTGACTTTTCGGGCATTCAGAGTGAGTAATACGGTCGAAAGGAGGCTTGATACAATGGCCAAATCCATTACGCGGATCGACGCGAAGAAGCCGGACCTTCTTCAGCGAAAGCGCGTCGCGGCCTATGCGCGTGTTTCGATGGATACGGAACGGCTGATGCATTCGCTGTCTGTGCAGGTCAGCTACTACAGTGAGCTGATCCAGAACACGCCGGGCTGGGAATACGCGGGCGTCTATGCTGATGAAGGCATCACCGGCACGAAGATGGACAGCCGCCCGGAGTTCATCCGGATGCTGGCAGATTGCGAAGCCGGGAAGATCGACATCATTCTCACCAAAAGCCTGTCACGCTTTGCCCGAAACACAGTGGACACGCTCAACGTTGTCCGCAGGCTGAAGGAGCTGGGCATCGAGGTCCGCTTTGAAAAGGAACGCATCAATTCTCTGGCGGATGAAGGCGAGCTGCTCATTACCATCATGGCATCCTTCGCACAGGAGGAAGTACGCTCTCTGAGCGAAAACGTCAAATGGGGGCTGCGCAAGCGGTTTGAGCAAGGCATGCCCAATGGGCGCTTTCATGTGTACGGGTACCGCTGGGAAGGAGATCATCTGGTGATTCAGCCTGATGAAGCCGCAATCGTTCGCCGCATCTTTCAGAATTTCCTTCAGGGTAAGTCACGGCTGGAGACTGAACGCGAGTTTGCGGCAGAGGGCATCACCACAGCCAAGGGCTGCCGCTGGGTGGATTCCAACATCAAGGTGGTCCTTACGAATGTGACCTATACCGGCAACCTGCTGCTTCAGAAGGAATATATCACCGACCCGATCACCAAGAAGCGCAAGAAGAACCGCGGTGAGCTGACCCAGTATTATGTCGAGGGGACACACGAGGCCATCATTGACAGGGAGACCTTCGATTATGTCCAGCAGGAGATGGCCCGCAGAAAGGCTCTCGGGCCACGGGCAAACAAGTCGCTGAACCTGACCTGCTTCAGTGGAAAGATCAGGTGCCCGCACTGTGGGATCAACTATGGGCACCTGAGACCTCGCAGGGGTAGCTTGATTTCATATTGGGTCTGCGGGAGCAAGCGGAAAAAGAAAGTCGGCGACGGCTGCCCGGTCAAGGGAGCCATGAGTGAGGTCGCCATCAGGAAGTGCTGCGCCGAGGCTCTGGGGCTGGATGAATTCGATGAGGCTGTGTTCACGGAGCGGGTCGATCACCTGGAAGTCCCCGAAAAGGACCGGCTGACCTTCTTCATGAAGGATGGTACGACCTTCACCCGCGACTGCAGGAACACGGGACATCAGGATTGCTGGACGTCTGAGTATCGGGCGGCGGTTTCAGCCTACAGGCGTGAGCATGGCACAAATCCCAGAGGCAAGTCCTGCTTCACGTCAAGGATCAAATGCGCCTGCGGCAGCAACTACCAAACATCCTACCAGAAGCTGAAAGACGGGTCCATTCGCTACTGGCGCTGCCCGGAGAAATGCTGCGAGAAAGGTATGCGGGAGGATCGGCTCCGTGTGGTCTGCGCAGAGGTGCTTGGTACCGATGGTTTTGATGAAGGTGCCTTCACCGCGCAGGTCGAGTACATCAGCGTACTGGCTGACGGCGTTCTGGAATTCCACCTTGCCGATGGCCGTGCTGTTCAGCACAGCATCGACCTCCGGCGCAGCGGCACAAAGTGGTCGGAAGAGCAGCGCAGGCACTTTAATGAATCCATCAAGGGCCGCTACACCCCGGAACGCAGGCAGGCGATGAGCGAACATATGAAGCAGCTTAGGAAGGAGCGCGGTGCAAATTGGCGAAAAGAGTAACCACCATCCAGCCAACCCTGACAAGGTTTACGGCGGTCCCCATTACGGAACAGCGCAGGCGGAAGGTAGCGGCTTACGCCCGCGTCAGTACGGACCATGAGGAACAGCAATCCAGCTATGAGGCTCAGCTGGACTACTACACCAACTTCATCCGGAACCATGACGGCTGGGAGTTCGTGAATGTATACGCCGACGAAGGGATTACCGGTACCAGCACCAAGCACCGCGAAGGCTTCAAGCAGATGGTGGCTGATGCACTGGCAGGCAAGATCGACCTCATCGTAACGAAATCGGTCAGCCGCTTTGCCCGCAACACGGTGGACTCTCTGACCACGATCCGTCAGCTGAAGGAGCATGGTACGGAATGCTACTTTGAGAAGGAAAACATCTGGACCTTCGACAGCAAGGGCGAGCTGCTCATTACCATCATGTCATCACTGGCACAGGAGGAAAGCCGCTCCATCAGTGAAAACTGCACCTGGGGTCAGCGTAAGCGCATGGCAGACGGCAAGGTTTCGGTTCCCTTCAGCCGCTTCTTGGGCTACGATCGCGGGGAGAACGGTGAGCTGGTGGTGAATCCGGAGCAGGCAGAGATCGTTAAGCGCATCTACACCGAGTTTCTGCAGGGGGCCACGCCCCACACCATTGCGGCAGGCCTGACGGCTGACGGCATCCGGTCTCCCGGCGGCAAGGACAGGTGGAACCCCAAGACGGTACAGAGCATTCTCCAGAATGAGAAGTACAAGGGTGACGCGCTCCTGCAGAAGTGCTTTACCGAGGACTTCCTCACGAAAAAGCAGGTGAAGAATCAGGGGCAGGTGCCGCAGTATTATGTGACCGGCGACCATGAAGCCATCATCCCGGAGGATGTATTCGATATGGTGCAGCGGGAGATTTCGATGCGGAAGCCCGGCCCCAACCGTCACAGCGGCGTCCGGGTTTTCTCCAGCACCATTTACTGCGGTGAATGCGGCGGCATGTACGGCTCCAAGGTGTGGCATTCCAATGACAAGTATCGCCGGGTAGTCTGGCGATGCAACAGGAAATACGATGGCGATCAGCCCTGCGGCACACCCCATTTCGATGAGGAAACGCTGAAGCAGCTGTTCCTCTCCGCGCTGAACAAGCTGGTCGGGAAGCGCAACGAGATCAAGGACAGCTTTGACGCCATTCGCAGCACGGTGTTCAGCACGGATGCGCTGGAAGCCGAGTTGGCACAGGTCGAAGCAGAGATGAGCATCGCTGCCGAGCAGGTTGCCCGAAGCATCCGCGAGAACGCCATGGTAGCGCTTGACCAGTCTGCCTACCGGGCAAGGCATGACGCACTTTGCGACCGCTACGAAAACCTCAAAGCGCGCTGCGCTGAGCTGAAGGAAACTATCTCCGACAAGCAGACCCGGCTGGCTGCCATTGATGATTTTCTGAGAACGCTCATGAAGCAGGAGGCGCTACCCACAACTTTCGATCCGATGACCTACCACATTCTTGTCGAACGGATGACGGTCTACGGCAAGGACAAGGTGATAGTTCGGTTCAAGAACGGCATGGAAATTCAGGCCTGACACTTCAGCTCCCGTGCAAAAACGGGAGCTTTTCTTTGTCCCCCAAAAACAAAAAAGGCGCAGCGTGCATCTGCTACCAATTTCCGAAACTGCTACCAATTCTGCTACCAATTATCTATCCGCATATTGCTTGTATTCAACACGCCACCTTGATTTCCAGGATGTTGCCGGTCTCAAATCCCATACGGCCCACAGCCTCGTAAATCGCTTTGATGACCGTAGGGCTGGTGTAGTGCGCGTTGAGGGTAGAACCTCTGGCAGCGGCATATTCCTCTGGGGTCAGCAGCTCCTTCAGCTGGGCATATTCCTTGCTCCAGCTTTCCTTGTCAGGGTCAAAAGCATCCGCCAACCCGCCCCAGCCCACATACCGGGAGAGGACTTGCTGCTGCTCCGGCGTTGCCTGCCCGGTGGTTTCCTCCAGGTATTTCAGCAGCTTGATTGCCTCGACATTGGCCTGGAACTTGGCCTTGGGGCCGCCTTCGCCCAGGTGATCGTCAGTGATATGGAAATTCTCGGCGGTGCGGCGCAGATTGGCCTTGTATTCCTCAAAAGAGGCTTCCTCAGCAGCTTTGACATTGGGGAAGGTCTGCCACTCGCCGTTTACCTGAATGGAAACGGGGTGTTCGTCCAGCACCTCATCCAGAGTCTTCTCCGGCTCGGTGGCAGTTGTAGGCGGTTCTGGTTCCTGCTCCAAATGCTGACGGATCACTGAAATTGGCTCAACCCGGAAGATGGGGAATCCCACCGCGTTTTCAAAGGTCACATCTTGCAGCTCTACCCGGCCAATATCTGGTTCCAGCTTGCTGACCTGGAAAGTGCGTCCATCCAACGCAAAGGTGGTTTCGCCCGGAATGAGGTTCTTTCGGGCATACTCGGCATCGGAGAGCGGTTGGTTCGACTGCTCCTGTTCTTCAGCGGCAATCTGCTCCACATCCGCCATAACACGCTGGATGAATGGGTCATTATCCAGCTTTTCCTCATCCACCAGCTCACCATTCACAATGCCGCGCTCAGCCAAAGCCTCCCGAATAGCGATGGGGTCGATGTTGTCAAATCTGTCCTGTTCCGCTTCGGTGTAGAACCGGTCCTCCTTGATAAGCTGAGCGATCCGGCGCTGTACCTTGGGCCAGGGCAGCATTGTTCCTTCAGGGCTTTCCGGGCGAACCGAAAATTGGGTTTTGCCATCGCCGCCGTCAAACTCATGGGCCAGCCATGCGGCGGTATCTTTTTCCCGCCCATGCTTCTCCATGTAACGGACAACGGCGTGTTTACTTTCGATTTTGCCGTTCCAGTCCTGGATAGCCTTGTCAATGTCATTGTCCGAGAGAGGGCGCAGCAGCTCGTGGAGCTTGGGATAGGTTTCGTCTGCCACTTCCCGATGCAGCCGCTGTCGAAATTCCGGCACATCAGAGAACAAGCGGATCAGCTCTATATCGTGGGAATCAAGAATGGCGCGGCGCACAGCAGCATTACACTCGATCATAGCGTTTTCATAATCACTATGACCGCAGGCGTTACGGTATCTCGTGTCCTGGGTAACAGCTTCCATCACGATGGGCTTGTATTTCTCATGCAGCTCTCGAATTGTAGGGGCTGCGGCTGCTTCGGTATCCCGGAATACTCTGGCCCCGTCTGCTCCAAACTCCGCTTCTTGAGCATTGATGTGCTGTTCTGCCTCATGGTCGATAGAGGGCATGGAATACTCCTGACGCTCCCTGCCGCCTTCCGGGACAGCGGAAATGGTCACATCATGCTTATCCCGCAGCTGTTCCACAACCTGCTCCAGCCGGTTTGCCGGAAAGCCGCACATTTCCACACGGCCACCGCCGGGAATCGCGCGGGTCGTGAGATTGAGGTCCAGTTCCGCAGCAGCAGTTTTGGCATCTTCACCGTACAGCTCAAAGAAATCGCCCATCTGATACAGGACCATATCATCCGGGTGGCGCTCCTTGACGCCGTTGTATTCCCAGACAGCCGGGTCCGGCTGCTGGGCTTGCAGGGCATCTTCTTCCGCCAGGGCTTTTTCTGCCTGGATTTTGTCGTACTCTGCCTGTTCCTGTTCGGTGAGATAGCGTCCCTTCTGGATCAGGCCAGTAATCCGCTTGGCAACTTTCTCCCAGGTGAAATGCACATCCGGGCAGCCATCTTTTTTGTAGTGCAGACCTTTTCCGTCGTGGCTTTCATCGCTTTTCATTGCACCGGACAGGGCATGGGAATGACCGCCAATGCCATACTCGTGCTTGAGAAAATCCACCTTTTCCTTATCTGTATGGGGTTCCTGGAAAAAGGTGAAAATCCGGCCTTTACCGCTTTCAAATCCGCTGCCTCTGGTCATGGCGGCGTCGATCTCATCCTCGGAAATAAACTGCTTGACCGAAGGTACTTCCGTCAACTGAGAGGTAAAGGTGGTGCGAGGCAAAGACAGATCTCGCAGGTTTTCCCAAATTTCTTTGGGTTTATGGTAGTGGAAGCGCAGCAAATCCCGATCCTGCTGGTAGGCCGTCCAGAAGGCAGCATATTCTTCCGCAAGGTTCTGGCGAAACTCCGGGCTTTTCAGCTGTTCGGTGAGCCATGCAGATTCCTCCGGGAAACCACGCCCCGGATTGTTGGAAAGGATGGGCAGATACCCAGCTTCTCTGGCTTCCTCGCTGAAATCGTGGTACAGATTCCAGAACTTTTCCGCGAGGAGGGAGCGTTCATAGCCCGCAGCCTCAGCCAGCTCCACATTGGTGGCAAACTGGCCGTCCTGCAAAAGCTGGCCGATACGCTCAGCGGCACTCTCCCAGGAAATGACCTGGGCGGACTTGTCGTAACGGGCAGTTTTGCCGTGGGAAAGATGGATTCCATCCTCGGCATACCATGCAGTGATGCTGCCAATCCCGTTGCCGCCATGGTACAGGGTTTTCAGGGTGTCTGCAATCTCAACAGTGGACTTCTGTTCTTCAAAGGCCGCGATAATACGCTCTCTCTGACGATAGGTGTTGCCGCCCAGCCGCAGCACATGGTCGATGTCAGCCTGGGCAAAAGAAAAAGCAGAGGATGTTTGCACATTCTCTGCTTCATCTATGATTCTGATTTGTTCTGCTTCAGAGAGGAAGAAACTCAGCTGTGAATAAGCTCCGCCATCAGAATCTCCTCGGCCTGGGCCTTGCAGGTGTTCATCAGGCCCACCCACTTCATCGGGTCGCTGGCTTTCAACTGTTCCGTGGCGCCCGCTGCCGCCGCCAGCTGGGGCATCATCTGCTCCAGACGGCTGTTCGCCGTCTCGTCGATCTCCAGCAGGTGCGGGTACAGCTTCTCGGTCAGCAGCAACTGATTGTAGATCAGGGGTCGGTGGTCCTTCAGGTACGCTTTCCGCATCCTGCCGTACTTGCCCAAGGGCTTCTCCGGCTGTTCGGTCAGCTTCAGGTCGGGAATCTGATAATCTCCGTTCATGGTGTAAGTCAGGTTGTTCTCCATGCGTAACACTCCTTTCCGCGAGTTGCTCGCGCTCATAGTTCTGGATGGTGACGCCGATCTGCCGCAGTACCTGCTGATTCATCTGGCTGACCGCTGCGCCCAACGCCCCAACCGTGGCCGGGGTATTGAAATCGAAAATCGGCATGAAGTCCTCATGCTGGAAATATTGTTCCGTATCCAGCCCACAACGGGACATCAGGGCGTAGGCGATGCTGACGGTGGCGGCGGATTTGAATTGCACCTCGATGTTGTACTCATCGTACTCCTCCAAAAAGGAACCGTCAACGATATAGAGAATGTCCTGCCTGTGTTCGTCCCAGTATTCCTCCGCCAGCTTGGCGGCCGCATCAGCAAATTGCTGGGCCAGGTCGTTGCTGCTCACATCGTAGTTGCGTTCCAGCATAGCCGACACAGGCCCAATGTGCTGTTCCTCCAGCTGCCACAGCCAGGGGGTACGAGAGTGTTCGCGGGTACCGGTGTCGGAAATATCGAACACATAGCGCAGGCGGGGCTTGTCGCCGGAATCGTCCACCAGGGCAATGCCCTTGGAGCCACGGCGCACATACCGGCCCATTTTTTCATTCCATAAATCATACTCGGCGCAGGCGGTGGCGTCCGGGCGCTGGGCGTAAATCATCATCTGCTCATGGAACGGGTATTTATAAAGGCGGGCAGCCGTGGAAAGAAATGCTGTCCACTCCTTCCAACTTCCCACTAACTGGGTCGATACCTGTTCGGCCATCTGCCGGTAAAATTCAGCTTTGGATGGCATGGTTGTTTATCCTCCTTTCGTTTTTGGGGTAAAAGAAAAGCAGGAAACCAAATAGATGATTTCCTGCTTGCACATACTGATATTGTCTACTATGGAACGTAAAAAGTTTATTCTACATCATCACTTTTATCATCATCGTCCTCGATCTGTGGAAGTTGTTCGCCGCCGCCTATCGCAGAGTGAATACCAATCCCGGCAGCTACCGCTGCGGTAATGCCTGCCACAAGCCACAAAAACTTTGTACTCATTTTATCCAAAAATTTCTTGTTTTGAATATCTGCAAGAGCGATTTTGTCAGCAACGACAATCATATCTTCTGTTAGTGCCTTTCTCTCTGTTGCATCAATATCCTCTGCGTCGAGCCGTTTTGACAACGTATCGAGGATTGTTTGATACCCCTTGATTACAGCATCATGACTCTCTTTGTTGCTTAGCAGAATATTATCGCAGATTTGCATATAACTCGACACCATAGTCTGTCCAAAGTCGGCAAATCGTGGAAATTGATTGATTATTGCTATTGCCACATCTTTGTCCATATAGGGAATCATCGATGCAAACTGCATAACTTTATCTTTAGAGATGTTCCGAAAAGAATCAATCTTTAACGCCCGCTTAACAGCTTCTTCAGTCACATATCTTTTCGGCAACATCTTTGGCATTGGTTTTTCCCCCTGACGATTTTTGGATTATCCTATTTTTTATTTTACCACAAGTAAACTGCAAATCATAGTCATCACTCGTCAAAATCCGGGTACAGCTCCAGCTCGGCAAACTCGGCATCGCTCATGGCCTGGAGCTTGCCCAGAGCGCTGTCCGTCAGCTCCCTCAGTTCGGCTTCCTCCGGTGAAAGCTCGCCGCGCATCTCCGTCAGAGCGTCGATCAACCCGGCGCGGCTGCCGGTGTTGTAGATACAAAGCAGGTTCGTTTCCTCAAAGGTGAAGTTGTTCATATCAAAGCTCCCTTTCCGCGCTCTTTTTGGGCGCTGTCTTTTTGTGTTCCGCCTTGGGCTGGCTTTTCAGCTGCTCCATGACGGACTTTTTCTTTTCCCGTTCCTCCCGGTGGGTGGCGGCAGCCAAATCCATGAGGGAGATTGGCTGGCCGCTGCGGGCCTGCTGTTCCAGCTGGGCCACTGTTGGCTCCTTTGGGCCGTTATTGATGATGCCGTCGATCATACCGTAGTCATCCTCCACGGCCATTTCCGCATTTTTCAGCGGATTGTCCGGCAGAAATCCGGGAACCTGCTCAAAGCCGAAGCTGTCGCAGTAATGACAGGATACCTTGCCATCCCGCTTAATGGCAACGATGTCGCTTACGCTCATGGACGGATGGCGGTAATCGGCGGGATGTTCATTGTTGAAGCGGTAAAAGAGCTGTTCGGCGGTATCGCCTTTCAGATCGGAGGGCAGCAGCGGAGCGGTGTAGACCAACTCATAGTTGTCCCGCTGCACCGTCTGCCCGATAGACTGGAGCCATTCCAGGCCCTCATAGCGGATGTCCCGCAGCTCGTCGGTGTGCTTCACCTGATAAATGGCGAAGCAGTCCCCCTTGTGGGAGAGAAACGCCTGCTCCCGTTCCTCCTGGTGGGCCATGCGGTCCTTGACCAGCTTATCAAACTCCGGGCTTTCCTCCCATTCCTCGCGGGGCAGGGCAAAGATACCGTCATGGGCATCCAGGTCAGCGGTGTCAAAGGCCATCACCGGATTTTCGCCCTCCTGGATAATGTAAACGGTCAGGTCACGCTCCATCAGCTCATAGGCTTTCTCTTTGGAGAGGGGCAAAAGATCGCTGTCCAGGCAGCCGCATTTCTCCAGATCGTCCTGGGTCAGAACCGGGTCCGGCATGGGATATTCGTCCAGCGCCTGTTCCTGAGCATCCGGCAGCAGGGCGGCTGCGGCTTCTGCGGTCTGCTGGCTGGCCTGTTCATACAAAGTCTCGATCATGGACAGCGGCGCATACTTGATGGATTTGTCACCCAGCCCCAGGTCCTTGCAGATGTGGCTGACCGCTGCGGAACGGCCCATGTCCGGTCCATCCAGCTGGCCGCCGTTCATCTGCTTCATGGTTGCCACATCGTAGAGCGTGTAGTCCCAGCCGGTGTCGCAGGACTGAACATGAAGATAAGTAGCATCATCAACCAGCAACAGGGCCTCCTGGGCTTCGGCGCTGGGGGCAGGTGTATCAGGCGTTTCCTCTGTGGGCTGCTGAACAGCGACCTCCGGGGCCAGCTCCGGCGCAACTTCCTGTTGGGGCACCGCCTGTTCCAGCTGAGCGGTCAGGTCAATGCCGCGCTCCTTGCAGATTTCCTTGTAGTGGCGCTCGATGTCGTTAATCAGCTCACAGGAAGTCTTGTTGATGGTCTCCAGACTTGCCCTCAGCTCCTTCAGCTCCTTGTCCTTGGACCAGGAAGCGATGTAGCCAAAGCTGTTTTCACCGGTCTGGATGCCGAAATACTGGCAGACCGCATAGGAAATGCTCTCGGCTTCCACTTCCTCGGTGTTACGGTTCTTGGCGGCCTGTTTCACCGCCGTCAGATCTTCCTGCACCTCCAGCCGCCACTCAAACCGATTCTCGTCCACAAAGCGCCAGCCCATTTCGGTAGCAAACTGTTCTGCCTCGGCCTCAGTTGCAAATCCAGATTGAAAATCTCTTACTGTGCCTCCACCGCTATCCATGACAACTTTCCAGGACTGCTCGATTTCATATTTTTTCGGGTCGTGGAGCTTGCTGTGTGCGGTCTCATGGACGGCAGCGGAAACGGTCTGTACCTCGCTCATGCCTTCCCGGATGGCGATCCGTTGCTGTTCGGAGGAAAAATAGCCGTCCATGTTCTCGGCCATCGGCTCAAACTCGATGGGGACCGGTGCGGAGCGGCGCAGAGCTTCCATGAACGCCTCATAATGCGGCACCGTCCCGGACAGGCTGGAGGCCAGCTCCGGCAGAGGCTTGCCGTCTGTCTGGCTCACATCGAACACCTTGACCGGGCGGAACATGGGGATTTCGATTTCCTTTTCCTCCATGACGGCCTTGCCATCCGCGTCCAGGATGGGTGCATGGGTATCCGGGTCACGCTTCATTTCCTCGATTTTCTTTTTGTAGGGCGTGGGGGCGATGATGGTGATACCATGCTCGCCCTTTTTCACATGGCGCTCAAATTGGTTTTTCCACTTGTTGAACCCGGCCACCAGGGTGGCGTCCGGGCGCTGCATATAGATGAGCATGGTGTTGTTGACGGAGTAACGGTGGAACTTGGACATGACGGACAGGTAGCGCATATACTTCTCGCTCTCAAACAGCTCCTTGATACCCTGTTCAATGCCCGCCGTGATCTCCTGCAACCGCTCTCGGTTGGTGGGCTTATCAGACATGAATTTCACTCTCCTTTCCAAATTGGCGATTGTTGATTGGTGTTCGGCAAGCCACAGCTTTTGTTCCTCCGGGCCGTCCTCCAGGAAAAAATCCAACAGATAGCCCACATAGTCCTTTTTCTGAATTGCCTCCATGAATCGGGGGTGTGGATTTTCCTCCGGTGTTTTTGGGGAATAGTCCGTTTCCCACTTTCTGAGCAGATGATAGTAGTCGGCCAGAACACGAAAGGTATGGTCCCGATCCTCTTTGAACTTCTGTGCCTCGGTTTTCTGCCGGACATAGCGCCTCCGGGGAGGGGCCTGACTGTCATAAGCCAGGCCAAAATCCTGGGCCAGCTTCTCAGCGGCCTCCTTGGGAGACAGATTGTAGAGCCGTGCGGTGAAGTCGATCACATCGCCGGTGGCTCCGCAGCCGAAGCAGTAGAAGTATTCCTCGTTCAGCTTCATGCTGGGATTTTTGTCATCGTGGAATGGGCAGCAGGCCATACCGCTCCGATTGACCTCGATCCCGTACATCTGCGCTGCCTCCCGGACGGTGACAGACTGCTTGACGGCCTCAAAGACACTTTCAGCCATGCTTACTCGCTGCCCTTCTTGGGGGTGGGCGGCCTGTACCCGGCAGCCTTGGCCCGTTCACTGGCCGCCTTGCGACGCTCGGCGCTGTACGGCTCACGAACTGACACGCAGCGTTTAGGGACAAGAAAGGTCTGCCGGTCCTTTTTCACGATCTGGTCCGGGTATTTCTCCGCCAGCCGCCGCAGCTTCTCCAGCAGCCGGGGGTCATGGGTATAGACCTCGGCTACGACCTCGGCCTGGTTGTAGAGGATGATGGTTTCCTGTTCATAGAGGGAGAGCTTCATCGTTTGCCGCCTTTCTGCCGGTCAAACGCCAGCTTGAAATTGGCGTACTTCCCATCGTCCTCCAGAACCACGGTGGCGTCGTAGGTCTTGCCGGTTTTCTCGGAGTACAGGCCGGTCACATGGGCGCGGCCATCCTTGAGCAGCGCCGTCACGATGGCCTTGGTGGGCTGCTTGCGCTTCAGCTCCCACCACTTGTTGTTTTTCCAGATGGCGAATTTGCAACTCTCGTTCTGGCAGAAGAAACCCTTTTGCAGCTCCGCTACATCACTGCCACAGCGGGGGCATTTGCCCACCACTTCGCGGGGCGGCGTGAACAGGTACTCGGTGCCTTTAATCATCCGATAGGTTCTCACCAGCTCCTGGAGCATGGCGCTGATACCGGCCATAAAGTCCTCCGGGGCCAGCTCGCCGCGCTCGATCTCACCCAGCCGGTACTCCCATTCGGCGGTCAGCAGAGGCGATTGCAGCTGCTCCGGCAGCACAGTGATAAGGGACACCGCATCATGGGAGGGCAGGAGCTGTACTTGCTTTTTGCTCTTTTTCCGTTCCAGAAAGCCGGTGGACACCAGCTTTTCCAGAATCCCGGCGCGGGTGGCCGGGGTTCCCAGGCCCTTGCGCTCGGCATCCTCCGGCATATCGTCCTTCCCGGCAGTCTCCATCGCGGAAAGTAGCGTATCCTCGGTGAAGTGCTTGGGCGGGGTGGTGTTGCCCTCCTTGACGGCAGCACCAGAAAGGGGCAGCGTCTGACCTTCAGACAGCTCTGGCAGACGGCCTCCGTCCGGCAGGGCCTTTTCCTCGATTTCCTTGTCCGGCTCCGCATTTTTCAGCCCTGCGCGGTATGCAGCGTCCAGCGCCCGCCAGCCGAGTTGCTTCACCGTGCGGCCCTTGGCAGCAAACTCAGCACCGGCGCACTCCACAACAACGGCGGTTTCAGCAAAGGTATAGGGCTGAGCCACAGCGCACAGCAGCCGCAGGGCCACCAGCTCCAGCACCGCCTTTTCGCCAACCGGCAGGCTGGACAGGTCTGCGCCCGGGAGGTTGCGGGTGGGGATCACCGCATGGTGGTCGGTTACTTTCTTGTCGTTGATGACCTGGATGGCATCGCAGGAAATGGCGATCCCTTTCCGAAACGGCATAGCATTGGCAACCAGATTGACCAGCACGGGCAGGCTTTCAGCCATATCCGAAGTCAGGTAACGGCTGTCCGTCCGGGGATAGGTGCAGAGCTTCTTTTCATAGAGGTTTTGCAGGTAATCCAATGTCTGCTGCGCCGTGAAGCCCAGCAAGCGGTTGGCATCCCGCTGGAGAGTGGTCAAGTCGTAGAGGGCGGGCGGCTTCTCGGTTTTGTCCTTGCGCTCCACCTGTTTAACCGTGGCCATGCCGCCCTCGCAGGCTTGCCGCAGTTGCTCGGCAGTGCCTTTATTGTCCATCCGAGAGCTGGCAGCGGAAAAGCCGGGCAGTTCCAGCGCCACCGTATAAAACGGCACCGGCTTGAAGGCGTCGATTTCGGCCTCCCGCT